>Ga0070743_10000778_pt1 | contig 12350 bp, 16 predicted proteins | sample ColrivemetaGS697_FD_70187 | JGI IMG/M metagenome (GOLD analysis project Ga0070743, IMG submission 70187) | Estuarine microbial communities from the Columbia River estuary, USA - metaG S.697 | ecosystem: Environmental > Aquatic > Marine > Intertidal zone > Estuary | place: USA: Columbia River... | reverse complement strand
CCATAGTACACTCCAACATCTAAACCCAAGTTCTTATAGTCTGCATATGTCTGTGTTACTAGGTCCTTGTTAGGCACAATAACAATTGAACGCCCATATTGTTCTACCTTTGCACTTAAGGCGGCTGTGATAAGTGTTTTACCTGCTCCTGTGGCAATCTCTTGTAGACATTGTGGAGTTTCTAAAAACTTATTTACGATATCAATCTGATAATCACGAAGTGTTACCGGTTCACCCGCCATAGCATGACCTTCAGGCCAGTTCTTATGTTGGAATGTAGTCTCATCAACAATATCAAACTCTAACTTTATTTGTGTCCTGTGGTCTTCCACATCTACTTCATAACCATCTGCAATAATAATTGGAAGTATATCATCCAATAGATTACTGTACGTCACTCCACCAATAGTAAAGAAACTAATACAACCATCCCATCTACCCAACTTATATGCTGGTACATGGTATGCATAAGGCATAAAGAACTTCAGCTTCTTCTCAATCTTCTTTCGAGTCTCGAGATCTAAGCCTTCGATCTTACAATTCACTTCATCTTTTAGGATTATTTTACAACTCATAATACTATTATACACGATCTAGTTTGTTTGTCAAGATATAAAAAGAGCCTGGCAAATAAATGCCAGGCCCGTAGTTGGGGGGTTATCACACCCTTCGCATACAAGTAACTTCAGCTACTGCTTGCCATTTCTCAGGCATTGCTTTACGAAGGTCTGCAATTTTAGTAACCATACGGAGTGAGATCTCTCTCATTCTATCCTTCTGGTCAATCATAAAGTTTACAACTTGATCTTCAGTTGCCTTGTCAAAGTCGTATTCATTAAGCATACCATCTTTAACAATCTGCTTACAACGTAGAACTTTCTCACGAGTTGTATCCATAGTTAAGTCTAAGTAGTGACAACGTGACATAATAGCATCCAAATGGTCTTTAATCTTACCACGTACCTTATCAAACTTTAGGTTAGTAATAAAAATAACTGAACCCTTAAATTCAAAACAGTCTGGAATACCTTCACGTCTTAACAATGCACTATCTGTATTCCAATTAAGTTTACGTTTCTTACTGGAATCTAGTGCCGCCTTAAGTAAGTTAAGCGATGTCTCGTCATACAATACTGTATCACAATCATCTAGCACTAGTACATTGTTCTTGTCTGCATTACTATATAATGTCTTATACAAACCAATTGCACTACTGGCACCCTTAACAACTTCAAAACGTAACTTGTTGCCTGCAATTTTATCGAACAAACTGTTCTTTTCTAAAACTGCTTCTACACCAAACGATTTACCAACACCTGGAGGGCCTGTAACAACCATACCACGAACAACACCATCAATAGATGCTTGTGTCATTTCGTCTAGTATCTCAAATCGCATACGAAGCCTTTCAATGATCTGGTCATCTGTTTCGTTAGGATTGTCAACTGCATCGTTAACTACACTAATAATTGATTCCGCTTTTTTAGACTTGCGGTTAGTCTTAAGTGCCATTGTTTTCATATGCAAACTCCTGTTTGTGTTTAAATTCTAATTATATCTAAGTATAACACCGGTATGTCTTACTGTCAAGAAAAGAGTTGACTCTTTTATCCAGCAATATCAAGTGCTTATAAATCTTTTGAAATTTATTTTGTTTTAAGAACAAATTCCATACCACTCATATTAGCAATATATACGCCTGGCTTATATTTCTTAAAGTTTAGTGGTATGCCCTGTAGTTCTGCACGAATGCTGTCGTGTGATTTACGGATAATAGTAACTTCAGCAGTCTTATCGTTATCTGTACATGTTACAGTCATAACTTCTGGCTCGTCCCATTTCATTATTTTAGCTCTCCCATAATTTTAACACGATTTAACATTGTTTCTTTTGCTTTGGAATACTTACTGTTCTCATGTTTGAGAACTGTTCCACGAATAGTAACGGTTTTGCCGTTAATGATATCACTAATATCTGGCTGATCTCTCCACCAAAACTTGATAATGTCTGTATCATTATATACACTAGTGATCATGTATACGCCTGATGTTTGAATAAACTTAACATCAATGATCTCTACTGAAAGGTCATAACGTGTACGGACTTCACCAAAGTAATCACTTTTAAAACGTAACTCTTCAATTTTGTCTGTAATAGTTTGCCTTACTTTGTCAATAACATTCATATGAGGTATACTGGCAATAACGGCAACAGTGAAGTTGGTAAGATCATTAGTAAACGCCTCACTTACACTGGTTTCAAAGCGAGTTAAACTACCCTGTAGTTTTTTCAGCATAAATTTACCATTGAACTTGTCCATGATAACTTGTGCTTCTTGCATATCTTCTGAGGAAGGGCGGGTATTATCAGCGATAAGATCAAGAATAAGCGATTTGTTATCCTTAACTTCGACTGATTTCTCACCTGTGTTTGGGTCTACTTTAATATAGCCATCGCCACTACGAACAAAGCCCTGTGAGTTGTACGTTTGTACGCCCAGAGCAAGTACTTCTTGTGGGTTATAGCCGCTGATAATTTTAGATTTTTTAGCCATGTTCACTGTCCTATTAGCTTGTTTGTCCTATATTACTATAATAGCACAATTAGCCAGTGTGTCAAGTGTTTTTTTATAAAGAAATATCTTCTAGTCCTGCCGCTCTAAGTTTAACGATATTATTAATCTGAAACTGTTTTGCCTCCAGAGCTTTAATAACACCGATAAACCTATTGCGAACTAGACTGAAATCGTTGATGAGGTATTGAAGCGATATTACGTCCTCTTCTCCATCAACGAACTTTTCTGCGTCCCTAGAACTGAGTGCCCTATTATAAGACTCTAGAAACTTACGGAAAATTTTACTGCGAGTTTTTCGCATTTCAGTATTGAGGTATTCGAGTATTGCTTCTACTTCTTGAAGTTGGTTAAAACGGTGCTCAACGATACCAGGCATGTCACGGCTCTGTTTTTCGAGGTTACCTTTCATTCCACATTCATACTTTGCTTCATCTATTTCTTTTTCAAAGTGTGATATCGCTTCCACGATATCACTCATATTTGCAGTTACTCTTCTATACCATTTACTCATGAGATTTATTCATCCCACTCTGTATCGAATTCTTCATCCAACCAGTCGTCCTCAGGTTCTGTTTCATCCTCTTCCAAAACAGTATCAACTGCTTTATCCAAGTATTCATCATGTTCTCCTATTTCAACTGCATTAGACTTTACATCGAATCCATAATCTACAAGTTTATATACAAATGTTTCTGCATAATCTAGTTTAGACTTATCAGGAATAAACGAGAATCCTACATCATACAATTGTAGCATAAACTCTAGGTCACTGTCATTAAGATTCATCTACTTCTACCTCTTCAACGATTACATCAGGAACCTCATTAGGATTTGCATCCTGTACTTCTTCTGGTAATGAACCAAACTCTTCCATAACCTTATCCAATGCACCATCTTTATTTGCATTCCAAGGCTTACGGAACATTTTAATTACTTCACCAGTGACTGGACTAATATATTCTAGACTATTACCACTTTTCTTTAGGATGTCTTTTGCCTCAAAGAATTCAGTTAGTCCACTATATGGGCTCATACCAGTCTCATAAGGTATTTCAACTTGTACACTTTCAAAAGGTTTAGCATAACGAGTCTTCATTACTTTACAAGCGGCTCTAATACCATTTACTGTAGTAGTCTTATTACCATCTGCGTCTACTTTTAGTTTAAGTTTTCGCATTGCAACAACAATACTTGAGGCATAGATAAAGCCTTGTCCACCACTGATCTTGTCATCTGGATCAAACATGTCCTGTGATGCATAAGTGTGGTTAGTAGCCATAAGTCCAACGTTATATTCACCGAACATATTGACCGTATTACGAACTAATGATGTTAGTGCTTTAGGCTTACGGCCCATATCACCTTTCATATCACCTTTTTGGAACTGATCAACATCTGTAGGTGTTAATAGCATACCAAGTGAATCAACTACAAACAATACTTTAGGACGTTCTTCGCTTTCTTTATCTGCATATTCCAGCTTATAGTCCTTCATAAAGTCTGATATTGTCTTAGCAACATCATCAATCATACTCATGTTTAGTTTAAGCAATTTGCTTTCGTCTGTGTCGACGTCCAATGCATGTAACCATGATTCGTCGAGTGCATTCTCACTATCAATTAAGATAACAAAGATGCCTTGATCTTGTGCCGCTTTAACAATATTGCCTGCGGCTATGTAGCTTTTTCCTGCTCCACTTTCACCAGCTAGTACAGTAACTTTACCTAGTGGGATACCTTTTTCAAAGTCTCCACTAATTAATTTATTAAGAGTAAAATTGCCTGTGGAGATCCAAGTGTCGGGATCATTAAACCCGACACTCAAACCTGGGACTGCTTTGGTGATACTTTTGCGGAATTTACTTACGTCAAAAGGTCTTGCCATATTAGTCGTCCTTTTCCATTGCATTTGCTTCTTTAATAACTTCAAGAAGAGTAGCTTCATCGTTAATAATTAGATTAACATTCTTATACTCATCTGCTTTATCACGACCACTTGCTTCAAATCTAAAGCCATTATCGTAGTTATAGATTGTATAAGATTCGTTGATCTTTTTAAGTTTGCTTAAATTAGCCATTTTTTATCTCCTTAATTTTCTTTACGTTGACGAATCATTGCTAAGATGTCCGCCGCACTAGTTGATGCATCGTCAGTCGTTGCCGGTGCAGGTGTTGTCGCTCCCATTTCTGCTGGTGTTGCCACTGGAGCAGGCGCCATCTCTGCCACTGGAGCAGGTGTTGGTGCTGGTGCTACTGGTGGTGCTACTGGAGCCGGTGCCACTGCAGGTGCTGGGGTTGAGGAAGTAGCCGCATTACGGTTACCAGGCGCCTCTACGCCATATGGACGATAGTAATCGGCAAACCTAGCAGGATCATACATTTGACCATCTACACTTGCTTCAAACATTTCGAAAATAATACCAACCTCTTCTGGTGTTGGCTTCTTAGGTAAGAAGTCATTAAGGTTAAACAACCCATTATTTGTGATTGCATCACGTTCCGGTTGATCCAATGAACGCTCTCTACGAGCCCAATTAGATGTTGAATAATCAGCATACTGGCCTTTAGTAGACTTCTGTACTCTAAAGTCTGTGCCTGCTTCATAATCAGTTGGAATTTCTGGGAAGTCTGGATCCATTAGTGCCTGACTAATGATCTTAAAGATCTGAGGACTAATAACGAATCTACGGATTGGATTTTCAGGAACTGAGTCTTCCTGTAGGTCGCTCTGTGTTACAAAGCCTTGGAAGATATAACTTCTCTTCTTCCAATACTTCCTAGCCATGTCTTCCATGCTTGGATCTTTAAACCAAGGACGGATCTCTGCATGTACTGGGCAACTATCTCCCCACATTTCAACACAAGGAACTTGTACTGTAACGGGTTTGTGTTGATCACCACCTACTACACCAGGGAATTCCATACGAATCATCTGACGCTCTTTCCAAAAGAACGTGTTAGTTTCGTCTGAGTCTGGGAGGAAACGCAATGTTGCGGAAGTGCCTTCTGGAATATTCCAGTGAGGGAAAATGGCGTTGTCGCCACCACCTGAGGAACGTGTTCCTGAGGATTTTGTTTCTTGTGCGAGTAATTTCGCACGGATTTCTGCCAAAGATGCCATGATATTTCTCCTATATTAGCCTCTATTAGTAGCGATACTTAATGTATCACTTTGTAAATGTAGCTCTTAACTACTTGTGCCTATACAGTATAGCGTTTATAGTACTTACTGTCAAGTACTTTTTTGAATTATTTTAAGATAAATTCTTTCTTAGTTCAAGAATTGCCTCTTCGTCTAATCCAATAGCACTTTCAACTGCTGGAGTTGCCTGTGCTTTTGCAGCCAAATAGTCAGTAATCTTTTTAACTACTCTACTGCTAAAACTATTTATATGATTTCCATCACCTGTTAGATCAGTAATAGCATTCCACAAATCATCGTTCTTGGATCGCTGTCCTAAGAATGATAGTAGTGAAGCCATTTTTGCCATCTCTCCAGATTGTCCTGAATATTTTTTAGGATTTTCATTGTCTGGATGCTCTGGATCATCTTCGCTATAGGTGATCTTCAAATCTGCTCCGCTATTAATAATGTCCACGACACGTTTAATAACTGCTTTTGTTTCTTTTTCTTTTCTTGTGTTTTCTGCTACAATACGTCCAACTTTTGAGAGTATTGAATTTAACTCTTCTGTCTTGAACGTATTGTAGAGGAATTTTTCTGTAACATCAACCTCATTAATTTCTTCTTTATTCTCTTGAACTTGAAAGTTGTTATAACCTCTGAGGGTTGACAAACTTTTAACTGTGTTTTTGTATTCACCTAATCGGTTACTAATTGTTTCTACAATATCACTGTTATCTTCGTTAACTAGATTATTTGACTTAACGTGCCTTACAAATTTGTTAAGTTCTGCGATCTCTTCACATAGACCGAGGATTGCTGTCCCCTTGTCATCATACGGAGTACCGCCTTCATTGACGTGCATCGCCATCGCTTTTGCTCCTGCCATATATCTATGGGGGAACGAAAATCTTTCACCTTGTGAGTTTTCAATAAAGAGTGCTTGAATGTTTCTACTACGGGCGCCACGTCTTTCTTCATCAATTCCTTGCTTATGCTTAATAACTAATTTTGCATTAGGGCTTTGGATATAACTTGTTTTCATGCTGCCGAATGGTTTACTGAACCCTTCTTGTATGGTTCCTTCTTTAACACTCTGGTGTGCAAAGTCTTTTGGCGCAATTTCTTTATCGAATTTTCTCACAGTATACTCTCCTAGATTTTTGTGTGCCACTGATTTGACACTATCTAATAATTTCTTGTTGCCTGGAATATCGTATCCGGCTCCAGCTTGAACAACTATTTCATTTTTTGCTTCATCCTGTCTGAGGGTAATCATTAAGTCTTGATCGTAAGCATAAAAACGTGTGGCTTCTTCTGGATTAAGTGTTTTAATCCCTTCAGATGTAAAAAGTCTCACCTTGTAGTCTGATCCTTTTAGTATATTAAATATTTCATCTGCAATGTTAGTCACGAGTATTGTTCTCCTATAATAGTATTTATGCCTTTAGAGTTATAAGAAGCTCATTGGCATGGGTTCATCGTAGTCATCTTCATTCATTTCTGATAATGCTTCAAAGGCATTATCATCATATTTTGTGATTTCTTGTGCCATTCTAACAACAAGTATAAGTGCCATTACTAGATCATCAGTTTCACCTTCTTTTGCTGAGAAACTTTGTCCTCTGGCTACAAATGTCTTTAACTCACGAAGTAGATTCTTACTGGCAATCTCTACTCTATCGCTCTCTACCCAATGCTTTAGTTTGGCACAGGCGGCAATTTTACTCTTATGTGTAGTAGTAAATCCCTTACGAACTCTGCCCATTCCTCTACGTCTAGGTTCTGTTAACATTGTTCCCACAAAATGCTCTTCACCGATCTCTTCTAGCATTACAAGAGCTGCTTCACCCAGAGTATTGTTTTCTATACTATAGTATACATTATCTTTATTAACACCTTCTTCTGCTAGGTAATTACCTATCTGTTGTAGTATGCGAAGTTGTTGTTGTACAGGTGTTTTGTTATGTTGCCACTCTGCTACTTGTTTCATACCCGGAAGTTCATATACTTGTATAGCCGCATTATCTCCACCAGTACCTAAACTAGGATCTAATCCAATTATATATATTGCTTCTTTTACTATTGGCTTATACCAACGTACTTGTCCTTGTTTAGCATATGGAGTTTTGCCTTCCATCATTGCTAGTCTAATACTATCCACAAGTGTCTCATCAAATGCTATAAACTCACAATTGTGTTCACGTCTAAATCGTTCTTCACCAATTTTACTCTGTTCCTCGTCTGCCCATTTTTGATCTCTGTCAGGATGTACTTCCCAATTAGCTAGAAAGTGTGCAAATCCATTCTTACCATGTGGAGTTTCATTACCAAAATCATCAATATTCTTCTGAGCTTCATTCCATATCTGTGCAAACTGATCATCATCTTGATTTGGTGTTGATGTAATAATACATTTACCACCTGTTGCTAGTGTAGGTGAAAGTGAAGTCCAGAACTCTTTAGCGATAGTAGGCCTAACGAATGCAAACTCGTCTAAGTATACAAGTGATATGGACAAACCACGTCCTGTATTATCTGTTGTTGCTTGTGCAATTATACGACTACCATTATCAAACTCTAAACTACCTTTATTATAAGCAGTTACGCCAGCTCTAATAAAGTCTGGCAACAATTCGTATGCGAAACGTATACGTTGCATGATCTCTTGAGCACCGCTATATTTGTGTGCCGCTATAAGAATAGTTTGATCTGGGTTAAACATTGCATACCATAACAAATAACCTGCGGCACAAGTTGATTTGCCTGTTTGTCGTGCTAACATGCTGATACTGTATCTATTGTTGTGATATGTATCTACTAGTCCAATTTGATAGTCATACAATGTAAACAACAGTCTTCCTTTAACAGGGTGCTGAATGTAACAATAGTTCAACATAAAGTGTTTGGGATCAGCCGCACACCTGGCAAGTTCAACCAATTGATCACTTGTGTATTCTTCTCTCTTATATGGACTTTTAGTTAGTTTGGTATCTACTGCCATTGGGCAACCTCCTCGTATATATTGTATGCATGTAACTGATGTGTAATAGCACAAGGATGAGCATTATCATTGGCATATATTCCGTTATCCATTTGTATTTTATGTATATCACTATTAAGTGGTGTTACTGTGTTGAATTGTAAGTTATCAGATAAACTTGGTTTGTCATATGTTAGATGATATAACTTAACACCAATACTTTTAGCATAGTAGTCTGCATGACTTATTCTTAAATTTACATCATAATCTGAATCAATGTCAGTATGTAGATTCTCATAATATGCTTGGGATTGTTTGTCTGTACGAAACGAATTAATCTGCTTTATTTCGTTATCTATTAGACACCATCTATTTGTTGATGTCCATTGTACAAATGCTGTATCGCCTTCTGTCATATGTGTGGTTACCAATCTATACCAAATCTGTTTATTACTAGCACCGCTTTCTCCCAAGTTAGCACACTCTAGATTCATATTGTTTGCTAGGAGTTGTGGCCAAGAATACATGCTTGGTCCTGCATTTGGATCTGTTTGCTTTAGTTCAAAATCCCATATATCATCTAATGCATCTCCTCTTGTCATACTACAACCAAATGCAAATAATTTCTTCATACTAGTATTTATCTGTTGGAAAGTCTGTTTTTTAAAAGACAAGAGTAGCGAACCATGTCTTTAAGGATAAACAGTAACCTTGACGCCTGTTCGCCTGTAACAGCGGGTCCTAAGCGTTACCTACATATTTATCTATTTTCTTTTGCATTGTCTTCGCCACATACAGAGCAAACGCCGGTAGCACCACCGCAACTCCCTTTTACACGTCGGCCTTTCAGGAGGCTTATACTCATCCCCGCCATAATGGCTAACAATAATACCAAACATAATATAAATGTCTCCCAAATCATTTTATAAATCGATTACTTTAAAGTCTGACTCTGCATTTGTTTTTTTAGGACTGTAGTTTTCTTCACCACCACTACAATGCTTAACACATCTAGCAAATGGTTCATTATCAAAACTATCCTCAATATACTTCCAGGCTGGACTGTTATTGATCTCCTCCAGAGTACCATTAGTTATGTGCATTGTTTCCACAAGATCTCCCATACGGTCTCTGAATCTATCTATATCTTGCCATTGTCCGAAGTGACAACAAGGAACTACATAGCCATCATATCTTATTGCTGGTACTTGGCTTTCTTTATGTTTACATTTCGGATAAATCAACTTCTACTTCTTCCCATGTTTTACTTTTTAATATCATATGTTTAGGTGTTCTTTTATCACCTACGATAGCTCTAAATCTATTAAAGCCTAGTTCTTTTGCTAGTTTTTGTGCTTCAGATACTTGATGATAGTTGTGTTCAAATATAACATAACGCCACGTCATTCCACCATTTGGTGGGTTCCAATTTTCTCTTAGAGTTTTAGCACCTAACATAACACTATCCCATTTAGCATTAACTCTGTAAATATGATTTGTGTCTTCTAGACCATCTATTGCAAAATCTACTCTATCTCTTTGTCCTAATAGGCTTGCAAACTTGATCCACCATTTGGGTTTACGACCACTTGCATTAGTACTAACTTGAATTCTGGGTCTGTCATCTAGTGTATTCAGATATGCTATTTGATCTAAAATAACCCCACTATAAATGGGGTCACTTAGTGCAAAATTATATGTTAGATCGGTAATTTTGTTTTCTGGACGTACTAGTGCTTTGAAGTATTCCATTGGCATGTCTTCAATTGAGCCATTGGTTCCAGCAGCAACGCTGTGTGTTCTACCACATCCTGGACATGATAAGTTACATCTACTGCTGGAATCAATATTCAATCTTCTCTTATCACCGTTAAGTGACCAGTTTAATCCTTGCATTTTACTTTTTAGATGCTAGATACTTTGCTGTTAAGTCTTCTTTTGTATGTTCTGATACTTGTACTTTCATATCAGCTGCATCCAAATATCTTTTTAGACTTAGGTTTACTGCTTGTGCAAAGTTATAGTTGTCATCACTACCATGTACTGTAGGCTCTGTTTCACCAACGCCTTCAGGAGTGTTTCCAAACTCTTCCTCAATAACTTTTAAACGATTAGCAATTTGATCTTCACTAATGCCTGAGTTTTTAAGTAGGGTAATTAACTGTGTAGTATCCATTGTAGGTGACTCTTCAACAACTTCTAGTGATTCATTTGTATGATCACATTCGCAGTCGTCTTTAGGCATATCACAATCATCACATAGATCTAAGTTATCTTTACTATAGTCTGGATCATCAGCTTCATCAATTGCTTCAACTTTGTATTTCTTTCCGCCTACTTCAAATTCGTCTTTGCCTGCATCTTTGGCTTTTTTATGTTCTCCGGAAAATTCGTTACCTTCGTTTGGTGCTTCATCAAGATCATCTTCTTTATACATATGACTAAATTCACTAGCTGGATTGTTTGATGCTAAATCTTTTGCTAGACGTTTTTTACGTTGTCTATTATCCTGGTATTCTTTTTCTAGTTGGTCATCATCTTGTTGGTTTCTTTTGGCAATTCTCGCATCATCTTCAAATCCTGCATCTTCTTTAACATGCTCTTCTTCATGGTCTGTTGTAGGACCCTTTTTGCCTTTTTTCTTGGCTAACATAGCTGCGAATGCATCTTTTTGTTTTTTGCTTTGCTCTTCAGCAATTTCTGTTGTTTCTTCAATCTTCTTTGGAGCCTCATAACTTACTCCTGCTAGATTAAGAATTCTTTCTAGTTCATTCATTTGTTTGATCTCCTTCAAAAATCAATTCAACTACCCTCTTGGACAGTTAGTCTTTTAGTTCTCTCATAAGTTCTGTATGAAATGTCTCACTAATACTTTCGTATGCTTCCATTAATTCGCCTTCAAGGTGTGCCATTCCTTCGTCTTGCATTCCTTGTTCTGACCAGTCAACTTCACATCCGCATATTTCACTAATTGCTTCTGGAAATGCTGTGTCAGTATAAATTTCCCAAGGTCCATCATGTTCAACTTCAACACTTAGGTAACCATCTTCATCTTCGGAAATACTAATTTCTTTAACAAAAACCATTTCTGTCATTTGCTCACTACGTCTATCCCAGATACTATCACCTGCTAGTTGAATGTCTTTGTTGACTTCTATTGTTCTCGTGCCTTCAGCTTCTACTACTTCTGCTTCTTCAACTTCTGCTTCTTCAACTTCTGCTTCTTCAACTTCTTCTGTTGATTCATATTCCATTCCGTTATCGTATTCATGATTACTACGGAATTCTTTTACAAAGTCTGCAATAGTATCACCATCTAAATATCTAATTAGATCAGCTAAAACTGGATGATCTGGATCACAACCCACTTCATCACATAAATCTAAAATTGGATCTGCAAAAGAACCTACTGCTTCTGTTTCAATACCTTCATTTGAATCCCTTGATTCTTTAGATTCGTCCCAAAAGTTACCAGCCGCTTCAGCACCACCTAGTGTACCTGAATGTGCTTCAATAAAGTCTTCTCTGCTCATGTCTTGTGCTTCAATGTCTAAATCGGACATCTTGCTTTCTTCTACTGGTGCTTCAAAGCCATTGCCTTGTACTAAACCAGATAGTTTTAAAATTCTGTCTAAGTCGCTCATTTGCTTTCCTTCTCTTTAGTTTTT
>Ga0070743_10000775_pt1 | contig 12377 bp, 8 predicted proteins | sample ColrivemetaGS697_FD_70187 | JGI IMG/M metagenome (GOLD analysis project Ga0070743, IMG submission 70187) | Estuarine microbial communities from the Columbia River estuary, USA - metaG S.697 | ecosystem: Environmental > Aquatic > Marine > Intertidal zone > Estuary | place: USA: Columbia River... | reverse complement strand
CAGCAGGCGCTGCCCCCAGGCTGGGTTATCTGGTACCAGAGTTGCTGCATCAATAGTCGGCGCACTAAACACATTGTCAGCATCAAAGGCCGCAGGCGCAGGTAGCTTGTCAGCCGCAGCTTCCAGCGCATCCAGCGCAATCAATCTAAAGGTGGTGAGCTTGCCGCCACTCACTGTAATCAGCCCATTGTCTGACCAGGTGGCATGATCGCGGCGCTCTTTTGAGGGATCCTTGGCATCTTCAGAACCTATAATCGGACGCACGCCTGCCCAGGTAGAGATAACCTGTGCGCGGGATAAAGGGGTCTGGGGGAATAGGGCATTAAAGCCATCGAGTAAATATTGAGTTTCCTCGGAAGAGATGCTGGCCTCAATATCCAGATCTTCGTCGTGATCCAGGTCTGTAGTGCCGATCACCGTGGTACCCTCCCAGGGATAGACGTAGATACCACGCTTATCCTGGGGATGTAATGAGGTCAGCACATCAGTCACAGGACAGAAACTTTTGGGGATAATCAGATGGCTGCCACGCAGAGGCCGCACGCGCTTTTCTGGATTGAGCTGGTTGCGCAAATTATCTGCCCAGGCACCTGTGGCATTAATCACCACTGGCGCATTTAACTCTATGCTGTTGCCCTGTTCCGCGTCCTCCACAGCCACGCCACTGACCTGATCATCAGTGATAAGCAGCTTGCTGACTTTGCAGTAGTTAAGTGCCTGGCCACCCTGGGCCATGCTCTCTTGCAGAACCCGAAGCACCAGTCTCGAGTCATCGACCATGGCATCTGTGTAGTAGCAGGCGCCTTTTAGGTTCTTAGTTTCTACACCAGGGAAATGCTTGGCCAGCGCCCTGTTGTTGCAGTAGCGATGGTCGCGAATTCGGGCTAAAAAATCATAGATGGTCAGAATTACGCTCATGGCAAAACGGCCTGGGAAGTTGCCCTTGCCCAGGGCAAAGTAAAAAGCAATGCGATCTACCAGGCCTGGCGCTTCCCTGAGAAGGCGCTCCCGCTCCTGCAGAGAATGTTTAGTCAGTTTGATATCGCCGGCGGCAAGATAGCGCAGGCCGCCATGGACCATTTTGGATGAGCGGCTAGAGGTGCCCCAGGAAAAGTCCTGTTGCTCAAGTAACAGAGCCCGATAGCCGCGGCGCACAGCCTCGCGCAGCGCACCGGCACCGGTAATGCCGCCGCCTACAATAATAATATCCCAGTGGAGAGATTTTCCCCCCCGCATTTCTGCCAACAATATTTCCCGCGGACTACACTTATTCATGGATTTACTCAGTATCAGGTAATAGTTTGCCGGGATTCATCTGTCCCCTGGGGTCAAACAGTTCGCACAGGTTATTAATTGCAGCAATGCCAAGCGCTCCTTTCTCTGCCGGCAGATACTGGCGATGGTCTGCCCCTACACCATGCTGGTGACTTATGGTGCCGCCGCAGGCAACAATCTGTTCGGCACCAGCTGCCTTGAGTTTATGCCAGCGCTGCAGTGCTTGCTCATAGCTGTCGCCAAAGCGATACACATAGGTTGTATAGATACTGGAACCCTGCCCATAGACATGGCTGAGGTGGGTGTAGGCATGTACCTGTTCTCCCTCACCCGCCAAGCCTGTGCGAATAGCCTGCTCAATACTCTCCATTGATTCTGTTACCCGAGACCAGTCAACTGCAGTCTCCATGGTATCCACAGCATAGCCAGCAGAACCCAGGGGGTCGCGCACATAGGGCGCGCGAAAACGACCATGGGCCCAGTTATCACCAAGTCCCGATTGATCTGCCACAGCACCCTGGCTGGCACAGATTTCCAGAGCTGTTGCATGGTTAAAATCACATTGTTTCTGGCTGCCAGTTACTGCAAAGGTCATCATTACCTTGCCTGAGCCTATGCCTTTTTCTGCCAGCGAAGCTTCAAGTGCTGCCACGCCCGCGGTATTTTCGCCTGCGCCCATATGCAGCAGACTTATGGTTTCCAGTGGATTGCTCAGGCGCACCATAGATAGAGCGACACGCTGCTGCACCAGTTCTCTGGCCGCAGTTAAGCCGGCGTCCCAGGATGGGAAAAATGCTACTTGAAATTGCTCTGCCTGAGGGACTGGGGTTACGCGCACCACAACCTCAGTAATAATACCCATGCGACCCTCGGAACCCAGAACCATTTCGCGGATATCTGGCCCCGCAGAGGATGCTGGAATGGTGGGGATATCCATAGTGCCCTTAAGGGTCTCCATACTGCCACCGGCAAATAATGCTTCTATACGGCCATAGTGCAATGACTGCTGGCCGCTGGATCTACTGGCAACCCAGCCACCTACAGTTGATAGCTCCCAGGATTGAGGGAAATGCCCCAGGGTAAAGCCCTCGGCCTTGAGCTGAGCTTCGATTTCTGGGCCAGGGGTTCCGGCTCCAAATCTGGCCAGTTGACTTTCTCGGTCGAGAGAAATCAGTTTATTCATTTTCGCCATACTGATGGTCAATATGGGACGATCGCTGGCATTGGGATTAATATGCCCAACCACAGAGGTGCCACCGCCATAGGGAATCACATCAATATTTTTATCCGCGGCAAACTGCAGTAACTCGCGCACCTGCGCGGATGATTCAGGCAGGGCAACTCCATCGGGGAAGGTGTCTACATTGCCGCTGTGCATGGCTAGCCAATCCGGCAGGCTCTGGCCGCGGGCATGGCGCACACGGGTCTCGGCATCTAGGCTGATCAGCGGATGGGCAGCCAATCGCGAGTCAGGCACTTTGGCAACCACCTCAGATAGACTGGCTTCAGGCAGTGAAATAGAGGGCCCAACCAGCGCGCCCAGAAGCATTTTTAAGCCGCTGTTTAACTCCATACTCAAATCACTATTTTCATTCCCCCAGCCATTCCAAAGCCGCATACTGTTCACCTTTATAGATATTATTTTTAGTTTAAAGGCATAGAAAAAATGCCCGTTGGTGACTAAACTCTGACAATGTTAAGGGCCAGACAGATACCCTAAGCAGCAGAGTCAAGTCATACTATAATCATTGATCTTTATAATAAAGCGGTGGTTGAAATGATCACTGTCGCAGTACGACAGGGCAGTCACCATTTCGGTCATTCAAAGGTCGGGTACAGGTATTTAGTGACAGGATAACGAACAGATATATGTTGAACACCAGTGGCGATAGCCTGGCTTCAGTGCCCGCTATTAATCAATATCTTAAATCGGCGCAGGCTTGCGGGGTAGATTATTTCCCTCTGCTTGAGCAGGTCGGTATAGATGTGGAAATATTGGCGGACAATAATAAACATATCCCCGCAGCTGCAATGGAATATCTGCTGGAGTTACTTATAGATGCAAGCGGTGACCAGTGTTTTGGTCTGCACGCCTCTAGGTTTATTGAGCCTTGGTCCTATTCGGTACTGGGCTATATCTGTATGAACTGTTCTACCCTGCGCATGATTCAGGCCAAGATTCCTATCTATGAAAAAATTGTCGGTGATATGGGGGTGACCAATGTAACCGTTGCCGGTGGTTTTGCCCTGCAGAGCTGGCATTGCAAATTCGATAGCCCCCAGGCCAAACGCCATGAGGTTGAGCATGTGCTGGGCTCATGGGTGACCTATGCGCGCAACTTCCTTAATTTTGAACCCCATGATGAGGTGTGGCTTGAGCATGAACCACCCACTGACCCAGCTCTGCTGACGGACTATGCCGAGGTGTTTGGTTGCGAGGTTTTATTTAATCAGCCTTCCAGTGGCCTGCGCATCCGGGAGTCGAAGCTGGATATGCCTCTGCCTCAGGCCAATGAAAAGCTGCTGGAGATGTTACTTGAACACGCCACAGTGCTGCTGGCAGAGATTACTCAGCACCAGCTGGTATCAGATCAGGTAAAGAGTTTGCTGCGCCTAATGCTTAAGCAGCAGACGCCCTCCAGCGCAGTAATTGCCGAAAAACTGGGTATAAGCAGTCGCACTTTGCAGCGCAAGCTGGGGGAAGAGGGCACCCATTACAAAGATGTGCTCAATGAGCTGCGCCTGGAGTTGGCCCTGTATTATTTGAAAAACACCCAGCTCAATCTGGAGAGTATTGCCTATGAGCTGGGCTATGCCGAGGCGCGGTCTTTCTATCGCAGCTTTAAACAGTGGACTGGCCGCACCGCAGGTTCTTACCGCAGCGATCACTGATTATTTAATAAGCCCCTGTTCCTGAGCCCAGAGTTTAGAGTGCTGCATACCTTCCTCAAATGGCATCTCTGGCTTCCAGCCCAGTATTCTCTCTGCTTTGGCTATGCTAAACCAACTCTTGGTGCACAGCTGAACCACAGTTGCTGTGGAGGCTTCATTTACTCCACCGGTGAGATTGGCAATTTTGGTAGCCACTGTGGCTGCGATTAGTGCCAGCCTGGTGGATACAGCCAGAGGCCCAGATTTATTCATCCAGCTGTAATGATGGCTAAAGAACTCCCTGGTGGTGATATAACCCTCACAGGAAAGGTTAAAAATTTCCCCTCTGGCCTCTTTGGTGGATACAGCCAGAGCAATACCACGAATAAGATCGTCTATATAGATAGGGCGGAAGAATCCCTCACCTTTGGCCGGCAGCATAAACTGTCCTTTGTTAATGGCTTCTATAGGCAGGATGACCCAGGGGCGGCTGCCGGGGCCATAGACATCTCCCGGGCGAATAATTACTAGCTCCATGGCACTGTTGGCGGTAGCTGTCAGCACTGCATGTTCGGAAGCCAGTTTGGTTAGCACATAGCTGCCGCCATCTGCATGAACTGGCTGAGTTTCATCTAGCTCTCCCTGTGCCGAGTTGCCGTAAGCCACTACGGAGGAAATGTGCACAAAGCGCCGCACCTTATATTTTTCCGCTGCGGCAACCAAATTGCCTGTAGCCTCCACATTGACTCGCCACATATCCCCATCTGGGATTGAATTGGATACCAGTGCTGCAGTGTGAATGACTACATCAGCATCTTTGAGTTGCTGGCTTATGGTCTCTGGTTGGGCAATATCGCCCTGAATAATATCCTTACCATTGCCGCAGAGGTCGACGCCTACCACCTCAATACCCTGTGCCTTGTAGTGGTGCATCAGTTGGTTGCCAATAAAGCCATTGGCGCCGGTAATCAATACTTTTTTGGGTAGTTTCTGACCCATGATAGTTGTCCTTTATAGTTTTATTGTGCGGAGAATTGGCTCAGATTTTTGCGATAAAAACTGCCAGCAATTTTGGCCAGTGCCATTTTTGAAAACAGATGGGTAATGGCTGCCGTAAACCGATTAGAGAGGCCCGGAATCCATAGGGCTCTGCCCTTAAGGCAGGCATCAATGCCCTGTTCTGCCACTTGAGATGCTGACTGCATCATGCCTGCAGGTATGGCCAGTTTGGCTCCTTGATCAGGGTTATCCATCATTTTGGTCGCCGTATAACCTGGGCAGAGTGCAGTCACTGTAATTCCTGTGCCTGCAGCATTGAGCTCATCGTGCAGCGCCTGGGAAAAGGACAGCACAAAGGCCTTGGTTGCCGCATAGATATTTTGGTTAGGGATGGGCATCCAGGCAGCCAGCGAGGCTACATTGAGTATATGGCCACCCTGTCTGGAGGCCATATCATTGGCAAATAGGTGGCTGAGCGATGTCAGTGCCAGCATATTGACGGTCATCATTTTTTCCTGGTCAGCCAGACTGAGGTCGGTAAAAAAACCATTGTGTAGCAGCCCGGCGTTATTGATCAGGAAATCCACCTCCAGCCCCTGTTTTTGGGTGGCTTTAAAAAGAGTTTGGGCTGCCTTTGCCTTGGATAGATCGCAACTGATTACTGTGCATTTAATCCCATGTTCTGCCACCAGAGATGCGCTGATTTCATTGAGCACGGCCTCGCGCCGTGCCACCAAGACAAGATGATAGCCGCGGCTTGCTAAAACCTTACAGAACTCTAAGCCTATGCCGTCAGAGGCGCCTGTTACTAATGCTGTAGTCATAATATTCCCCTTGATTATTTTTTATAGTCGACGAAAATTGGTGAAGACCAGGCCCGCTGGCTCCGGGGTTCATGGCATTCGTCATTGATATCGACCCTGTAGTCGCCAAAGCACATATCTGTATCCACCGCCTGGCCATTTTCGTCAAAGCTGGTGCGCAGATTGCCGCCATTGATCGTGGCGACCGGCTCTTCCAGTGCGCGCACATAGTAGAGAGCGTTGCGCCCCTCTGCGACAAAGTCAGGATCTTCAAATTCGATAGTGCAGCCATCTGCTGAGGGCGCGCATTCAAATACTCTCCAGCTATCTTCGATCAGAGCTGGAATTGATTCGCCAGCCACTGCTTGGGGGCGAATTTTAATCACTTCGATACGATCAATTTGGTAGCGCTCATCCGATGGGTAGTAGCATTCACCCTGAGCCATTTTTTGCAGATGCTGTTTTTCCAGCGCATTGACCACATAGTCAGGGCAGCCGGGCAACTGTTTAAACGAGCCAATGGCTTTGGCGCGAAAGCGCGGTATTGAGTCTATAGTCACCTCACTGCCCATGGGTATGACGGTGTCAGCCTGCAATAGGTCAAACCACAGCAGCATGCGGTGGCCACTGGTGCCATAGACTTCACGCCGCTGCATAGCATCCCAGATCGCACCTCGACTGCGGCCCTGAGAATGAACTGCGGCCAAGCCACCCACATTTAGGAATGAGGTGGTGCGCTCAAATTCCGAGGCAAATAGCTTGGCGCTAACCGGGTCAATCTGGTCGGCGCGCAGTGATTGCGAGGCATATTCACTTCTGACTGCGGAGCTGGCAAAGATAGTTTCCCAAAACGGGCTGCGCACGCCGGTGACATCCGAGGTGTTTAGGCGCTGTTGCTGCTTAAAGCCATGACCGGCTCGGGCCGAATGGGTATCTGTGGAGCCGATAAAGCCCCAGCGATAGCGCAGTGGCTTTTCAGGGTCCTCGTGATTCTGTATGGCCAGACCATATTGCACAGACTTTTGTGGACGGTAGTTAAAGGCGGGTAGATAAACATCGCGCGCCTGTCCTGCGTCCAGCCAATCTTCCGCCGTACTGCCGGGAACCGTCATAAAGCCCTGAATACCATCTACCTGAACAAAATTATGTCGAGCCTCCTCGGCTCTAGCATCACAGTCTGCTGCGCTATTATCTTCCACCAGACAGCGCTGGCGAATAATCTCGCCGGCCTGCCAGCAGCTGGGCAGATAGTTTGGCTGGGGCTCTGGGCAGACCCATTCCCCGGCATTGTTGAGTTCTCGCACAGCAAAATCTCGAAACTGTTCGGAGTTGCCATGACCGGAATAAACTTCAATTAAGCGGGTTTTTTCTTCATCGGTATTTTCAGCGGTTAGCTGATGACTCCAGTTCGAATTGGGCGGGCTGTAGAATCCCCAGGCTGTACCATGGGGCACTACCATATTGTCAAAACTCCATTCATCAAGTTTGGCAAATAGCTCACCGGGGGTGGCTGCGGTTTCATAACATTCCAGCGGCAGATCCGGGCTGGCCGCTTGGGGATCACAGGCAGGTACGGCAGCCATCTGCATCACCCAGTCATTATAAGAAGCGTAGTAATCGCGATGGCGCGGGTCCAATAGGCCTAGCAGACTGGATTGTTTTCCCGAGCCGGAACGAGCGGCCACAGTGGCAACCCCTACGCCAACAGAGGCTATAGGGCGCGCTGGCAGCTTGTCGATACTGTCATCTTTAAACAGCACATTGTGGTGGCCGTAATGGTTTGCTGCAGTACCTCCTACCTGGGTCCACTCCCAGCCTACAAAGGCAGCAATATCCGGGTTGGCGGGGTCTCCTGCCAGGCGGTTGCACTGCTGCACTGAGTCAATGCCATCGCGCCACTGGCGCGGGGTGAAGCTCTCCGCGTGATCGGTAAGAAAGTAGAAATCCAGCTGTGACACAAAACGCGCATAGTCACAGGCATAGGCGGGTGGATAGGCTCCGGAGGCCCCGTGCATCATGGGTAGGCTATACATAAAGGCATCGGCCGAGTTGGTGGTATGTACATGGGTATCACCAAACAGTATCTGCTTATCGTCTCTTGTGGCGCCCAAGGCTCGCTGGGCTATCACTTCTGAGGGCAGGCTGGCCTCGGTGACCTGACCAAACTCCAGAGGAGTTTCGCTCCAGGCCTGATCCGAGTCGGGGAAGTAGCCAGGCAGTAGTCTGTAAGCCGCATCTGGCGCTATGCCAGAGAAGAAGATAATGGCGACCACAGCCACCCCTGCGGTGATCATTAATACCCGTTGCAACATAATGGCGTCCTCTGTTTATGGTTATAAATTCTTTTTATTATTAGCCAATGGCTGGGCCATAGCTTCGGGCTACAAACCAATATAACCCTAAACCGCAGAGCAGGGCAGAGCAAACCTCTGCTGCTGCAGCGGTAAAGTCTCTGTAGCGCTTTAGCCTTAGATAGCAGATCCAGACTGCAGCAACAATCAGTAGCTGCCCCAACTCTACTCCTATATTGAAACCTAACAGCGCAGGCCATAGCTGTTCGCTTGGCAGGCCTACCTCCTGCAAAATAGCAGCAAAGCCAAAACCATGAATAAGGCCAAAGGCGAGGCTGAGCAATGGTCTTATCTGAATAGTGCTGCGGCCATGGTTAGCAGGCAGATAACTCAGGGTGAATATAATCAGGCCGACAAAGCTAATAACCGGCAGTGTTGATGGCACCAGCTGACTCACAGATAGCATTGTCATCAGTGCCAGAATCGCTGTGGCCCCATAGGCTATTTGTCGATTGACTCCAGTCCGGCAGCCAATGTTTTCGGCAGCTACCAGAGCTATGGTAAAGCCTATTAGGGCCTCCACAATGGCCGTTTCAGGGGTAACCCAGCCCAGCACTGCCAGGCTAAGGGTAATACTGTGGCCCAGAGTAAAACCGCTCACCAGCCAGATTACATCGCGGAGACTGCGCAGCATCAGCAGCAGGGCCAGCAGAAAAGCTATATGGTCTAGGCCGGTAAAGATATGCTCCATACCCAGCACTGTGTATTGCAGAAAAGCTTGCCGGAAACTGGTCGACCAGTCGGAGTCACCGGTTTCTATAACCTGTTGTTGGCGACCTTCGGTAAATAGATACTCCAATGGCGCTCGGTTATCTATCCCAATGCGCGCGTAATGGATATGAGATGATACAAGGCTAAAAAAGCTGCCAATTTGAATTTCTGGAGCTATATCTTGCAGAGCTCTGGCACAGCTATAGGTGGCTGCAATTCTCAGATAGCCCGGTTCTGCAGTCATAGCTTGCAATGGAGCTCTCGCTGAACACTGGACTCCTGCTTGCCTGACCTCTATAGTTTTTTCCAGATGGCTGATCAGAGAGGCCTCGTTGCTGAGATTATCATTGGGTTGAAACCTTGTGGCCTCTCGCTCTTTGAGGGTAAATAGCATACTGAGATTTTGCTGATCTATGCTCCACGAAGAAAACGACTGGCTGCGATTATGGGCTTCCGCAGGCAAGATTATTGCGATGCTCAGCAGGATAATGGTTGAGAAAAGCCGTCGCAGGGGGATCATTGTATGGCAATCCATTGAATATCTGCGCTGTTGCGAAGCTGAGTCAGGTACTCTTCTAATCCGGAACTGATATCGCTATCTGTGGCAGTGGCTGTGGAGAGAGATTCAATATTCAGCCCAGCAAGCACAGATTGTAGGACGGCGGCGCGGAGTTTTTGGTTGGTTCTCAATAACTCTGTATCTGAAGCATATTGAACCAAAAGCTCCTCTTGAATAAGCCTCTGCAATACCAGCTCCCGGTCTTGATCATTTAGTTCACCGCGCTTGCCGCTGGCTAACAAACTGAGTGCCCTTTGGTAATCTAACTGGCGGATAGGGCTGTGATTGACCCTGGCCACATAGGTGTCGAGAGCGCCTGGACTCAGGATTAAGCGCTCTTTGGAAGATTTCGCCTCTATCATACCCAGGATAATGCCTAGAGCTGCACTTAGGGCAAGCATGGCAATAGGTGAGCTAGATACTGAGCTGGACCCAGACATTATTGGACCTCAGCAACAATAATTTGAGCGCTGTGCCAGAGCTGATCTAGTTTACTGTTTAGTGCCTGGTCGCGACCACGGCGCTTGTATTCCAATAGCACCGAGTTTCGAATAGCCTCATATCTGGGTAAAACCGGCGCCTGTCGCTGACTTATCTGAAAAATATACAGCCCTTGGTCTAAGTTAATGGCCTGGGTCTGCCCAACCTGTTTAAACTCTAGTAGGGCGCTGGCCAGACTGGTTCCTAGCTGTCGATGTAGCATATGAATAGGCAGCAATGATCTGGGCAGTAAATAATCAAGGTCTAATCGCTCAGCGATCTGTGTCGTGTTGGACCCAGAAGCCAGCAAGGTTTTAGCGTCTTTAATGCCGGCTGGGCTTTTGACGAGTAGCGCATCCACCGCGACTCTTTCGGGAGTTTCAAAGACTGAGCTTTGGTTGAGATAAAACTGCTGCAACAGGGTTTCAGTCGGGGGCTGAGCAAGAAAGTCTGTCACCACCTGGTCGATTGCGGAGGCCACGGCTGCCTTTCGCAGCCCCGGGTCTGTGCTCAGCAGATCCAACTTTTCAGCGCGCTGCAGCAGCAGTTCTTGATCGATTAGTATCTGCATGACAGATTGTTGTTGTTCAGAATTCAATTGATCAAAGCGCAGTTTCAAAAGTTGCTGAGAGAGAATATCTGCCTCTTTAACGGCTATGGGTTGCTGATTTACCAGAGCAACTGGATTGGGGCTATTCTTCTGACTCTCTTGTGGCCCTGCTACTGAGGGTCCCAATAGGGCTAGCGCCAGACCAAGGCTAGCCAGCGTGCCGCGGCAGGCGGAAAGGGCATGGTGCTGGAGGTCGCTGGGAAGCATAGTGAATTTTCTCAGGATAATTGATCTTAGGACCAGTGGTCTGGCCTTTACTTTTTATCTGTTCAGCTAATTTATCATAACCTAATTATGCGCCTGCGCACTGTCGCAAGCGGTCATGTCTGTTGCAAAAGCCGACAGCCAGAGAGCTGCAAAGGGCGGGGTAGAGCAAAGAATGAGGCATAAAAAAAGGACGGGCATTGCCCGTCCTTTTCTGGTCTACCCACAGAGATTTAGAATCTGTAAGTAAAGCGACCTCCCCACATTTCACCTGGGGCTCTGTAACGACCGTGCGAACCACTTGCCAGAGGAATATCAAATGCTCCAGAAGCAACCTGCTTGTCAGTCACGTTCTTGCCGTAAATCATAAAGTCCCAGTTCTCGGCGCGAACACCAACGCGGACATTAACCTGTCCAAAGCCATCGTGGATATCGATAGGATCGTGGTCACCGGTCATCTTGTACTCATCAGTAAAGTTGTAGTCTGCACTGGCAAACATAACCAACCCATTTGACATTGGCTGAATATAGTCAGCGGTCAAAGATCCTGAGTAGCCGGCACCGAAGTCGTCACCTGTGAGACTTTGAGCTTGACCAGACTTGGTTCCATCTGGAAGGAACTTAGCTTGACAGCCCATGGCTGAGGTTACAGGTGAGCTTGCGGTAATGGTACCCAGACCGAGTAGCGCGGAATCCTGAGCCGCGGTACAGCCTGCGGAATCGAACTCTCCATATTCAGCGTCTAGGAGAGCAACGTTGGCGCCCAGACGAAGTTGTTCTGAATACTGCCACTGCATATCAACCTCTATACCCTGAATGTCGGAGGATGCTGCGTTAGCCACGACAAAACCCAGACCTACGAAGGTGGATACCTGTTGATCCATATACTCACTCGAGAACATTGCCCAGTTCACAGTCATGGCACCATCCATCAGTGTGTGCTTACCACCAATTTCAAAGGACTCTGCCGTCTCATCTTCATACTCGAAACCAATGCCTGGCGTTGTGCGCAGCACAGTGCCATCGGCCAAGAAGGCAGGGTTTTGATCGTCCACAGCATTAAAGCCGCCACTCTTAAAACCTTCTGAGTAGCTGATGTAGAACAGGCTAGTATCAGACATTTCCCACTGCAGGTTCATCGCAGGCATCAGCTGATCAGTCTTGCGATCTTCATCAAACACATGAGCCCAAGAGCCAAAGCTAGCCGCATTAATTGCAGCGTTGTATGGGTTGGTATCAGGTGTTGCCAGACCAGTGGTGTCATGCACCAGAGCAGTTTCTGCGTGAACAGTCTTCTCTTCTTCAGTATAACGAACACCAGCGGTAAGACTGAGGTTATCGGTAATATTATAGGTACCCTGGAAGAATAAGGCCCAAGCATCTGTGTCCTGTTTCCAGTTGGAAACGCGACCTGACTGATTGAACGATGTCACGCCATTGATACAGAAAGCGGGACCGGTTAACGCAGCAGGGATATTCAGGAATGAGCTACAGCCGACAATTGCTGTCATCAA
>Ga0070743_10000758_pt1 | contig 12540 bp, 9 predicted proteins | sample ColrivemetaGS697_FD_70187 | JGI IMG/M metagenome (GOLD analysis project Ga0070743, IMG submission 70187) | Estuarine microbial communities from the Columbia River estuary, USA - metaG S.697 | ecosystem: Environmental > Aquatic > Marine > Intertidal zone > Estuary | place: USA: Columbia River... | reverse complement strand
TTTTTAGTAGAACAACACTTCAAATGTCCTGTAATTTTATTTGATTATCCTGCCAAAATTAAAGCCTTTTATATGCGCTTAAATGAAGACGGAAAAACGGTGAGAGCAATGGATATTTTATTCCCAGGAATTGGTGAAATCGTTGGTGGATCGCAACGTGAAGAACGACTAGATGTCTTAAAAGCAAAAATGGCAGAACTCGACATCCCAGAAGAAGATTTGTGGTGGTATTTAGATTTAAGAAAATACGGAACAGCTGTGCATTCTGGGTTTGGACTTGGTTTTGAACGCTTGGTAATGTTTGCTACTGGAATGGGCAATATCCGTGATGTCATTCCTTACCCTCGAACGCCTTTTAATGCTGAATTTTAAGAGCAGACACTTGCGCATTTTTTGAAAATAATGCCGCTTGGTATATATCTAACGTTTTTTTCTTATTTTTATAGAAATCCTGCAATTGCAGAACTCACTCAAAATTAAATGAAAATAAATAAAAGAACATTTGACTTAATTTTTATTGTTATTTCAACTGTAGTATTGATAATAGTATCAGAATATGGACTTTTAGAAAAGTACACGGCTTTTTCATTAATTTCAGTTTTCATTGCATATCAATTAGGACAATATTCTGAAAGAAAATTCAAGAAATAACTAATGCTCAAGCAATACCTACACTATAAATTATCACAAAAACTATCCCCTCAGCAAATTCAGTTGATGAAGCTGATACAATTACCTACGCAAGCTTTTGAGCAACGACTCAAACAAGAGTTAGAAGAAAACCCAGCACTCGAAAGTGGTAAGGATCAAGAAGAAACGTATGAAGAAGAGTTTGACGTTAATAACAATGACCTAGACAACGAGCAGATCAACGCGGACGACATCAATGTGGATGATTATTTGAGTGATGATGAAATTCCTGAATATAGACTTCACGCCAATAATTACAGTGCCGATGATGAGCAAAAAACAATTCCATTTGCTTCTGGAACTTCTTTTACACAACATTTAATTGATCAACTCAACACCTTCCCTTTGGAGGAAACACAGTATCAAATCGCAGAGTTTCTAATTGGAAGTATTGATGATAGCGGCTACATTCGCCGTCCATTACTGGACATTATGGATGATTTGGCCTTTACTCAAAATGTAAATACGGATAAAAAAACCATTGAATCTGTGCTCAAAGTAGTACATCTCTTAGATCCTGCTGGAGTGGGTGCCCGAAACCTTCAGGAATGTTTAGTGCTTCAACTACATCGAAAAACACAAACACCTAATACAGCACTTGCTACAAACATTATTGAATCTGGATTTGAACAGTTTACAAAAAAACATTACAAAAAACTCTTACAGAAGTTTAGTATTACTGAATTACAACTTAAGGACGCCATTTCAGAAATTGAACGCTTGAATCCAAAGCCTGGAAGTTCTTATTCGAACAATTCCCGCTCTATTGAACACGTTGTGCCAGATTTCACTATCAAAATTACTGAGGGCGAATTGGAGCTCAGTCTCAACGGTCGAAATGCACCTGAACTGCACGTTTCAAGACCGTATAATGAAATGCTAAAAGGCTATAAAGCCTCCAAAGAAAAAACAAAGTCGCAGAAAGATGCTGTACAGTTTATCAAACAAAAACTAGATGCTGCCAAATGGTTTATTGACGCTATCAAACAACGCCAACATACCCTATTTATCACCATGAGTACCATTATGTATTATCAAAAAAATTACTTTCTGTCAGGAGATGAGCAACAATTAAGGCCCATGATCCTGAAAGACATTGCTGATAAAATAGAAATGGATATCTCGACGGTGTCTCGTGTTGCAAATAGCAAATATGTAGATACTCCTTATGGCACAAAGTTGATCAAAGAATTTTTTAGCGAATCCATGACAAATGACCAAGGTGAAGAAGTTTCGACCCGAGAAATTAAAAGTATCTTAGAAACTGTAATCGCTGAAGAAGACAAGAAAAAACCACTAACAGACGATAAATTAGCTGTTATTTTAAAGGAAAAAGGCTATCCAATCGCACGGAGAACCGTGGCTAAATACCGCGAACAATTAGACCTTCCTGTTGCACGACTTCGCAAACAACTTTAGCTTATACTTTCTTAATCACATTAGTAACAATTCCCCAAATCACAAAATCATTTTCTTCTGTAATTTTGATTGGTTGGTAGTTTTTGTTTTCTGGCTGCAACCAAACCACCTCTTTTTCGACCTTGAGGCGTTTAACCGTAAATTCGCCATCTAAAAAACAAACCGCAATTTTATTATGTGCTGGAGAAAGGCTGCGATCGATGACCAAAAGATCATTGTCACTCAACCCTGCATCAATCATTGATTGCCCACTGACCCGCGCAAAAAAGGTAGCTTCTTTATTTTTGATAAGCTCGTTATCTAGCGATAAACGTTCTTGTTTAAAATCTTCCGCTGGGGATGGAAATCCTGCCGAAATACCTGTGTCAAAATAGACTGCACCTAAGCTGTTGAAGTTTTCAGGTGTAAAAAACGTAAGAGGTGTGTTTTGTTTTATGGACATTGGACTGTAATTATATCTTTAAAACTAGTCGTGTATTTTGGCGATAAATGCTCTTGACGCATTTTCCACGTACGTTTTAAATCTTGATTGGCTAATTTTAACTTTGGGGCATCGTACTTTTTATTGATAAAATCGATGGTACGCATCAACGGAAGGTGCTTTGGGTTTTCTGTATCAAATAACTGTAACTGGTGATTGTCTGTTGGAACAATCCCTGTAAGAATAACTCCTGCTTTCTTATATTGAATTCCTTTTTTATAGATTGAGGCCACTGCTTTTACAGCATTTGCACTTAAAGTTAAACTAGAATTGGTAGGAAACGGAATGTTGACTACAACACTTGCGCGGTGCTGTTCAGTATCTTTTTTATGGTAATCACTTCGTAGAAAAACAATCATCATATGACAACTAGACCCTTGTTTACGAAGTTTTTCAGCACCACTACAAGCAAAAGTAGAGATGCGTTCTTTGATCTCTTCAAGGTCTTTAATAGCAGACTCGAAACTACGTGTAGTAGCAATGGCTCGTTTGTTTTTAATGGTTTCTGTCTCGATTTTAGAAATCCCTTCCAAATCTTTTTTTAGCTTCCATTCTGTAATAGAAAACGTTTTGCGCACCCACATATCGGGGAGCTGCACAAAGTCATAAGCGGTTTTACACTGTTTTTCCGATAGGCGTTTGTGTAGAGCAGGACCAATACCCCAAACGTCTTTGAGTTGTGTCCATTTCAAAGCTTTGATGCGTTTCTCTTCGCTATCAATTATATAAACACCCCCTGTTTCTTTAGGAAACTTTCGGGCAATTTTATTAGCAACTTTACTTAATGCCTTTGTTGGAGCAATTCCAACACAAGTAGGAATGCCTGTCCATTTCAAAATACGTTGACGCATGTCAGATCCGTGTGTCTGTAAATCATAAGCATCAAATCCGTTAAGCTTCAAAAATGCTTCGTCAATACTATATACCTCTACATCTGGAGAAAAGTGTTCTAAAATACGCATCACACGGCTACTCATGTCTCCATAAAGTGCGTAATTGGATGAAAATAATTGAATATTGTTCGCCTTGAAAAATGTTTTAAACTTAAATGCAGGCGCACCCATAGGAAGTCCTAATGCTTTTGCTTCATCACTGCGTGCAATCACACAGCCATCGTTATTAGATAAAATAGCGATCGGTTTTTGCCGTAAACTCGGGTTAAAAACCCGCTCACAGGAGGCATAAAAGTTATTACAATCAACAAGTGCAAACATATTATAAAGGTAGTGCATTTGTCGTTTTTTATTGTTCTTAACAAGTGAAATTTTTAAAGTTATTTATTTAATTTTATAGATTGAGATATAATAGTATTTATATATTTACACAATAATTTTCATTTAATAAAACTGAAATTCTTATGAAGACTAAATTTTGTTTATTATCCGTTCTTTGCTTTTTTTCATTTCATAGCGTATTGGCACAACAACCTTCAGAGGCGCAAAAGTTAGATTCTATTACCATTACTTCAACAGCGATTGAGTTACCTTTTAAAAAAAATTCTCGCACGATAACACTTATTTCATCCGAAGTTATCAAGCAAAGCCCTGCGACTAATTTGGCAGAGCTTCTGCAACAAGAAGCGGGTATTGATGTAAGGCGTCAAGGGATTAATGGAATGCAAGCAGATTTATACATTCGTGGTGGGAGTTTTGATCAAACCCTCCTTTTGATTGATGGGATTAAAGTTGAAGATCCTCAAACAGGACACCATACATTAAATATGGCACTGCCTCTAGAAGTGATCGAACGAGTTGAAATTATCAAAGGACCTGCAGCACGCGTTTTTGGACAAAATGCTTTTACAGGAGCCATTAATATTGTAACAAAATCAAATGCTGATACTGTAAATTCAGTAGGATATAAACTTGGATCTTATAATCAGCAGCAAGCCTCAGGAACTTTAGGAACCAATTTAGAAAACACGAGTCTTATAGGGCATGCTTCTGTAAATACTTCTGACGGCTATCGAGATAATACCGATTTTGAAAATCAAAATTATTTTGTAAAAGGCCGTTTTAATACCAGCACAAACCCTATTGATGTGATTGGTACTTTTTCAGAACGAAAATTTGGAGCTAATCAGTTTTATGCCGTTCAAAGTGGTTACGATCAATATGAAGAAACACAAAGTAGTCTTGTGGGAGCTTCTACTAACTTTCACACCAAAAATTTTAAAATTACGCCACGCCTCTATTGGAAACGTACCCAAGACATGTATTTATTCAAGCGAGAAAACCCCTCTTTTTTCAGAAATTTACATATCTCCAATAAAGTAGGACTACAAGTCAATGCCTCTTATACCTCAGACGCTGGAATTACAGGTTTTGGAATCGACGCTGCAAAGGTGTTTATGACGAGTACCAATTTAGGAGAACGCGACCGAACAATTGCAAATTTGTTTGTTGAACATCGGTTTTCTTTAGCAGATAACACTTTAGACATCACGCCAGGTGTCTCTGTAAATTATTTTTCAGATTTTAAGTTTCATGCTTTTCCAGGGGTCGATGTCGGTTATGCTATTAATGATGCATTTAAGGCGTATGCAAATGTAGGCTATACCTATAGAGTACCAACTTATACCGATTTATATTATGTAGGAAGAACGGATTTAGGAAATGATAATTTAGAACCTGAAAAAGCACTTTCTGAAGAAATTGGATTGAAATATTTTGGAGCAAATTTCAATGCCTATGTCGCTATTTTTAATCGATCGTCTGATAATTTGATTGATTACACCAAAGAAAATGAAGCTGATAAATGGCAAGCTACAAACTTGAAAAGCTTGACTTCAACAGGTGCAGAACTGAACATCTCTTCTAGTTTTAAATCGGGACTATACACCCAGAATATTAGTTTGGGATACACCTATTTAGATGAGAATTTAAACGACATCAAAACGACCTATTCTAAGTATGTACTCAACGCTTTAACGCATCATTTTACGGCGACGGTTCGTTCACAATTTTTGAAAAATGTATCGCAAAGTATCGTTTATAAATTTGCCGAGCGTGCTTCAGGAAGTAGCTATAGTGTAGTCGATGTACAAGCTACTTTGAATGTTTCAGGACTTGAATTTTCTGTCATTGGAAATAATATTTTCAACACAGAATACGTGGAAACAGGATTTGTACCTATGCCAAAAGGAAATGTTTTGATAGGGGTCAATTATGCCTTTTAAAATTAGTTGATGAGCACATTCACTTTGTCATATACAAGCTGAGATTCCCATCCTCTATAAAGAAGGTAGTCGGCGAGTTTTTTCTTTTTCTTCCACGGATCTGTTTCGGAGAGGGTTGCTACTTTCTTTTCTGCTAAGGCATGAAATGTTTGAAGGTAATCGCTAGGATCAATTTCTTGAAGGGCGATTTTAATGATGTATTTAGACATTTGACGTTGTTTAAGCTCTAAAGTCAACCTTACTTTTCCCCATTTTTTGATGCTAAATTTTCCTCTTACAAATGCTTTTGCAAAACGTTCTTCGTTTAGGTGGTTGTCTTCAATTAGCGCAACAATGATAATTTCAATGGCTTCAGGTATCATTCGCATCTGTTTGAGCTTTTGATCGACTTCTTTGTGACAACGATCTTGATAGGCACAATACTTTTGAAGCTTAAAGAGGGCTTCATCTATAGTATAACTTTTATGTGTTTGATACATCCTTAAAGTTTATAGGTAATCGCACAAATGAGATTGGTTCCCGGAGCCGAAATTCCTGAAGAAAAGGTTCTGTAGCGTTGATTGGTGATGTTTTCGATAGCTCCTACAATAGTAAGGGATTTATTAAAATCATATTGGGTTCTAATATTAAGGCTATACCAGGACGGTGCGTAAGGTTTGCCTTGGGCGTCTAAAGCGAATAAGGAATCTGCTAATTCCGCAGAAATATCTGAACTACTAAGCGCTCCGTTGTAATTTACAAACCCATCTATTTGGAACTTATTGTTTTTCCATACAAGATGTGCATTCCCAAAGACAGGGGCTACATGTCTCACTGGTAATTCAACCCCAGGTGTTTCTTCTTGTACACCATGCACATAACTGTATTGAGTGGTGAACTTTAAGTCTTTTGAAAATCGAACTTTTATGCCTGCTTCAAATCCATAAATCCAAGATTGAGATGCATTTTGAATGGCTTGAATTTCACTTGAATCTCCATCGTACTCCATTACTGTTACTCCGGCGACTGCAAAGTTTTTTCGAACCAATGCATTGTCTAAATAGGTGTAATAGGCCGATCCATCAAAAATTATAGACTCTTTCAAATTGACCGTAACTCCAAGTTCTCCACCATACGCATATTCAGGCTTAAGGTCGTTGTTTGGCACCACAATTAAACCAGGTTCGGATTCAAATATTTTTCCAATATCATCAATGTTTGGAGCTCTAAAAGCAGTAGTAGCATTTAATTTCCAAAGAAAGGTATTGTTAGGATTCCAGCTAAAGCCAAGAGTCCCCGTAAGTGCACTTGTATCTAAATTTGCCGTTTTAAAAGGAAGATCATAAAATGTGTTATTAGCTGCTAGATCCGCATCGATAGTCACATAATTATACCGTATACCAGATTGGATTGTCACATTTGAATTGGGCTTGTACTTATGACTCAAATAAGCAGCTAAGGTTTGCCATTTTGAACCATCTGGATAACGAGATGCAATCGCTTCTGAGGCATTGGTGTCAATGTTTATTTTATGCCCTGAGGAACCCACTCTGTTGTATATATATTCTGTTCCATAGGAAATAGTAGAGTTATTTGAAAGTAATTTATAAAAATCAAAGTTCAAGGAAAATGCATCTACATTTTCTTCTCTTATTTTACGCATCTCTGAGTTAAACCTTCTATTAATTCGGCTTTCTTTAAAATTTTGATACGCTGCAGATATTTTAATTTTATCATACAAGTTGGAATGACTACTTAGTTTAGTCATTTGTAAGTTGGCAAGAAACCACTCTTGAGGACCATAGTTCCATTCGGCGTAGTGTAACATCCCATCCTCATCATAAGTTGATAATCTATCATATCTTGGGTAATCGGAGGTAGTCGAATAATGAAGTCCTAAGTCGAAATTTAAATCGTCATTGGCTTTATAAAGCACTTTTTGAGCAAGGTGCATTTGGCGAAATTTCGTAAACTTCTGAATCCGTGAGGTTGAATTGGGGACCATATTGTCTTGTCCATTCACATGCTGAGCGTAGTAAAGGCTTAAATAATCATCTGGTCCATGGGCTCCCATTTCTAAATCTCCAAAATCAGATACGCTCACACTGCTATGAAAACCCCATTTTTGAAACCCTAAATTGAAATCTAGATGGGCAGTTTTTTCGTTATTTGCAGAGCCATATCGGACTGTACTTCGAGCCTTCAAATTTGGAGTTGCTGCTTGGGATAGTTTTGGGGTGGTGGTGTAAAAGTTCATAACCCCACCAATAGCATCACTTCCATAAATAACAGATCCAGATCCAAGAATAACTTCTGTATTCTCTATATTGAAAGGATTTATTGATAATACATTTTGGACATTACCTCCTCTAAATATGGCATTATTCAAACGAGCCCCATCAACGGTTATTAGCAGTCTGTTTGTAGAAAATCCTCGGATCATTGGACTGCCTCCACCTAACTGACTTTTTTGAACAAAAACACGCCCACTGTTGCTTAATAAATCGGCACTTGTTTGCGGGTTAGAAATCTGAACTTCTTTAGAATTAATACTAATGATGTTCTGAGAAACTTCTTTTTTACTTTGCTGAAATTTGGACGCCGATATCACAACTTCGTTTAAACTTGTCGATTTTGGAGATAAAAAAATAGTATCTTGAATGAACGATTTAAGGGCTGAAAATTTATGGTAAGAAAGGTGTTGAAAATAAATTTTGTCTAATTGAGTGAATTTATCTATCGCAACATACCCATCAAAGTCTGTAATTGCTGTTTTAGTTTTAAGGTCATTAAAAATTGCCACTCCCGGAATAGGTGTATTGTCTAATTCATCAACCACAACAACTTGTTGAGCAAAACCACTCCATATAAAAAAAGAGAAAATAAAAAGGAAAAAACGATTCATCTTAATTGTAAACTTGATTTAGAACGGTTAACGATCGAGGGTGTTTAAAGGCATGTAAATGTAATTTAAAATAGTCTAAAATCATATTAAGTAATTCGTGCTTTTGTAAGGAGTTTAATTCCTGATTCAAAGTAGTATCAAATTTTGTGCCCAAAAAAGGTTTTAGCAGCTCTAATTTTGAACCTGTGACACAATGTGCTCCGTTTTGGAGTTGAAAATTACCGTTTTCGAGATTAAAATAAGGTAGATACCCATTAGTTGTATCTGGGTTAATTCCTAAAAATTTTGTCAGACCCATCAAAAATTGTTGATGAAAAGTTCCTGTTTTTTCTACGGTATCAAACCATAATAAGGTGGTTTCAAGGTATTCAAAAAGAGTTGGGTTTGCTTCTTCTTCGTTTAAAATCATGGACAAAACTTCTGCTAAAAATAACAAAACAGTCGATTTAAAAATATTGGTGTGAAGGGATTCATAGGATTTGTATAATCGGACTTCTTTAAAGTAATGTAAACTACGATTATCTTTGTGTTCTGCTTCAATTTCTAGTAAAGTAAGTAATTGAAAATAGGCTGGTTTTAGTTTTCCTTTTTTAGATTTAAGTGCGTTTTTTATCACGTAACTTTTCACTCCACATGATGCTGTATAACATTTGACAATAAGATCGTTGTCGTTATATTTAATCTTAGAGATTACAATTGCTTTTGTAGAGACCACCATTAACGTATGATCATTATTTTTGAAACTTTCGTTTCAAATGTGTCAAAATCAGAAAAAAGTACTAAATACACTCCTGAAGCTACCGTATTATTTGCTAAATTTTTACCATTCCAATAAGCGGTTCCACCATCAATTTCTAGATTGTAATTTTTGTACCTTAAATTAATATTGGATTGAGCTTCGGCAACCAAATTGCCTTCAATATCTGTTATTTTAATATTGACATTCTCACTTATATTTTTGATTTTTATTTTATCCTCCGCCATGTTGAATCCAGGTCGCACAGGATTGGGGTATACATAAATATCTTCTAGAGATTCCGTAGTGCTTGAGCCTCCTGTTTTAAAAGCAACCAAGCCCCGGGTGGTTCCAAAATAGACAATTCCATTTTCAGAATCTAACGCCATGTTACTGACCGCATTTGAAGGAAGTGGAGAGTTGTCTTTGGTAAAATGATGAATGGTTTTTTGTCCATCCGAAGACACGTAAAATACGCCAGCATCTGCGGTAGAAATCCATTTATTGTTAGATCCATCAACAATAATATCTGAGATAAACTGTTGTGCTAGTAGCTCTTGAGGAAGACCCTCTTCAAGGATGATAATAGCTTCGGTTCTTACAGTTTCATCGTTAAAAAAATTAGACGTATTGTACAGCACTCTAAGTCCATTGTAGGTACCAATCCAAAGTACATTGTTTTTGTCTAATGCTAAGGATTTTACTGAGGTTGAAGGAAGGTTGGCAACATCTTTATCGTTTATGTTTTTTAGCAACATACCATCTTCATTAAAACCAATCAAGCCAGATCTATAGCCTCCAATCCATTTGGTGCCATCTGAGCCAATAACAATATCACTAAATCCAAGTTCATCTCCAATAGCTTCTGGAATTATAGGGGTGAAATCATAGGAAGTCCATTGATTGTTTTCAAATTTATTTAAAGGCTTTTGCACCCTTCCATTAGCAACCCACAAAGCTCCGTTATCATCAAATTTACTTGCGGATGTCAAATAGCGTTGTGGTATGAATGTTTCAAGACTACTATTGTTTTCGTTATAAATATTGACAATCTCTGCGTTATTAATTTCTATTAATCCCGAATAATATGAACTTAGAAAAACCTGCTCAGTGTCAAAAGGATTGATGGCTATATGAGATAAAAAGTCAGGAGATACCACTTCTGAGCTTATAGAATCATAAGGGATATTGAGCCATTCATTTTGGCGGTACCGACTTACTCCTGATAATCTTTGCCCACCATTCCAATCAAAAAATAATCCATAGCCTCCAAAGGCGATCCAGAGTTCATTATTTCTTAATTCTAGAGAAAAGGGAGTGTTTAACAAGGGGCCATCCGGATGTATTTCTTCAAACACATCGCTGTTTGTTAAGGTCGTTTTTAAAACTCCAAAACCTGAACGTCCAGTAGATGGGTTACCGCTGGTTCCAATAAAAATATGACTTCCAAGTACAATTGTACAAGAATAAGATGCTGGGAACTCGATTGTGGGCGCGATAGAGTGTGTTAAGCTAAAATTTGCATCATAAAAATTAACTTTTGCGGAAAGTGTTTCTATAAGATACTCATTAGAAAAGTGTAAATTCTTCGGTAAAGTTGCGCTCACAAACAACTGAGTTAACGAATTATCTGCATTTATTTTTGAAGTTACTGCATTAGAAGACGTGACAATTAAATTCGTGTCGTTTGCAATTAAGTTTGCGAAGTTCCCAGTCAGCAGGGTCGTCCACTGCTGATAATCTATTAAATTCGGGTTGTTGAGGGGCGCAGATTTAATACCGCCATTTTCTCTACAATTAGCATAAATTTCATTGTTTTTAATCACCGTTTGGTTGACGGGTACTTGACTACCATTGAACCCTATATAATATGTGTCTCCAAATTCTAAGTTTTCTAAATCATAAATTGAGATTCCATAATCAGTAGCAATATAAATAAGCCCATTAAATTCATTAAAATGGTTGATGTTTTTATTGTTTGGCGGAATGGTCGTTTTGTTTACAATATCTATAACTTTTAGAACATCGTTCTCCGATTCTTTAAAGATTTCTATCAACCCGTTTTGATATCCTATTAATAGTAATTGATAATCGAGACTATAATGTATGGTAGTAATGAGCTCCCCTGAAAGGCCACTAAGAGTTGTAATGGTTTCAAGCTGATTGGTGCTTGGTTCATACGAAAACACAGCGTTTTCTGCAGCTACATAGATTTTGCTGTTAGCGTCCACAATTTCTACTATATTTAAATACGAAAAATGACCTTCCCAAAGTTGATTAAAATCTTGAGAGAAATTTAGGATTGGTAATGAAAAAAATATAATAACTGCCAGTCTCTTAAGCATACATCGTTTTAAAGTTTTCAAATACATTTATATCAAATACTAATTGCTTAAAACCTTTATTCTTCATGGTATATATGTCTATAAATAGAAACGTATTTTTTGTATAAATCTTATCTTGACAATAGTTTCTTTTGCCGGAGTCTTCTGCTTTTTGACAAATAGGGGGTTTCAATAAAATACCACGACAAGATAGCCAATAGTAATGTAAGCATCAAGACGAGTGCACAAATAATAAAAGGAGGAAATTTATTAAATAAGCCTAAGTAGACAAATAATTGGATTAAGGGAAAATGGTAAATATAAATCCCGTAGGTAAAATCTCCATACTTACCGAAATTATTTAAAAACCTAAAACTATAGGCAACATAAAACACCATGAATCCAAATGTAATTGGTTTAAGTAATTGTGTTTTTAAAACATAGTGTTCTAAAACAAATAAAATTAAGCAAGGGATAATTGTATAATCTTTCCATTTATGTAATGTTGAAAAGTTTTTATAAAACACAATTCCAGTTGCAAAAAAGGCTAAAGCTCCTGGAAGTTGTTTTGCAATTCTATAATTATCTATAGAAAGAAAATACATATAATAGGAAACGGATAAAAGATATACAGTAAAGACTAGTACATAAAAATTTAATTTTTTAACCCTGACTAACCAATAAAACACAGGGACTAAAAGATAAAAAGCTTCTTCCAACTTAATAGTCCATAAGGCGCCATTAACAGCACAAAACATATTTGTTTCGAATACTCCTGGCAGGCAGGGTTCTAAATAATTTTGAAATGATAAGTTGGCTGTAAGATAT
>Ga0070743_10000722_pt1 | contig 12803 bp, 15 predicted proteins | sample ColrivemetaGS697_FD_70187 | JGI IMG/M metagenome (GOLD analysis project Ga0070743, IMG submission 70187) | Estuarine microbial communities from the Columbia River estuary, USA - metaG S.697 | ecosystem: Environmental > Aquatic > Marine > Intertidal zone > Estuary | place: USA: Columbia River... | reverse complement strand
GTGCATTTTCGCTTCATTATGTTTCCTTTTTAGCAAAATCTTGAAGTAGCTTCGTAAATGTGTCTATAGTTTAGTTATGCTAGCTGTAGACTTGAAAACTCCTAACCTTCCGGCCGTTAAATTTCCAGATCAACCGATAGGTTCTGGTGTTCTCAACTCAAGTTCTTTTGGCCCTGCAGGGCAAACTATAACACCTGTTCATCGCACGGATAGATCCCAAGGTACTGCAGATTATACGTCTCGATTATTTAGTCCTTATCTTACTCCGTCTGCTATCCTTACAGAGAATAGACAGTTAGCGCAGGGTGCTGTGTCGCCTGCCTACCAACAGAATATAGCGGCCACCAAATACTTCAATATATCTACCACACCTAAACTTAGGCCACACTTACACACCAATTTAATCGCTTGACGTAATTATATCAAAAGCACTTACCTCTAAGTTTCCTAATTTGTTGAGAAAAGCATTTGTTGTTTGGCTGCTTAGAGACCATCCTGTTGGGCAATTGTAAGCTCCACTTTGCTTTGTTCTGTAAACAAAGGCTTTGAAATCTCGATTTACTATTGTTGGTGTATAGAGCTTTTTTTTGATGCCCTGCATAGGGTCCCCAAACATCGGTGACCAATTTCTAATTTTGCCGTTGCCCTTATACAGAAACTTTTCGTATTGATAATTCAATAGAATAGCATCGGAATTTTCGATGCCTGCTTCAAGCATACTATGCATAAACGACTCAGCTGTACTTTTAATATTTTCTGAATTTTCACCGCTATAGTTAGATTGTAGAAGCATCGATATTTTATATGCGATTGTTTCAATTTCCAGACTTGAGGTTATGTAACGGGAAGCCAGCTCTGCTGAAGCTATTCCGAATACAAATTCTGGTGCATACATTGCGCTGCCTAACCGGTTATTTATTTTTTACGCTATCCCAGCTTAACCGGATTTCATTCACAAAGGAATGACATTTTCGTATTTCGTGATTACCAAAGCTGTCTTGAATACCTATTTCGATTAGCTTGACCCGACAGAATTCATATAAGCGATATAAATTTATTGCTAAATTCCCCTGGTCTTTAAAATCTAAGCTTTTTTGTAAAAAGTAGATTGTGAGTAAAGCTGCTTCGAAGGCTTTTGCAGATTTTTCTGGATTCGTCGACGTCAAGAGTGATTGCAAACTTGTCTCAAGCTTAATTAGAGCGGTGCTAACTACATTGTACCCGATGTCTTGACTAGAAAGTGTTTGTGTTTTTATCGCAGTATATTTGTTTATAGCGGCTTTTGCATTCATGATATTTTCTCCTTCATAAACCTTAACGACGTATTTTATTTTATGTTAGCTAAGTGTCAAAATTATGAATGTTGCACTGCGTCATTATATTTTCCTACAAAAAATTTATTTAATTAATTGTTTTTTAGTATTATATTTTATTTGGCATGAGGCGTGCATCACTGCGGTGGAGGACGAAGATGACAAACTTTTTAATTGATGCTGGGGATAACACCTTTACCAAATCTATCTGTAGCGCCCTTAATAAAAGAGGTGTGGAGTGGTCTATCTTGGATGATGAAGCTTGTATCAATACGATTTCCAAAGAGCGGCACTTAATCATTTCTGGAGCATCGAAAAATTGCGACGTTAATTCTGATAAGTTTGAGTCGTATATTCGATCTAAAAAAATCACTAAAGTATTTGTACTCATAGCTGCCTCTGAGACATTTGAGATTAAAGAAAAGCGCAACGGAGCTATTAAGTTCGTTCATGTGCCAGTAGATTTGACGGATTGTTCGTCTATAAGCTGTTTTTATTTAAATATGTTTGTAGAACAATTTTTGGGAAAGTATGTTAACTTGCCCTGTGACGACCCTGAAACTGCAGATTTAGTGAACCTACTTTGTAGAGTAGCAGGATCCAGTGCAAGTGTACTGGTAAATGGTCCAACAGGCACAGGTAAAGAAGTGGTTGCAAAGCTTTTGCACGCCAAATCATCACGAAAAGATGAAGCCTTTATAGCGGTGAATTGTGCGGCAATTCCTGAAAATATGTTAGAATCCATGCTTTTTGGGCATGAAAAAGGCTCCTTTACAGGTGCCATGCAATCAAATACCGGTCTTTTCCGAGCGGCACATTCTGGAACAATCTTACTCGACGAGATATCAGAAATGCCCCTTGCGCTTCAGTCCAAATTACTCAGGGTTTTGCAGGAAAAAGTAGTGACTCCGGTTGGAAGCACAAAAGAAATTCCTGTCGATATTAGAGTTTTGGCAACCACTAACAGAAATATGGTTGAAGAGATCAGGTTAAACAATTTTAGAGAAGACCTGTTTTATCGTCTAAATGTCTTTCCAATATCGACGAGTGCACTGAAATCACGAAGGTTTGATATACCAGCGATAGCTGCACATCTTCTTACAAGAAATTTTTCTGAAAAAGCCATTCTAAAAGTGCTCTCGTCAGAGGCATTAAAAAAGCTCATGGAGCATGACTGGCCTGGGAATGTAAGAGAACTCGACAATGTCATTCAGCGCGCTGAAATATTCAGTCATTCAGCGGAAATTGGGTGCGCCAATATCGTTTTTGACAATGAATTAACCTTGAGCCCGAGAAATACTATGGACGCGCTCAGTTCAAAACTTCATGCAAAGGTTGGGTGAGGAATATACTATGAAAATTCAAGGCTCAAATATTACCGCTGTTAACACAAATTTGTCATCTATTAAGCAGAAGGTTCAGCTTTCAGCAGATGTCTTACAGGCGAAATCTGTTGAAACAGGTCCATCATTCTCCAAAAGAGTTTCTGATGGCTTGAACGAAGTTGCACAAGCTCAAAATTCAGCTTCACAATTAGCTCGAGACTATGAGCTTGGTACTGAAAGTGATTTGTCTAAAGTTATGATTAATCAACAAATTTCATCAGTCGGATTTCAGTTAACTCTCAATATCCGTAATAAAGCGTTAAGCGCTTATAAAGATATCATGAACATGCCGGTATAAGGCGGGTAGGATAAAAACTATGGCAAATACAGATCAGATGGTTAGCATTGAAACTACCGAAGTAAGTTCAAGAAACATGCTTACTTCGCCCAAGAATGCTGTCGCCAATATTCGTGAAGCTATCGATCAACCTAGCTTTCGACGTGCATTTCCAACTATTTTAGCAGCACTGACGGCAGTAACGGCTGCGATCGTTTTTGTATCCATGCGCGAACCTAACATGACTACTTTGTACGCCTCTGTGTCTGATGCAGACAAATCTAAGATTTATGAATCTCTGAAAAATATGGGCATGAGTGTGGAGCTCGATCCAGCTACTGGGGAGGTTTTGATACCTACGAACGACTATCACCAAGCCAGAATTTCACTAGCAGCTCAAGGTCTCCCAGAATATTCCGCAAATGGCTTTGAGGAGATTGATAATCTGCCGCTTGGCGTTTCCCGTTCCGTTGAAACAATGAAATTAAAAAAATTACAGGAAAACGAGCTATCGAGATCTATCGCTGAGATAAGTAGCGTACAGGCTGCACGAGTGCATCTAGCGTTGCCAGAAAAGTCAGTATTTATTCGCAATCAGACAGCTCCCACCGCTTCGGTATTTGTTACTCTAAAGAATGGGCGGCAGCTTGATCAAACCCAGGTCAGGGCAATCACCAACTTAGTTGCGTCGTCGATCCCAGGCATGGGACAAAGTGGCGTATCTATCATTGATCAATCTGGCCGCTTACTATCGTATTCTCCAGATAATCCTGATGAAGTCATGGCTGACAGTCAGCTCGCATACAGGATGCGATTAGAGGGTATCTACCGGTCTAGAATTCAAAGCTTGGTTGCGCCAATTGTCGGTGCTTCAAATGTGACCGCGCAAGTGAACTTGGAAATTGACTTTACGCGTCGCGAGACCTCTCAGGAACTGGTTGATCCAAATGACTCTGCCATCTTGAGTGAACAAAGCTCTCTGAATGTAACTGCAAAAAAAGATGCAGTTGGTATTCCAGGCGCAATATCTAATCAGCCGCCAGCAGAGGCTCAAATAGATACGGCAAATTCGCGTGCAAAGCTTGGTTTGAGTGGAGCTGAAGAAAATAGTGAATTTGAGACAAAATCTTCAACAGAGCTTAAGAATTATGAGGTCAGTCGTAAATTTGAAACCGTCACTACACCATCTAATACGATTTCTAGAATTGATGCTGCGGTATTAGTTAGAGATCGCAAAGTGATTGATCCAGATACTGGCGAGGTCAGTTATGAACCCATTTCGGATAAAATTAAAAATGAGTTGGAGCAATTAATTTCTAGCGCAATTGGAATAAAAAGTGATCGTGGCGACAGCTTAACAATTACATCCCAATTGTTTAATGATGAAATTTTTGGTGAGCAAATCCAGTGGTATGAAACGGCTTGGTTTAAATCGATTATTGAAAAAACTTTAATTGTTATACTGCTTGGTTTTATATCCCTTGGTGTAGTGCGTCCAATGCTTTCAAGGATTTTAGTACCTACTTCAAGTACCAACTCAGTTATGGAGTTGTATGCTGAGGCCGAAACTATGGCTGATTTGGCTACCCAACGTGTTGAAAGTACAAAAGCAGTTGAGGTGGATGAAGGAGAAACGCTTGAAGGCATCAAGGCAAAATTAAAGCCTAAAAAGAAGAGTGGAATTTCCGCAGATCTTTTGGACACTGCGAACACGTATGATGATAAAGTTGCCCTTGTTCGAATGATTGTGGCAGACGAGGCTGGTCGAGTGGCTAACGTCTTTAAGCAGTTAATGCGGCAAGATCTCGATTTGCTATCTTAGGAGTGAAAAATGGCTGAAGAAGTATCAGACATCGAAAAATTAGCAGAGCTTTCTGGCACAGAAAAATCTGCTATCCTCATGATGCTTCTTGGTGAAGAAGAAGCGGCGCAAGTCTTACAAAACTTGACGCCTCGAGAGGTTCAGCACTTGGGTACGGCAATGTATTCTGTGGCGGGCGTCGATCAAAACACGGTCAATATGGTTTTAGATGAATTTCTTGAAACCATTAAAAAGCAAACTGGTTTAGGACTGGGTGCTGGACGCTATATTGAAAATGTTATGATACGTGCGTTGGGTGAAGATAAGGCTCAGTCTGTTCTAGGCCGAATTACACCAGCGAGCTCAGAGTCAGCCATTGATATTCTAGATTGGATGGATGCTCGCGCAATTTCTGAGTTGATTATAGATGAACATCCTCAAATTAAAGCTTTGATTATTTCCTATCTAGACTTTGGATTGGGAGCGGATGTCTTAACGTTACTACCGGACGACATCCAAGCGGATATCGTTAGGCGGATTGCCACAATTGAGACTGTAGAGCCAGGCGCCGTCAAAGAGCTAGAGCGCGTGATGAAAGAAAAATTTGCTGCGAATACCTCTCTTCGTGCGTCAAAAATTGGCGGCGTAAAAGCGGCTGCTAAAATTATGAACTTTACAAAAACAGAAATGGAAACACGAATTCTCACCTCGATCAAAAAAGAAGACAAAGATCTCATGGCGGAGATCCAAGACAATATGTTCGTTTTTGAAAACCTCTCAAGTTCGGACGATAGATCGCTACAAACACTTCTGCGGTCTGTTGATCAAGATGTTTTGATCATTGCGATGAAGGGAGCGGAAGCTGCTCTTCAAGACAAATTATTAGGCTGTATGTCGACTCGCGCAGCAGCAAACATTCGCGATGAAATGGAGGCCCTTGGTCCTGTCCGACTTACTGAAGTCCAAGAAGCTCAAAAACAAATTATTAACGTAGCTAGAAAGCTATCGGATGATGGTACAATTGTTCTTGCTGGTCGAGGTGGTGAGGAAATGGTCTAATGAATACGGCCTCAGATGTACCTGATGATGAGAAGGCTTTAACCAGTTCCGACTTGGTTGGTTTGCTTAAAGCGGCTAGCCTAACTGAGTTTCGACCCGACAATATTTCTGATATTGGCGAGGAAAAGTTTGTGAAATCCAATAGTCTATTTGATTTAGTGCGTTCAAACCTTGCGGATAGTGATGAAAAAAATGATATCATAGATCAAGAAGAACTCGGCGCAAATGAAACTCACTCTTTGGATGAGATTGAACAAAAGAACATCCTTGAGATTTCTGAAGACAAGGATTTAATGGAGGCCGAACAGCAAGCGTCTGTTGTAACGTCTTTTTTAAATGAAAATGATGACATCATTGAACGCAAAACACAGGACCCACAGGAAACCGGTGAGGTTGTTTTATTAAATTCGAATAAAAAAGAGTTTAAAGATTCTAGAAATGAAAATCATATCGAAATTTCTGATGACACGTTTGTGAACTCAGATTTAAGTAGTCAGATAGAAGATGTCTCAACACAAAGGCGTTCTGGAAGTGAGGGCGTTGATTTTTCGAAGGAAATGGCGGAACTGAAAACAAGTTTTGAAGAAAAACTAGCAGAGGCTGAAGAAGATTTATCGGTTACCCTAAAGGCAGTAATGGGAGCATCCAACTTTATTGCTGATGAATTAGAGACGCAAATATCTAATTTTATATTGTCCGTAGCGTCGGATCTCGCAGGCACGAAAATTGATAAAATGCCAGCGCCTTTTGGCAAAAAAATTTCCCGTGTAGTAAAACAAATAGCTGATAATGATAATGAAGTGAAAATTCACCTAAATTCTAAAGATTTTACGGTATTGAATAAATTGGTGCTTGATGGCGATCTACAGTATCGAATTGACGAGAAGGAAACTCTTAAGCGAGGCGAATTTGAGGTATTATGCAATAAATCCTCCGCACGAGTTTCATTGTTTGATTTCGCGAAAGGCGACTGAATCAGATGCCTGCTAATAAAGAAAATAATCAGGTTTCAGGTGGTCAGTCATTGCTTGAAAAGGTTTTTCGTAGTGTCGAGAAACGCGTTTTTGAGGTCGAAAGGGTAGAATACAGTGGAACGGTCACTTCCTTTGACGGCCAGGTTATAGAAAGTAGCCATTTCCCAGCTTCAATTGGCTCGGAATGCGTTATTAAATCAAAATTTGGATCATTATCAAAGGGAGCTGTTATTGGTTTTCGGGATAATAAAAACATAATTTTTCAATACGAGAAAGGTTCAGAAATTTTTAGTGGTGACAGTGTTACTGCTACTGAGGGGCTTAAAAAAATTGATGTCGGTTCAAAGCTTTTGGGGCGGGTGATTGATGGGTTAGGTGATCCGCTTGATGGGCAGGGTCCTATTGAGGTGGTGGAGCGTTACCCTATGGCGGGGAAAACTGTGAATCCATTTGACAGGGGGGGGATTACAGAGATTTTTGATGTTGGCATTAAAAGTATTAACGCAATAACATCGATTGGCCGTGGTCAGAGGATGGGTATTGTAGCTGGGTCAGGTGTCGGTAAGTCAGTGCTTTTGAGTATGATTACTCGAAGTGCTGAGGCAGACGTAATCGTCGTTGGGCTTATTGGAGAAAGGGGAAGAGAACTAGCTTCTTTTTCTAAAGAAATCACTAGCTCTCACTCAAAGCATAAAGTTGTAATTGTTGCCGTTCCCGCGGATCGATCTGCACTTCTGAGAATACAGGGTGCGAAAAGGGCTACCAGCATTGCAGAGTATTTTCGAGACCAGGGTAAAAATGTTTTACTTATTTTGGATTCTTTGACGCGGGTCGCGCATGCTCAGCGAGAAATTGGATTGTCTTTGGGAGAGCAGCCGACGGCTAGGGGATATCCTCCATCTGTCATTTCTCTAATACCCGAGTTAATTGAGCGAACCGGTGTGGGTGTAAATGGCGTAGGCTCCATAACTTCGATCTACACAATTCTTGCTGATGGTGACGACACAGTTTCGGATCCAATTGTTGATAATGCTCGCGCCATTCTGGATGGTCACATTGTATTATCACGTAAACTGGCTCAACAAGGAATTTACCCTGCAATCGATGTCAGCAATTCTGTAAGTCGCCTTATGGATGAACTATGTGGCGAAAAGCATTTGCAAGACGCTCGTAAATTGAGGAAATTAGTGTCTGTATATCAGGAAAATCAGGATCTTCTTTTGATGGGTGGGTATGTGCAGGGTCAAGATGCAGACCTAGATCTGGCAGTCCAGGTTTGGCCAAAAATTGTAGGTTTCCTACATCAAGATCAAGCAGAAAATTTCTCATTTGTGCAAACTGAGCGTTTGCTTTCAAATGTATTCGGGTAATTGATCTGATGGCTAAGTATAAGATTTTTGACCTAATTTACCGCCAAGGTAAAAATAAAAAATTAAAAACACAGTTTGAATTATGCAGTGTCAATGAAAATATTGATAAAATTCGTAAATTGGAAAATGATTTAACCTTCAATATTGAAGAGACGGTGGAGTTGGGGGTGGTTCAAAGCGGTCACCGAGCACTGATTAATAGTAAACTGCGTGAAAAAATGATCAGTCAAAAAGAAATTGTCGAAAATAGAATAGAATTTCTTACCAAGGAAAAAATACATTTGCAAAAGCTGGTATCTAATTATGAACGTAAGAATAAAAAAATGATAGAAAAATTAAATGATTTGAAAATAGAAGAGTTTAGAGAAAAGGAATTAAAAAAAATTGACCGAAATATATTCTTTCGGAAAAAATAATTGGTACAAAATTTGCAGCATTGATCCTGAAAAGGCTTGAGGTTTTGCATATGAGTATCTCTTTCAGTGGTGTTATTGGGTCGGCTAATGCCGATTGGCAGTTAGGACTAAAAGGCGCTGACGATTTGCGAAGCGATGGTGAATCACTCTTTGCAAATTTTTCTATTGTGTTGCATTCGCTGAGTGATGGAAATCCTGAGACTCTGTCGGAAAATGAAAAGTTAAATATTAGTATTGGTAATCTAGATCAGGCCTCTGAAAATAAACTTTCTCCAAAAGAATTTCTTTCTCAAGCAATTGATAATGGACTAATAAAATTTGAAGATAGTTTAGAAGGCGCTATCGAAGAACAAGGGGTTGATGGCCTTGTTGGTTACCTGGAAAGTGGTGGAAATATCGGGGCCCGTATTGATTTAAATGCGACGGCTGCATTTGTGGACTCTAGGTTAAATTTGGTTTCAGCGGATATCGTTGCTGACAACAGCTATCCCGGATCTAACATATTTACCATGGAACAACTATTTCGGGCACTGAACTTTTCTGATGAGAACTCAACCGATGTAAGTCAGCCCGATAAGACATTAGAGAATAATTTGGCCGAGGGCGGCGCTTTAAGCAATTTGAGTGGGCTTTTAAAAGGTGCACCTGTGAAACTTGAGGTGAATGATACTGGTCCATCGACAATATTGTTTGATATCAGAGATTTAAAAGTAAATTTGCAGGATTACGTATACTCTGAAAGTGACCAAAAAACCAACGAACCAATTACTGGTGAATTTTTAATACCGCAAGTCGTGCCAGTTCAGATTAGAAACTCTGACATAGTAACGGAGGAATTTGATCCATTTATTCCCGTTAAAGTTAATTTGTTTGATCATCAAGGTGATTTGGGTGCGTTCGACATAATTGATTTACCTGAGCAACAAGACCTAGTTTTAGGTACAAATTTGATGGGGGTAACGAAGACTGTTGAGATTGACCCCAGCGTCGACCCACGTTCCAAATTGCTCGTTGTACTAGCGATACCTAATGATACAAATTTAAAAGAACTTCCAGATTTTGTTAGATTTAAAATAAATTTAAAATCATATACAAATAGTGAAATTGGCACCGGCCAAGGTTTCGAGGTGCAGCAGTTTTCTGGAACGGTTGATGGTGTCATTGATGGAAGTGCCGATATTAGAGGCGACGCTAAAGCACTCCTGCATTCTCTAGAAGAAATGTCAGCTTTTTCTTCTAGCGCCACACAAATAATATTAAAAACTACTGGAATGGACGTTGCGGGTTTGAATATTGATGCCTGGGCAAAGACTGGTGCAGAAAACAACAAATTCATTTCATCAGATAAAAACTATGGATTTCAGATTTTTGAAGAAAATAAGAAACCTATCGATGTCGATCAAATTCAATTGATTTTAGATCAAAAAATAAAGTTAGTAGCCGGAGTACATAACGATAATAATGATAGTGTGGCTTCCAGTGCTCTAGCTTTAACGGCTGAGCTAAAAAGTTTTTTCAAGTCTAATTTCGAAAAGGCTAACTTTATAAGCAAGAAACTGGATAAAGTTCTGGTTGAAGGTCAAAATACGTCTACGTCTTTTGATCCTAAGTCTTTTATTGAGGCAGCAGAAGTTTTAAGGTTAAAGTCGATTTCGAGTTTAAGCTCGCTCCCGTCCACAATAGCGACCTCTGGCTCTAGGTTGGTTTCTGGCGAAAATATAAATTTATTAAATTATTCTAGTGAGAAATTTAGTAATCAAAATACGTCTCAAGCTCAATCTGGATCAACAGCCAGTACAATCGGCCATCAGTCTAGCTTTAATAATAATGTTTCCCTTTATGACGCTCAGTATGCCTCAAGAATAAGTATGCTAGTTGTTGATAAGGTTCTGAATGGCCAAGAAAATTTCGAGATTAATTTAGAGCCGGAGAGCTTTGGAAAAATCAAAGTGAACATTTTGATGGACAAACAGTCTTTAGACATTCGGATGTTCGCAGAGACCCAGGCTGCTGCAAGTATTTTGCGTGCAAACGAAGATTCGTTGCTGCAATTAACCGGCCAGAATGGTATGAAACTTGCGAGCTTTTCCGTCGGTATGCAGAGTGGCGCTGATCAGCAAAGGCAAAACTCAAGTCAAAACAGAAACAAGCTTACTGGCAAAGCAGACAGTGTGCTAGAAAGTGCTACAATACAAAATACTCAGACAACCAGTTCTTACAGAACACCAACTGGTTTGAACTTGATCGCTTAGGATAAGATTATGGCTGAAGAAGCTCCAAAACGAAAAATCAATTTCCAGAAAATCGCACTTTTTGGATTGGGTCCAATCGTATTGTTGGGCATAGGGCTTGGGGCGGGGGCTTTCTTATTTATGCCCACTCAAACGCCAGTGGAACAGGTTGAAGAGCTGATTGAGAAAAAACTCAAACAAGCTGGACAATTGCCCAGTGCAGATGGCCTCAATGAAGAGGACCTGGAGCCACAAAAGGTTTCAAAAGAGACGCCTGTAAATGAGACGTTTGTTACGAGCTATTACACTTTTGCAGATAATTTTACGACTAACTTAAATAAATCAAAGCAATTTTTACAAATTAGCGTGGGTGTATCTACCCAATACGATGAAACTGTAATTGAAAACGTCGAAAAACATCAGATGGCCCTTCGTTCGGAAGTTTTGGGGGTTATGGGCACTTATTCTGTAGATGACATAGACGGAAAAGTCGGCAGAGATAAGCTTGCCGACAGCATAAAGGATGCAATAAATGTAAAACTAGAGGACCTCGAGGGCTTTGGCGGTGTTGAAGGCGTTCATTTCACATCGTTTGTACTCCAATAAAAGGCCCAAATTAAATGGTTGGTTCTAGAAAACTTTCTAATGACGAAGTGGAAGCCCTACTTAGTGGATTAGATAATGGTGCTAGTAAGGAAGACACTCCTGCGGTCTTTGATACCACAGCAGTTAGAGAGTTTGATTTTGGTTCAGAGGACCTTTCACTTCTTGGTGACTACTATGCACTCAGAATGGTTAATGAAAAAATTTGTAGATTTACACGCTCTGTATTTCTTCCGATGCTGCGAATTATGCCGCGGATCTCATCCTTTCCTCCAGAAGTGAAATCGTTTGATGAGTATGTTGAGACTTGCGATAACTTTGTAAGTGTGACGACCAATAGACTAGACGAGTTGAGGGGGAACTCTCTCTTAGTGGTGCAGTCTTCTTTTATCTCGATCTTGACTAATTCCTATTATGGCGGCTCAAAAATAAAAGCTCTTCATCAAGCGAAGGGAGAGTTTACGGCAACGGAACAGCGAATTATTCAAATTATTACTGACGGTATGAACCGGGCAATGGAGAATGCTTGGAAAGATCTTTTTGTTACTAGCTTTGAGCCATTATCTCGAGAAGAGAATATCCAATTTGTGTCTTTTGTTGACGGCGCAGATACAGTGATTGTGTGTTCATTTATGGTTCAAATGCCAGATTCAGAGCCGGCAAGCTTTGACGTTTTGTATCCCTTGCAAACATTAAAGCCAATATCGTCGCAATTAAGGTCGCGTGTTCAAAACGAATTTGTACAAGACGATCGCACTTGGAAAGAAAAATTAGAGCAGGCAGTCCTGTCCATAAATTTGCCTTTGTCGGCTGAGTTAACGACTGCCAAAGCGAATTTAGGACGCCTCTTAAAAAGTGGTGTAGGTGATACTTTTCCGATTTCCATGCCAGAAAATATTACCATAAAGGTATCGGGTGAGCCCGTTTACAAAGCTGAAATTGGGAAATTGGGTGGGAACGCCGCGGTTTCAATGACAAAAAGAATTTCACTTAAAAAGGACAAAGAAAATGGCTGAAGATAAAAAAGCTGATGATGCTGACAAAAAACACGTTGGAATTGAAAACTTAAAAGTATTGGAAAATATTGATGTAGAGCTGACTGTCGAAGTTGGCCGCACTGAAATCACGATTCGTGACCTTTTGAGGTTGAATGAAGGATCTGTTGTGGAGCTCGATAGATTAGCTGGAGATCCGCTTGATATCTTAGTAAATAATACCAAAATTGCTAAGGGCGAAGTGGTTATGATTGGAGAGCGATTTGGCATCCGTTTTGGCGAAATTGTAGAACCTGAAAAACGGATGGAGAGTATCTAAGTATCATTTAATTTCAAATAAATGACATTCAGATTGCTTTCAAATAAGTATATGATATAA
>Ga0070743_10000721_pt1 | contig 12806 bp, 18 predicted proteins | sample ColrivemetaGS697_FD_70187 | JGI IMG/M metagenome (GOLD analysis project Ga0070743, IMG submission 70187) | Estuarine microbial communities from the Columbia River estuary, USA - metaG S.697 | ecosystem: Environmental > Aquatic > Marine > Intertidal zone > Estuary | place: USA: Columbia River... | reverse complement strand
CTCCTACAGCATGAGCATAGACAGCCATCCTATTTTTAGTTGAGACAACACCTACTCACCCTCGTACCCCTTTACTCTTATAGAAGGAGATTGGAGGGGCTTCTTCTTTTTTCCCCCCTGCCCATGTCAGGGAAGAGGCAGTAAGGAGATCTCAACTGAAAAGTCCGCTGAGACTAAAGAACTCTTTAAATAATAAAGTAGGGAGGGTGACGTTGTAGGATAGAGTCATAGGTTGAACCTAGATAGGGAAGTTCAAAAAAACACTATGTCTTTTATATCTTGTTTATGGCTTACAATAGTAGCTATGTCATTCAAAGGAGAAACAACATGAGACGAGCATCACGAAGAGTTCAGAAACAACTCGCAATGAAAAGAAGAGCTTACCTTAACAGGGTGAGGAGAGCCGCCGCACGCCAGGCTGGGTTAGAGGATGAAGAGCAAGAGCAAGTACTCCTTGAAGCATTGAAAAAAAGTAAAAAGGATGATAAGGCACTCAAAAATTACATCAATTACAAAAAAAAGGAAGATCCCGATATCATTGAAAAGCTAGGTAAATACATCCCTAGTGCGGATCTCTCTGATATGAACCTCAACCAGAGGGACTTCACCAAGATTAAGGGACTTGTGACTGTGTCCCATACGAATTTTTCTGACTGTGAATTGGAGAGGTCTAATTTTAGTGGCCTCAGGATAGGCATGGCTAATTTCGAAAATGCCGATCTTACGATGGCACAGTTCGTAGGGGCTAACCTTAACTTCACAAACATAAACAATACTGTTTTGAGGGGAGCTAACTTTACCAGAGCAACTATGGCGAACGCGAACATGGCAACCGCTGATGGTCTTGAGAGAGTCATCTTTAACCACGCGGATCTGACAAACGTTGTCATCATGAATGGTGAGGTTAAAGAATGCAGTTTCATTGGAGTTAAGAAGATCCACAGCGTCAATGGCACTTCATTTAAAAAAACCGACCTTGTGGGCATCGAATTTGAAGACGAAGGGGCTCTCGAAGGGTGTACCTTCTCAATGAGGACAGATCTTAGCAGGATCACCTATTCAGGCTCGTTTGGAAATCTGGCGAACTTAGAATCTCTCATTTTCGAGGGTGCAAATCTTGAAGGGTCTTCTGCAGAAAACGGATCTTTTGTAGGAACTAACTTTAATCGTGCTAACATGAAATCTTGTAAACTTAAGGGCGGAGATTTCACAAACGCTAAGATGAGAAACACAATCCTTATAGAAGCAGATCTCTCTGACGGAAGCAATTTCGAAGGTGCGGATCTGACAGATGCGAAGTTAAGGGGTGCGAATCTTGACGGTGCGGATCTCACAGGCGTTCTTTCTATCGACGGTGCGGATCTTACAGGTGCAGATCTTAGAGGGGCAGATCTCTCTGGCGTAGATCTCTCAAACGTCACGCTTAAGAACATCAAGACTGACAAGAGAACAAAGCTGGACATGAGCTTCGGAAGAAAGTTAAGGAAGTTCGTAACTCGGAGGGCATACCATAACCCAACAGCGGGTCGTCGCGTCGCATCTCGTTTTGTCGAGGGTCTCTACGGTGAAGAGGTAGAGAGCAATGAGGAAGAACACATGGGTATGTATGACCACATGAGTGAAGATCAGGAACTCATGGCTATGATGGACGACCACATGGGTTATGAGGAAGACCTCATGGGTTATGACATGGACGACGAGTTCTAAAAAAGAGAAACCTGACCCTTGAACTCAGTGTCAACAGGCTTCGCCTCTGACTTGATCTCAGTGTCAATAGGCTTCCAATGACGAATCCTCTGCTCTGAGATCTGTGCATACTCTGGGTTCAACTCTATACCAATGAAGTTGTGACCTTTTCGAGACATTGCAATCCCTGTAGTACCAGACCCCATAAAAGGGTCTACTATAGTAGAGCTTGCCTCTATGCCTCTAGCACACCACTCCATAATCTCAATAGGCTTGACCGTAGGGTGAACGTTACCCCTCTTCCCTTCTTCCGCAACCAAGCCCGCTTCTCTCTCTGACCTACTCGCCTTTGACGTGTAATAGAAGCTATCTGCCTCTTCTGCCACAAAGATCGCATCTCGTACCTCAAAGCCTGTGTCCTCAAGGGCGATTACCCCCTTGTACCCAATATCTGAGTCGGGGATTAGGACTACGTGACCTCCGGGTTTGAGTATGTCTTGAATCTTCTGAGACTCCTCTTTTGTAGGCTCTCCTAGCAGGATGACACCGTGAGCTTTTGGTTGGAGAGAGGAGGCAATAGCCCCCTCTTCAAAAACCTCTTCTAGGTAGCTTTCAAAGTTGATCTCGCTAGGTTTACTCACAATGACACAAGCATCCTTTACAGGGGGGGTGATCATTGTCTTGAAATATTCTATCATGTCTTTCATCAGTTACTTCCTTGCTTAACCCCAATACAGATAGGCTCCCAAGCGGGCTTAAGAGCTGTCCCCCAACCCTCCCAAGTTTTAGCCCCTTCAGAATTTGCTTCTACTATGTCATAAGTGTGTGGGTTATATGTTTTATTATACCCACTGTCTTGACCTAGAGCATTTTTACCAGCTCGTCCTTGACCTACTATTTTCAGAGTTCCATTTTTTTTATCTAGTGCTTTACTTAAGTTAAGAGATTTAGGAAAGCCAGAACCATAAGCCCATGCTTCTACCCGTAAATCTGAGAAGCCTATTTCTTCCATCATCGCTATTAGGTGATGAAAAGTCCTAGTTCCACTAAATGCCTTAATCAACCCATTAGGTTTTAAGATTCGATGAGCCTCTGTAAGCCACTTTCTATGCCATTCCCTTTGTTGAGAACCTTTACCTATGTCGTCCCAACCTTTAGACATAAACTTTAGCCCATAAGGGGGGTCGCAGATGATTGCGTCAACCGAGTTATCTTCTAGGTCTTTAAGTCTGTCTGTGCAATCACCTATTTTAATCTCTATCATTGGTCATTGTCTTTCTTAAATTGTCTGAAGAACCTAGAAGCACCCCCCCTATCTCCATAGTTCGCAGATGAGGAGTAATAATTATCTGTCTTACCAAAGAAACCACTCACGTTTGAATTAGTTGGGTTTACATCTTTACCACTAACTAAGACACCTGTTTGTTTATCAAGATTCTTAACAGGACAACCCTCTACACAAGCCCAATCAGGTATAGTTTCTTTTCCATCTTCATCAGAGTAGCCTCTCTTAGTTGCCGAAGTAGGTCGAAATCTCCACTCAGACTTATCTACCCCCCCCTCCATCTCCTTCGGGTCTTGAGTCCTGCCTGTTTCCTTTGATTTCTTAGTGCCTTTTAACTCACAACCCTCTTTATGGGTAAGGATAAAGTTAGCGGGCCACCTACCCTTTTCTTTATACATTTGTAAATCAGAACCAACTTGAGCAACATGGCCAGACCACCCACTCTCTTTGTAGGAAGCTGTTTGCTGTCTTTGTCGGGCTTCAAAATTGATGCTTTCGTTATCATCAAAAGAAACTCTAGTTGCATCTATATTGATAGCTCCACAACCATGTTTAAGAGTGTTCTCAGCCACTGTTCCCTCAAGAGGTTTTCTAAGTAATGTGATGATCATTTTCTTCTCCTCTTGATCTCTCGCAATATGTACCAGACCGCCTTGCTAAGGTCTTCTTCAGCGGTCTCTGTAGGCTTCTTACCTGCTCTTAATATATATTTGACCGCCGACCCGAGAGAAAAGTTGAGCTCGAAAGCCTCAATAACATCTATAGCTTCGATCTTCTCACTTTGGTAGTGGTCAGGGTGGTCTACTTTCTCGTACTCACTCATTCTTCTACCTCCTTTATCTTAAAGGTGGAAACGCCGTTCCTCTCTAGGTAACTTAGGCCTTGTGCAAAAGTCCCGTTTACTTCCGAAGGACAGTAAACGGCCTTTATACCAGAGTGGTGTATTGCCTTTGCACACATGAGGCAAGGGTCGCAGTTGGCTATAAGCCACTTCCCCATAGTTGATTGACCTACCCTCGCCGCGTTCAATATTGCGTTCATTTCCGCGTGGTGGCAACCTATGTCATTAGACGTTCCACTCAGTACGGAGTTACACTCTCGTAAACACACATCACCCCCGCAGAGACTCTCCCGCGACCCTCTTGGAGTCCCATTGTAACCCTCACTGACCACTACGTTGCTCTCAGGGTCTACTATGAGAGCACCTACTTTCCTCCGAGGACATGGGGAGTTCGACGATATCAAGTCGCATTGTAGTATGCGTGACTTTAAATGCTTTCGGTTCATCTCGACACCTCAAAGACTAGTGGTTTATTTGCAATCCCATACTTGTGGTCACAGATGGAGGGGTTAACAAAGCTTATCCCCTCCATCATATATAAGCCGTAACCTTCGTGTATATGACCAAAAACATGATGTTGAGGCCTTACTCGTTTTACAGCCTCCCATAGGTCGTCACAGCCCACGGGTTCTCCTGTGTGTAACACGTCACCCACGCCCCGAGGAGGCCCGTGCGTAATCAGAACATCTGTATCTTCGGGTATCTTAGACCAAACGGAGCGGATAGGAAGACCCCTATCTACATTGAAAGCCCAATTGCAGAAGGTTGGTTGGCAGGGACTACCATAAAACTTGACACCTTGAATCTCGACTCCGCTGTTCTCTAAATAATGAACACCAGACCTTGAAACAAAGTTCTTGATACCACTCGCAAATAAGCGGGTCTTGTGGAATCTATGCCAATTGTTTTCATAAAAAGGTAGATCTAGAGTAATGTCATGGTTACCTGCAACTAAGATCTTATGTGGGTGCGGACGTGAAGAAAACCACCCCATGAAATCGGTGACTTGTTTGAGAGTGCCTGTTCCAGAGAAGTCTCCAGAGTGAACTAAAACATCACCTTCGGGGAGGTCTATCTTGTTATGTTGATTGTGCGTGTCAGAGATACAGACAACCCTCATTGCAACTCTCTCTGTGTCGGGAACTCCCTGTTAGGATGTTTCTTCTGGAAGTCTTTCTTTACGGATTCATAGAGACCTGAACCCACCCCACAAGCCACAGCACCCTCTTGGGCGAAAGATGCTGCAATCATATACTCACAGAGGATGTTTGTCAGGTACAGGATTCTCTCCTCTACATACTCCCACTCCCCATTCTCTACCACCCATTCTTCATAAAAAGATATAGCCTTGCTGTAAGCCTCGATACTTACATTGATGCCGTTGATATCGTCTAAGGGAATTGAGTATCTCAAAGGTACGTTCATAGTCACCGCCTTGTGATGTGACAAACAGAGCCTACGGTAGTTGCCACAGAAACTGCTTTTGTTAATAGTTCTTTCAACCTCCCCGTAGGGAAGTGGTCGTATGCGTGAGGTTTTGTCAGCATACTCTTATCTGCTATTGAGGTATTATAGTTTTCACAAACCACTGCGTAAGGGAAAGAAAGGGCTTTTTTGAGAAGTGGGTTCTCAACAGGTAGCTGGTGTAGCATAGGTATAACTCCTTTGACACAACCATTTATGGAGGCATCACCCATAGAGGTCAGAGACTTCTCGACTAATGTTCTTTTCCAGCGTGCTTCCGCTTCAGTTACACCGCCAACTTTTATCTTAACTAGGGTACCCGTCAACGCATTTGCTCTCTTCTTCCACAAGTCCTGTGTGTGTGCAAAAGGTATTGTCTGAGCTTCCCTCAACAAAGCGTCTGCCCTCAAAGACGCACTCTCTGTATGGTCGTCATAGGGGGTGATCACCATCTCACGCCTGTTCAACACAACATCAAGGGCTGAACCGAAGAACTCTGTAAGGTATTCAGGATAGACACCCTCATCAAATACGGTAGCTCCTGTGAAGGATGCGAGATCGTCTAACCAGCCCCGACCCCATGTCACACGCGGAACTTCACAGGCGTAGACATCTAAGACACCCTTAGAACGGTTCAGATTGATCGTAGACAAAGCTTCTGATCCAATAATGGGTGCAACTACCACTAAAGGTCTTCCTTCGAAAGAGCCCATATTCTCTAACGCCTTGAGAATTTGCTCAACTTTAAACACGGGGCGGGAAAATAGGGCAAACATAGCCCCACTTAAATAGACCTCAGAGTCGTGATGGACTCTAGTATTTGAAACCCATGAGTCCGACTCTTCTACTTCAATCCCTACCCCCTTCCCTCTTTCTAATGAAATATGAGAAGAGGAAGCCCCAGAGAGAGTTAGAGCTTCAGCGACTGATCTCACAGAACCTAGATCCAAGCCTCCCCCCACACCGATATCTAGAAGAATATTTTCAGAGGCGTGTACTGAGGGGATGCGGTCAAGCACTGAAGGCAAAGCACTCTTCACCTTCTCGGTATGGTCAGGGTGAGCAGATTCCCCTAACCTGACAAAGTCTCGAATCAAACTGCAAGCTATGAACACCCCCAGCTTGCAACCGTCACCATTTCCGCAAATATCTAAGAAAGAAGTCTGCAGTAGTCTCCCAGCACTGTCTTTTGGGTGCCAAGCATTAAGGATTGATTTTGTAGAGGGGTTATTCCAAACCGTACCTGATCTTGAAATGAGCACAGTACCCCCATAGGAGGCATGGCTTTTCATCAAAAGGGACAGAACTTCTTCGACCGAGGGTATAAATAAAGGTAACGACATCTTAACTCTCTGAAAGGATATAGGCTATGTCTTCAGTCATTATACAAACAAGATCGTCAGCTCGGTCTTACAACTTAAAAGCAAGTGTCTCTATTGGGTGGGGAGGCTGTATCCCACCTCTCGCCATAGAGTCTTACTTAGGACTCTCGGAAAAAGTTGACTCCCGTGAATTCGCTCTGGCGGTTGAGGCATTTCAAGAATCATGCTTCGGGGCTGGCCCTCATGTTGACGGTAAACTTGGGAGAGGAACATGGTCGGCTTTGTTAAAAGAGTTCGACTTTGTTGACGAGAGCCTACCTTTTTGGACTTCGAATGATAGGCGGGTCAACATCACTCTTGAAGAGGGTGTTGAGACTGTAAACTTTGACCAAGCGGGTGGTCTTGACCTCCACAGGTTCGGACATTTCTCTAGCAGGGGCGGGAGAAAACCTCACTTAATTGTGGTGCATTGGGGTGGTCTTGACCCACACCATTGTCACAGGGTTTTCTCCAGCCCTGACCGTAAAGTGTCGAGTCACGCAGGGATTGGCTTGAACCCTGAGGGTAACCCTACCATCTACCAATACCTAGACTTGAGTCATAAGTCATGGCATGCAGGGTGGGCGAACTCTTACTCTGTGGGCATTGACATTTGTCAACAACCTAGCTTGAAGTGGAAAGACCACTACACTAAAAGAGGGTACAGCATTTCTGAGATGGCGAACACCACAGGACGAGGAGACCCCAAGGTTCTCTCTCTTGACCCCCGCGTCGCTAAGGCCACAAGGGAGGCTGTAAAATCTCTCTGTGAGGTTCTCGACATCCCTTATGAATTCCCCAGAGGGGAGAGAGGGCAAGATACGTCTGGGGATTTCTATCATGGGGTTGTTGATAAGAGTTACTTGACCAACAACTTCACGGGTGTTATCGGACATCATCACATTACAAAGAAGAAGTGGGACTGTGCCTGCTGGTGGGATAGCTTATTCAATTGAATAAGAAACACATCTATATTGAGGACAAAGTCAGCAGAGCTCTCAAGTTAAAGATAGATGAGGGACTCCCTCACATACACTTCTCTATAGAAGAGAACTGCGACCCTTTCACATCTGCTTTGATTTGGATCGAAGTTCTGTCTAGGGGCGTAGAGGCGGCTTTAATTCAAGGAGCTTGTGTTATATCCTATTCTGACCCTTACGTTTCTAAAGGACAGCTCTCCTCTGAAGAGTGTGATATCATAAAGAAAATGCAGAAGAATCTCGACAAAAAACTCTCTACCGTAGAGATCATTGATAATAGGAAATGAAGTCGCACGAAGCCTATGAAATGTATATGCAAGGATTCCCACACAAGGATATAGGGAATTATCTTGGCTTTGATGCCCCCTACTCCAGAAAGCTAGTCCGAAGACACGCACTTCGAAATAATTTACCCTACCCAAGAAAGCAAGTAGACCATTCAAAAACTTATGACCTGTACTACAACGGAATGTCAACAAGAGACATTGCGAGACTTTACAACATAGGAGAGAGGGCGGTTTTGGTAAGGATCAAAAAGTTCTGTGTAGAAAACAGAGTGGAGATGCCAACCGAGACCGAGAGACCCCGTGTCGCCTATGAACTTAGAGTCAAGCACAACTACAGTTTTGCAAAGATCGCTCGAATGGTCGGATATGCCAACAAGTCAAATTGCTTTAGAGCGATAAAAAAATATAAGGAAGAAAACCAATGCTAGTCGCTTTTACTATTGCGAGCTTTGCCGCCGCGTGGGCATGCATCGCCCTCGGACCAACACAAACGGAGCAAAACCGTCGAGAAATCGAGAAGTCAGATCCTTGGTTCAATAACGAAGACTGAGAACCTTCAAGAGAGTGACCTTTGAAGAAGGCACTCTCCACAATCGGCAAGCGGTACAACCCAGCTCGCTGATTAGGCAATAACCTTCAGGGTAATCAATGTAATCCATGAAGTAGCCTTTAACCTCAAGAGCAGCACCCTGCTCTAACATTGAAAAAGAAACTAGAAAGCCCCTCTTGAAACTCTCTTGAGGGGCTGAGGTAGGTTCTACCCTCTGATGAGCAAGCGTAATATCGTCTTGCTCATCAGTTGTTTCAGGAGATGTTACCCCCAGCTCAAAATGGCCGACTACCTTCCTCTGGTTAAAGAAGGCGAACGACCCATTGAAAAAGTCAAGAGCACCGCACTCATCTCCAACGACATTGATTACAAGATGATCTGTTACTTCTCCCTTATGGAGAACCAATATGACGTGACCAACTCTAATCAATATCTAAACTTTCGAGGTGGGAGAGAGGTTCGGGGACTGTCATAAAATCTTGACTTGTCCCTGTAAACATCTTTATCCCACCTCTTTCTTTGTGTCTGGACTATGCCAGGGTGGACATCATGCATACTGTGTTTTGAGAGCTGAGCATCATTCAAACCTCTGTCATACAAGTTGACTACATGAATAGTACAACCATGCTTTCGACCCATCTCCATGTAAGGGTCTACCTCCCATTTCCTTGAAAACACGTTGTGTACAACGACAACCTCAAGATCCTCGTCCCTCACAAGGTCAGTTGCAGTATCAAGACACCACTCATGAGCCTCCTTGAGCCGTGAGGGGTCGAATTGATACCCTCCCTCACTATCCACGAAAAAGTCGTCTACCGACACAGATGCTCGGTCTTCTGGGCAGTAGTCAGAGCTACCTACAATAAGCTCCATAAGTGATGTCTTCCCTGAACCCGAAAGACCCCGAATCAAAACCAATATATCGGCCATTTTAACCTCAAATCTTCTTTAAGAACCTAACTGTCAACCATAGGAGAACAGGGAGGAGTTTATAATATGTGGACAACATCACTATACCAGATGTTGTGGTATCTCCTATATACCGCGACCGCCCTCTTTCACCTACTACTTTCAGCTACAATCTTAGGCAAAGTACACAAGATCTCTAAAGCCTCGATTCTCTAGGTTAGAGTGGCGTCGTCACACACCACTAAGGATACGACCTCGACACCCAACCCTTCGAGAAGTTCCCTGCCGAGTTTGCCCCTCTCAACAACAACAGCAACCTGAGCGATTTTATAACCCGCACCAGAAGCCGCGACAACAGCACGATATGCACTCTGCCCTGTTGTCAAAACATCCTCTACAAGTGTGAACTCGCCGAGGGTAGGGGGAACACCTTCAACAACCGACTTGAGGCCATAATCCCTTGTGGTCTTTCTCACATAGCCAAAAGGCTTGCCCCCCATAAGTGCTATTGCGGAGGCAAGTGAAATACCTCCGCTTTCTACACCAAGTAGGGCGGAGGTATTTATTTTTGCCCCTAAGTGTGAGCAGACTTTACGGAAAAGATTTATATCTGAGGACAGCCCCTTGATGTCTACGTAATAAGAGCTCTCCTCGCCACTAGATAGAACAAAAGACCCACTTTTCACTAAGCCTCTTTTCTTAAACTCCGCAAGGAAATAGCCACCCACACCCAATATCTGGAAATAGGTCGAACAAGGGTCTTCAGAGTAAATCAAAGACCGACTCACAGAGTAAGTGATGTTCTCTCTATCGACTGTGATCTCACCTCCTTGACGGCCTATACCAGGAGAGAGGATAGGAAACCCCCTCTGTGCGACAAGCTCAAGGCCTACCTTGTCTTTAGAAGAATACACTACCCCGACATTCTGCTTGCTCTCCGCGTAGTCTAAGATTTCTTCGCACATGACATCCTGAGCTCTCTTACCCCCCCCATTCGTGGTCTTACATAGTATGAAAGAGGTCTTACCCAAATACTCAAAGAAAGGTGAGAGTGCTTCTAGTCCCACATACGGGTTTAGAGTGACCGCAGAGGCACCGAGATCTTCAAAGACGTATCTCGCATACTGTACATTTGTGTGTGGGACATCCCCTAGCTTTCCGTCATAGATCCATTTTAAACCTCTCCTATTTAACTCTCTAGAAAGCTCAAGTAAGACGCTCGGTTTGATGAAAGCAGGGTTGAGTTTAAAATACTCGGCGGGGACTTTATCCACGATAGACAGGTACTTTTCTATCGGGTCGCCACATGTGAAATCAAGTCCTACAGATACTTTAAATTTCATATAAATCACCTCTTGAGATAAACTACGCTCACATCAACCTCACCGTTTCCGTGAACTGCCTCTCGTCTAGAGAAGCTCTGTAAAATATCGCCTGCCCAATGAAACAGGACTTCATGGGTAGGCTTTTTTAGTTGATACCCGACCTCAAGGTTATATGTACTAACTTTAGTTAGTCTCCCACCCCCTTCGTAATAACACTTATGGATGAGCGTGTAAGGTAAGATGTGCATCATCTCGGTCTTTACTTCTTTGACTTCTTTGATTGGATAGACACAACCTTTGGATTCAGGTGGGGGGTAAACATACTTCGTCTTTACGTTTGTCCTAGAACCCACCGAGAAGAGGGCAAAAAGACCGACCATTAGAAGACTAAAAACTTTGTAACGCATTGTAACCTCTCACTATACGATTTGTCTTTATGGGATTTAAGAGGATTGTACTCAAAGAGAAGTGATCTGCCCCAGCAGACCTATACCTCTCAAGATCCCCTAAAGAGTAAATACCTCCGCCACCGATGACTTTGACAGACGGATACCACTTCTTCAACTCTGAAATAGCGTCTAGGTTGTTTTTCTGTAAGTCTAACCCAGACAGTGCTCCTTCGGGTGTTCGCTTTGTATTCGAGATGTGAATCGTGGTTGCACCTTGCTCTACTAGGCTAAAAACCCGAGGGAGATACGTACTGTGTGGGACTTTAACAATCACTTGTTTGAAGAGAGTGTTTGCTAGAGTGAGGACTTCATGGTCGATGTGCTTCACGTTGGCGTTTGGGCAAGAAATATTGAGCTCCACACCTTGTATCTTGTACTTCTCCGAGAGTGCGAGGAGCATAGTTTCCCAATCTCCATCCTCTAGTTCTGCGATAGATATGATGTGGGGCTTGTTAGGTATGGAGTCTATACCTCCGTTTCTCAAGCCGACATTATTGACCCACCCTCTCTCAGTCTTTTTAAGGGTGGTGAGAACTCTCCAGAGGCCTCTTCTCTTCTTGAGGGTGTATGTACCTAGTATTCTTGTTGTGTTTGGGTAGAGGCTTAGGAGTTTGAGGTTACTGAAGGGGGGAGATAGGATGATGTCATGCACAGTCTTTTAGCCTGCCTTTTTCTCATAGGTTTTCTATAACATCAATATACAGAACCAAGGCACAAACATAAGGGCTATAATCATGGCTAACCCAAAAGATGTAGAAGCAGTACGTTATTCTCTCAGAGATGATATGCGAGATGCGGACCTCTCGGAGGCGGATCTATAAAATGAAATACAAAGGCGAACACAGTTGGGTAAACGAGCATATTGATAAATACAATCAAGACTTAGCCGAGGCCAAGAGCTTTGAGGAACAAGGACGAATCCTTGACCGTCTTCTCTATTTTCTCTTCTCAAACGATTACCTGTATGTACCTAGAGCAGACGATCTTCGCAAATATTTAAGTTCTCAAAAAAGGAAGTACGAGAACATATTAGAAAAAGAACAACTCAAGAGATTAAAGGGAGAGATTCTTAGAGCTTCAGATCTTGAGCACATCGAGGAAGTGATCGAAGACATCATAAAAGTGCGGAAAGACCACCTGTGGGAGACCGTGAAGCCTGATGAAAGCGAAGGAAAATTTGATATCTTCTTCTCCCTTCTTGAGAAGGCGAGACTCAAGGCAATCCAAGATGTCACCAAACGTGTCTCCAGAGCTAAGAAAGACAAAGAGTTGGAAGCTCTCGCTCAGGAAGTGGGTTCCCTACAGGCTCAACCTGAGTATGCTAAAGAGTACAAGAAAGTCCTCGACGACCTCCAAGAAGAGATCGAGAAGAAGTACTCTGTTGTAGGTAAGGGTCTTAATTATCTGAAGAAAATCTTCAGAAGAGGTCGTAGGGCTTCTCAGATCAGAACCGCATCGCAGATGCTTAACCAGCTCAACAAAGAGATCTCTGATCTCAAGAAGAATCTATAATCATGAGACAACTAACCGCATCACAGAAAATCGCCCAGCTTGAGAACCGTATCGCCAAACTTGAGAAGCAAGCTATCCTTAGAAGGTTTAAAAGGGAGGCTTTTATCATCCTGAATAAGCTCACAGGTGCTTTTCGTCGACCAGAGTTCATTTACGG
>Ga0070743_10000719_pt1 | contig 12815 bp, 15 predicted proteins | sample ColrivemetaGS697_FD_70187 | JGI IMG/M metagenome (GOLD analysis project Ga0070743, IMG submission 70187) | Estuarine microbial communities from the Columbia River estuary, USA - metaG S.697 | ecosystem: Environmental > Aquatic > Marine > Intertidal zone > Estuary | place: USA: Columbia River... | reverse complement strand
GACTAAAGTCGATTGTATACTCTAGCGTTTTAGCATCTGTTTGACTGCTACGCTTGTTAGACATATTGGTCCATGATGCACCATCGTATAAGAACATAGCCCACTCGCCATTGCCGTCATCGATTACATAAACTTGGTCACCGATTAATGGATATAGCGCATCACGTGCAGCCATATTGGCAACTACAGTAGTTGCACTAGTTCTTAAACCTTGTTCGATGTTCAAGCCTAAAGCATAGCGTCCACTTTGTCCGCTTAATACGCCTGTGCTTGCAAGTACCGTACCTTCAATGTCTCTAATAGTCATCGGTCCGCCATCGGCTCTTGTTAAACGCAACACAAATGTTGAAGTATTGGCTAATATTGTGGTAGGTATACTAGTAATACTAGCAGGTCCGGCAAAGTTATTTCCGTTTACGTCTGGTGTAATGTTTACAATAGTAATCTTTTGTCCTAACTGGTTTCTTAAAATTAAGCCGCCTGTTCCGCTTACACTTGCTGAAATATAAGGAATATTTGCATCATTAATATCTTCTGCAATATCATATGCATCGGCAACTGCTGGGTCGCCAAATGCTACACTACCGTTTGTTGTAGTAGTAAAATTGACCACTACTCCGTTAATGCTTGCACTAAAAGGAGTAAAGCCGCCTACAATACCATATGCACTGCCTAGATTAAAGTTTGTTTCGATTACAACAGGAGCATTAATTTTATCAGCAACTACTTTATGTTCGCTGGTATAAGCATTAATTGAATCAACTAGCTGTGTTAGTCCACCGGTTGCTAGACTAAAGACTGTATCGTTAATTTTTGTAGTAGAACCTGCAGGTACTGTCACTGATGTACTTGTTCCGATTGTTTCGCTTGGAATAGCATCGGCAATCTTCATGAAAACTGGTCTACGACTTGCATCATTCGTTGTTAAGTCACCGCTGCCGTCGATACTTGGATATATGTAGTCACCTACTTCTCCTGGCAAACCTGGTACAAAGTCAATAATACCGTTGGCAGGACGTAGAATAAATTGATGTGGTCCAGGACCTGGAAATACAACAGTACCGATAAATCTACTTACGTTATCTGGGTCGCTTAGAACAAATTCTCCATCCTCGATACAGATAGCATCGCCTTGTTCGAATCCGTTATCTTCCTTTTCCAATAGATAGTTTGTTAAAGGATTCATATATTGGAATCTACTAACAATATTATCTGCAAACGTTGAACTGACGATACCCGGAACAGGATCGATCATCGGGAAACCCAATTCGTTAATCTGGAAGAATACTACGTTACCTGGGCAGTTGAATAAACCGTTACCTACTGGACTTCTGAATGTGTTATAGCGTAGTCTATCTTCTACAATAGCCACCACGTTAAAGTCGTCTTTTGAGATAATACTCATAATTTGACATACTTTACCGTCATCAGCACCAGAAACAAAATCGCCTACTTCGATATCGTTAGCAGTAAATCTATATGGAGTTCTAGTTAAGTGACTACCGTGAAACATTTCGTCAGTAGTAAATGTAACACGCCATTTGTATGGTTGTGGGTTTGTTCCACCGACCCAATATGGATCTTCCGGCTTGTTTGCATAAGGCCACATGGCCTCAATAGTAAAACCAGTAGCCACCCCAGTTACGACTTTGGGTGGCTTGTTAATACCTATAAAACTTGTTTTCCATGCATTAATGCTCATTTAATTATACCAATGTAAATACTACCACGCAATGTGTAGTTTGCCCTAAACCTGAACTTGCACCTGACAATGTTTTAGTTAAACTTAATGTCATTTTATGTGTTGCAGAATCGAATCCGCTAAACGCCGTTGGGCTTCCGCTAGTACCGCCTGCTGCAACTAAACGTTTGTTAAAACTACTGTCAACTGCACGTTGGATATATTGGTTTGAAACTCTTTGATAACCATATACCGTTGTTGTCAATGGAGGCGCACTAGCACCAACGAATGTAAATTGTACTTCAGCAGCCGCACTAGTTGCATCTGTAATAGTTGCTGTCATATCTCCGTTTATAATACTTACGCTTGTCAAATTACCGCTTGCATCGTATTCAATCTGTGCGATAGTTTGGAAAATACCACTAGAAGTTCCACCACCTGTACCAGTAGAATCAGCAGCCGGTGCCCATTGACTACCGTTCCATTTTAGTACTTGACCAGTAGTAGGTGAGGAGGTAGAAACATCTGCTAATTCGTTTAGGTTCGTTGTTGAAATAACTGTACTAACTCTGTTATCAGTATAGTATAAATTAGATCCTTCTGCAATTTGTGTAGAAGTTAAACTTACTGTACCAGTTTGTCCGTTAACACTGTCAACGGCACCTGTTCCGGAAATCGTTGTAGGCACCCATTGTGCGCCATCAAATACTAGAGCTTGTCCTGTCGCTACGCCTGTTGTATCAACGTTTGTTAAATCATTCAATGTTGACGGAACTGTCGGTCTGCTTGTTAAATCATAGTAGTCGCCGCTAAATGTGCTTACACTTGCAAGCGCATCAGTCAATTGTGTAGATGTTACATAGTTAGATAAATCTGTGTCTAGTAAGCCGCTAGTATCAGTTAGTTGATTAATGTCAGTCGGTACTGTAGGAATTAAACCGTCTACTTGAGTCTTTGTATAGTAGTTAGTTAAGTCAACTGAACCACCCGATGATACGCTGGCAATCTGTTGGTCAACGTATGCAACAGTTGCTAGTCCATCTATACTAGGAATAGTTGGCTTGTTGATTAAATCGTTGTAGTCTGTGGTTCCAGCTGGACCTGATAAACCAGTTGCACCAATTGGACCAGTAGCACCGGTATCACCTTTAGGGCCTACTTCGCCTTGCAAGCCCTGGATACCCTGCGGTCCAGTAGCACCAGTGGCGCCTTGTGCGCCTTGTGGACCTATAACATTACCAGTGTTTAATACAGATCCATCAGAAAATGTTAAAATTAAGTTGCCGCTAACATCAATTGTCGTACTAGCAATACTTTTTCCTGCTAAACCAGTTGCACCCTGTGGACCTTGTGGACCAGCAAGTCCAACTTCGCCCTGAGGACCGGCAGGACCTGTTAAACCAATCGGGCCTTGCGGACCAACTTCGCCTTGTAGACCTTGAACACCTTGAACACCTTGTAGACCTTGTTCACCCTGCGGACCTGCCGGGCCTTGGATCGGACCAACATTGTCCCACTGACTTCCGTCCCATGCATAACCTAATCCGTCTGCTGATACAATGTATAAATCACCTATTGTAGCATTTGTCGGTAATTCGCTAACTGTATCAACACTGCCTTTGAGTTGAATACTTGTGCCATCAGCACCTGCTGGACCTTGCGGACCCACTTCGCCTTGAGGACCTTGTGGACCGACTGCGCCGTCTGCTCCAGCAGATCCAACAACAGCGCCCGCATCTAAAATTGTGTTGTTTGACAATTGAAGAATCAAATGTCCGTTGCTGTCGATACTGGCATTTAATAAACTAACACCATTAACTGGGTCAATCACGATTCTACCAGTCGTGCCATCCAGTACGACGTTGGCGCCAGTAAAGTCCAAACTTGTTATATTACCGATGGCTGCACCGTTGTTTGACAAACTAATAGAACTTAGTCCACCGCCGCCTGATCCATTAAGTTCTGTCAAGTCAATAGTCAACTTACCTGTAACATCGTTATAAGATGTAGTAAGTTTGATATTTTCGGTGCCTGGACCTGCTTCAACTGTACCAGCGATTAGATCTTTAATTGCTTCTTCCGTTACTGGCGGCGCAGTGTTAACCCATGCATTTTTTAATGGATCCCATGCAAGCACATCACCTGCATTTAAGTTACTTAACTTGGTATCTGCGCTTACTGAAAGTTGTTCTGAGTCGTATGTTCTTACGTAAATTGCCATATATTATATGCTAAACATAACCTTAGCTATGTCACCTATGTTAGATGTGTCACTTAAATGACTGCGAGTTTTTCTAAAACGCACTAATACAAAGTTACCTTGAAAAGTATAACTTTCTGTAGATGTTCTTGGTTCTGTAAACTCCAAGTAAGGAGTGTTTCTAGTTAACCAAACAGGAAACCAATCTGCTTCGACTGGATTTTGAGCTAGTGTAGCTTCGATTTGTATTCTGCCTACAAATCCTGAAAAAGTAACCGCTATTGTTTGGTAACCGTCTTTAAAACCATACCAGCCGTCGCCTCGCAAGTGGCTGCTTAATTGATCTGGCAAACCATTGCCAATCATCATAGTTGCTACTGATGGATTACTCATTGCTGTTGATTACTTCTACTATTACATTAGAGCCTACTAGCTCTTGTGAAACTGCTTCTAAGCTGGCTAATAAATCTTCTGAAGCTAGCGGTTCTTCAGCGGCAGATTCTTTAATCAGTTTGCTTAGTTTGATTACAATTAGTTCTTCTTGAATTTTTGCCATTTTAATTCTCCGTTAACATATTTAGCCAAAAAAATACATCAAGGGCAATTAACTGTCCAGACAAAAAAATAGCAGGACTAGCCTGCTATTTTAGTGGATTTATAGGTATTATAGGTCTGAAATCAACACTGCTTCTTCACAATAATCATATAAATTGTTAAATCTCAATTGTGTAATCATAATGTCGGCTTCATCATTCAAGTAAATTGCAACAGTTGTTCCGTAAAACTGCCATTTTTTAATAGCAGATTTGCCTGTGCAGTAATCATGCAATCTGTGATTGAGCTGATATCTTCCATTGCCTTCTGATCCTAATGTTTCTTGAAACCAATCGTAAACTTCATCGCGGTCATTTAAATCTAAATTGTAACCTTTTAAATATACTTTATACTTAAACTGTTTCAAGAACAAATGCTTTCGAACTCTAATTCTTTTATCGCTTACAATTAAAGTTTCATGCTTGTTGCTCAATGGGATAGTTACTTCTCGAATATCTTCAGCGAACTCGTTAATGATACTATCTACAACTTCTTTGGAATCCAAATATAAACAAAGTCGTATTCCTTCACCTCGACATTTAAGGTTTTCCATTTCAGGAAATTTGTTCTCTAGGAACGTTGCTATCTTTAACTGTAAGGCAATACGATCTCTATATACTTGTTGTCGGTCTTCCCACGAACGGTACCATGCTGTATATCGTAGGTAGTTGCCAACTTGCTCGTCAGCAACTGCTAGCTCTACTTTGTAAGCATATTTTTTATAAAAACATTTTTCAGAATACTTAACACGAATAGTGTCAGGTATAGCTATGTTATTTGAGTTCGTAGTCTGTTCCATTATAGTAAAGTGTTAGTGTAGTTTCTTTTAAGTTTTCAAACACTATCTTTTTACTTAGTGGTTTTTTAACTTTTTCGGCAATGATGCGCTTCATAGGACGAGCTCCCATTTTCTCATCAAAGCCTTCTTCTACTAATTGCAATAAGGCTTCATCACTGACATGCAATTGAATTTCTCTAGGTTCAAGTAAGTCATTGAGTTCGCTAATAAACTTCATTGCAATAGGCTTTACTTGTTCTTTTGACAACTTATTAAATTCAATGATTGCATCCAAGCGGTTTCTAAATTCAGGTGTAAAGTGTTTATTAACAGCTTCTATGCTTGCAGTGGAGTTTGTACTATTATCGAATCCGATCTTAGCACGCTCCCCATCTCGGGCACCTAAGTTACTTGTCATGATAAGAATGATGTTTCTTGCACTGACAATCTTACCATTTGATCCTGTTAGCATACCATTGTCCATAACACCTAGCAAGATGTTAAGAACGTCAGGATGAGCCTTTTCGACTTCGTCTAACAAAAGGATACTACTAGGATGTTCTTCTAAATCATTAATTAATTTACCTGCGCCAGCGCCGCCTTCGCCATAGCCTGCATAACCTGGAGGAGCACCGATAAGGGTTGCAACTTTATGGCTTTCCATGTATTCGCTCATGTCGTAGCGTAGCATTTCCATACCCAAGTTCTCTGCCAATTGATTAGCTAGTTCTGTTTTACCAACACCTGTAGGTCCTACAAACAAGAAACTGCCTAAAGGTTTAGTCGGATCTTTCAAACCTGCTTTGCTGATATAAACCGCATCCAGCAATTGTTCGATTGCTTTGTCTTGTCCAAATACCTTGCTCTTGATTTCTTCTTCATAATTTACATCGTGCATTTCACCTTCGGCGTTTAATTGCTCGACTGGTACTTTGGCTTGATCACTTACTTCATAACGGACATGCTCGAGTGTAAGAACCATTTCAGATGCTTCAACTTTTAACTTAGCCATTGCGCTATCTAGTACGTCAATAGCCTTATCTGGCAAATATCTGTCGTGCATGTGTTCTACAGTAAAGTCTACTACTGCATCAATTGCTTCTGCATCTACGCTAACGCCATGAAACTTTTCGTATTCTGGCATAATAGCATGTAGCATCTCTTTACAGTCTTCCGGATCCATTTCTTCCACGTCCAATTTGGTGAAGCGGCGTACCAATGCACGATCGGGTTCAATGTCTTCGCGGAATTCTTCGTATGTTGTGCTACCGATAACCTGTACTTTGCCGCGGCTTAATGCAGGCTTTACCAAGTTAGCCATGTCTGTGTTGCTACTACCAGCGGCGCCTGCGCCCATAATAGTATGAATCTCGTCAATGAACAAAATTGTTTTAGGGCGAGTTTCTAGTACGTCAATAACATTCTTAATACGTTCTTCAAAATCACCACGATATTTGGTGCCTGCCATCAATGCACCCATGTCTAAACTAAAAATAGTATGATCTTTAAGTGTGTCTGGAACTTGGTCTTCTACAATTTTTCGAGCCAGCCCTTCTACAATGGCAGTTTTGCCTACACCTGGATCGCCTACTAAGATGGCGTTTTTCTTTTTACGTCTTGCAAGAATCTGCAAGAGCTTTTCTGTTTCTTTGTTACGTCCAATGAGCGGATCAATCTCACCTAATGTCACTTGCTCATTTAGGTCAATACAAAATTCTTTTAAGAGCTTTTCTTTATTGTTTGCTATTTTAGTTTCAACCTTTTCTGTCTTGCCGATACCTTCTAAGAAAGATTCTTTAGTAACGCCATGTGTATTTAAGTAGAAGCAGGCAAAACTTGCTTTTTCACTTAGAATACTAAGCATCATGTCAAATGGACTAATAGCACTGCGTCCATTAAAAATAGATTGAGTGAAGGCACGTTGGAAAGCACGTTCTAGGTTTAGTGTCTTGCGAGGTTTAACAAGACCTGGAACAATTAAATCGTCTTGTTCGTTTAGAAAGTCTTCTAAACTTTTTATAATAACATTGATATCAACAGTCATACCAGTTAAGGCATTTACAATTTCCTTATTATCTAGCAGTACAATTGTAAGATGCTCGAGTGTGACATATTCGTGTTCTTTAGTAAGTGCAAAAAGAAAAGCACGTTCTACAATTTCGTTGATTGATTCGGTTTGTTCCATAAGTTTGATTCTTTATTTTTATATGCACCACTTGGTACATAGCTATTATAGCTTCAAACTTATTTAACTGTCAAGTACAATTTTTTTATTTTTGATTGTCCGGTGCAATCGGTGCTTCGTAATAATTTTTGAGTGTAGCAATGATCGAACCTTGCTGTTGAATGTATCTACGAAGTTCGGCAACGTTGAGACTTAGATTTTGATAACCTTGCGGAGTCAATGCAAAAAATACAACCGAGCCGCCAGCTTCTTCGATTTCTTTGAATTTAATTTCAAAGTTATCTCTAGTTATAACTACCCAATCTACAGGCGATTGATTTGCCGGTATAGGATTAGGAACAGTCAATGGAGGTTTTTGTACCAATTGAGGTTTGACTATAACTTCTTTAGCTGTACTACATGCTGTTAATGCTAATGCAGATGCTAATATTAATAATGTAGTTTTCATTTAGTTGGCTCTACTTTCGGTAACAAATCAGGACAAATTTTGTTTATAGCTTTACCTGATATTTCGTCTTGCGTTAACGGACTTCCAGTAATGATTTCATTGCAACGTAGTGCGTCTATTGTGCCTTTATTAATTTTATCTTGCATTAAGTTTGGATTCTTAATTGCAAGGCTATCTAAGTTTCTCGGCTTGCCATTTGCACTTTGTGTAAATTTCTTTTGCAGATCGTTTACACTAACTTGCGCTTGTGCTAATTGTTTGTTTAGTTCGTTTTGAGCCTTAGTCATGCGTGTAATATCAGACTTTAACTGTTCTGCAACTGCCTCTTGTGCGGCAATAGTCTCGGTATATTTAGATTCTCTAATTTTACCTGCTTCTATTTCAGATTTAAGAGCTTTTATGTAAAACGCACCTGTGACTAGTCCGCTAAAGCCTATTGCATAGATAGCAATTTTAGTTCCGATGGACATTTATCTTCCTTTGTGTCTAAATGTAATTCTGCCTTTGGACAAATCATATGGCGACATTTCAACTTCCACATGATCGTTTAATAATATGTTTATGTTAAATTTTCTCATTCTGCCACTGATGGTTGCAATAATCAACGCACCTATTTCATCTAGCTGAACTCTAAACGTTGCATTTGGTAAGCATTCAGTGACCTTACCTTGAAATTTAATTAATTCTTCCTTGGCCATTAATAATCTAATAAAAATTTAAAACGCTGTTTAATGGACTCAGTAGTAGTTTCTTCTTCTGATTTCTCAGGGTGCGCCATTTCATATTCTTCTGGGGATGTGATTATATTGGCATGGAATGTTTCTTCGTTGAAATCTATATTTTCTTCCATGTTGCCAGTTATAAATTTCCAATCTTCGATGGCAGTTAATTTAGTTGCATCAGTTAGAATATGATTGATGTTTTTAAACAATTCGGGATTGCGCTGAAGTTCTACATAAATCAAATAGCGTCCGGCTGTATCAGTTGCAGGGCTAACTTCTACATCGTCAAACTCTGCAGAACTTTGCTCGATAAACCCAGCGAGATCATTAGCTGGTTTGATATCTTTAACCGGAATAGTCAATACAACATAGTCTTTATCTGAACCAATTTTAGTCTTGTGCATGTCAATCATTAGCTCGTCATAGACAAGCCATTGAAGATCACCTTCGTAAAGACTTTCGGTTAATTTATTCTTCATTTGCGGCATTACCTTTTGCTGTTTGTTGGTCATCTAAGTTCTCATCATATGCGCCTGTTACATCGTCCATGTCAACAGTACCATTATATGTATCAACTTTATCAGTTTGAATTTCATCTACGAAGTGACGTGGCATTTCAACTTTAACTAACCAAACAGGAGCTTCTAACAGTTTGGCTTTTAGCTTACCATTTTCGTCGGTTTCATAACTTTCTTGACCTACAATTTTACCTACATATTTTAGTGTGTCTTTACCATAGGAAACTTTACAGCCGTGGTCCATTAGACGCTCTGCTCCAGCTGGATCGGGCATTAACTTATAAGGATACATTAGAGTTACAGTAACCCAATAACGACTGATTTCAGGACCTTCGACGATTTCGCCTTTGATCCAGTTTTTATATACATACATATCCAATGTATCGAAAGTTTTTTCAAACTCCATTAGAATGTCTAATACGTTTTCGTTACTAAAAGCACCATCTAGTGTAGTGTAGATTAAGTCAGCATTTATCATAAAAGTATTTATCAGAAAATATTTTGTTTTGACTCTATAAATGCAGGCAATTCGACTAGAAGAGTAAATAGCTTTGTGAAGCTGGCCCAACCAAAATCTAGTATTCCTAACCCCAGGAGAATAGATATGACCAAAAGACAACGCAAGGTTAACGCTCATCATGAGCATGACCAGGCAACAGTTTTGCACATTGAAAAATTTCGTAAAGAACGAAATACTCGAGTCGAAATTATTCCAAAAAACTTTCGACAAGAAGACTATCTAGCAGAACTAGAAGACCTAAAAAAACACATCGTTTTTGCAATAGGTCCTGCAGGTACAGGTAAAACTTTACTTGCATGTTTATATGCAATACGAGAGTTCAAAGCAGGTAGAATCAGCAAAATAGTAATCACTCGTCCCGCAGTTAGCGTAGACGAACAACACGGCTTCCTTCCAGGTACATTGATCGAAAAGATGGCTCCATGGACACGCCCAATATTTGACGTTATGGAAGAATATTGGCAACCAAAGCATATCGAAGAAATGATCGAAGACAACGCAATCGAAGTCGCGCCATTAGCTTTTATGAGGGGGAGAACATTTAAGAACGCAATCATCATTGCAGACGAAATGCAAAACGCAACACCAAGCCAAATGAAAATGCTATTAACACGTATAGGTGATAATAGTAGAATTATAGTTACTGGTGACTTAGCACAACATGACAGAGGCTTTGAAGCAAACGGTCTAAAAGACTTTATTGCACGTTTAGCCGAAAGCAGAAGCGATATGATCAGTTGTGTGGAGTTCGCTCAACAAGATGTCGAGCGCCACCCAGTAGTCGGCGAAGTATTAAGTATATACGGCGAAGAATAATAAAATAACTTACTAGATGCTGGGCCAGCTTACACTAGTAGTTCGTATATTTCTTTCCAGTTTTGCACACGTTTAACATTTTTAGTTAATTCGAAATCAACATTATGGCCGTGTTCGACTAAAATTGCATTTAGTCCCAACTTGGCACCGACAACTGCATTTTCGGGTTTGTCTTCGATCCAAACTAATCCAGTATCTTTGTATGGTTCCAAAGCATCGTCTTTGTCTGCTCCCGTATCTAGGCAGATTATACCATCGAATACTTGTTCTCCAAAAATATCAAACAGATTATTAGTCCTAATTTTTCCGGCGTAGGGATCTAGGCTAAGGCTAGTAATACAACGGAATTTATATCCATGTTCGTGATGCAGTTTATTAACATACTCAACTGCATCGCGTAATGCTGGCAAATATCCAACTCGTGCATGATTATTAAAAATTCTTACTAGGTCATGTCCGCGATTATTGCTGATGCCATAACGTTCACCAATTTTATAAATCGTATTCCAGTCGGCAACCTTTTTATAACCTTGAAACTGCATCCAGTCATCAAAGCCATGTTCCCAATCTAATAATACACCATCAACATCTGTCAATATTAATTTGTTATAATCCACGTCGCATCCTGTCTAAACTGACAATTGTAGCACTAAGGTTAATCTCCGGATCAGCACACAAAGGATGATTAACCATGCCGTCTTTAATAATCAAAATTGCCGCATCTTGTGAATCTTCGTCGTCACCCCAGAAGTTTAAGTTGCGGTATAAAAACTTATAAACTTCGTCGTATTCTTCCAATGTAATTTTCTTACAGATCAATTCCCTAGCTTGTCTAATCTTACCGTTTTGGAACATTGCGATACTTTCCAACTTCCAATCTGTAGTGTCACTAGTACTGCCTGCTGCCGGCAATGTTAGCGTTCCACTACGACTGTACTGTTGTGCAGTATTGATTGCTTTACGCAAGTCGGGATAAGTTGACTTGACAAACATTTCCAATGTTTCAATATCAAACTCTACAGACTCTTCTGCTAAGATTTGTCCTAAACGTACAGTAAATTCTGTTTCATCTAGATTGTTAAAACTAAACCCTTGACAACGACTATGCAGTGCAGGCATGATCTTATGAGGCATATTGCATGTTAAGATGAAACGTGCCACATTACTATACTGTTCTAGCATGCCTCGCAAAACTGCTTGTGCGTTCGGACTCAAGTAATCTGCTTCGTCAAGAATAATAACACGGAATTCACCAAAACTCATGCTACGACAAAAGTTACTGACTTTCTCTCGCAAGTTATCAACACCAGTTTCGTGACTGGCATTAATAAACATGATGTCTGCTTTTTCTACGCCTAGTTCGTTGCACAAAACCTTGGCCAAAGTAGTTTTACCCGTACCCGGTGGACCACTTAACAACAAGTGCGGAATATTCTTGTCTTTGATCCAACCTTCCACCATTAGTTTTTGGTTAGGATCAATCCAAACATAGTCAGTTTGGGACACCGGTCGATATTTCTCAACCCATAGATAGTTGTTTTGTGTAGTCATGGCTAATTATAGCACGTTTTTGTATTGATGTCAATTTTAGCGAGCGCCAAAATCTTCAGCCCTAACAGTAGAGCTATAATCTTCGGCAGTTCGGAGATCCAAATCTCCCGGCAATTCATCGCTAACACATAAAATAGCATTAGGATCAATTTTTTGAAATTTAGTTTCAGTACCAGTATCGTCTTTGAATGTGATTGTTTTGGTCCAGCGTCCGTGTTCTACCAAAATGTATTGTCCAGGAGCAATGTCTTCAATATCTTCTGCTACTAGCCAAACTTTTGCCCAGCGTGGGCGAATACCCTGTTCTTTACCGTTGTCGTCTAAAATTACAATACCAGATTTACTGACACGTTCGCCAGATTCTAGTTGTGCAAAAATATTACCTTTAAGCGGTGTTAACTTCATTTTTAAATTTCCCAATTCTCTTTCATTTCTACGCTGCCATCAGCATAGGTAATTTCCCAACGGCTTACACCGTCGGCACCAACAATTTCTTGCCTACCAACTTCCACGTCTTCGGCTGGTTGTGTTTTCAAATTCACATTACTAGCAGATGCTTTGGTTGTTTTTGTAGACTGTTTGTCATGCACTTTATTAGTAATTTCTTGTGCAGTTGCTAGAATTTTACCACCAGGACCTACTAAGTCCCCTCGAGCATTTCTTGATGAATTTCCTACTGCGGTAACTGCACCTTGCGCAGAAGTAAATGCCTGCATGTTAAATTCTTTGCCTCTAGCTGTTTTATGTTTGCTCATTTTAAAAATTCCTTAATGTCTAAATTAAATTTTAGACTGTTGACTCT
>Ga0070743_10000680_pt1 | contig 13136 bp, 9 predicted proteins | sample ColrivemetaGS697_FD_70187 | JGI IMG/M metagenome (GOLD analysis project Ga0070743, IMG submission 70187) | Estuarine microbial communities from the Columbia River estuary, USA - metaG S.697 | ecosystem: Environmental > Aquatic > Marine > Intertidal zone > Estuary | place: USA: Columbia River... | reverse complement strand
TTCTTATTCTGTAAAAATAAAAAAAGTTGAACTGAATACTGTATAAATTACAATAAACAATTCAACTTTTTAAAAATTAGAAGATTTCTATTTTTTAGAAACTTCTTTCTATTTCATCTTTAGGACCTACAATAATGTTGTCATAAGCTCTCATACCAGTACCTGCTGGAATTTTCTTACCTACAATTACATTTTCTTTCAATCCTTCTAATGTATCTACTTTTCCGCTTACAGCAGCCTCGTTTAATACTTTTGTTGTTTCTTGGAAAGAAGCAGCAGAAATAAACGATTTGGTTTGTAGAGAAGCTCTTGTGATTCCTTGTAACACTTGCTCAGCTGTTGCTGGTCTTGCGTCTCTTGCTTCCACTAATTTCTGATCATTTCTAATCAATAATGAGTTTTCATCTCTCAATTGACGTGCAGAAATAATTTGACCTGGTTTTAAGTTTTCAGAATCTCCAGCATCTTCCACCACTTTCATACCGTAGATTTCGTCATTTTCTTCAATAAAATCATTTTTATGAATTAATTGATTTTCAAGGAATAATGTATCACCTGAATCAATAATTCTAACTTTACGCATCATTTGACGTACTACAACTTCAAAATGTTTGTCGTTGATTTTTACCCCTTGTAAACGATATACTTCTTGAATTTCATTTACAATAAATTCTTGCACTGCAGATGGACCTTTGATATTTAAAATATCTGTTGGAGTAATTGCTCCATCACATAAAGGCATACCAGCTTTGATAAAGTCGTTCTCTTGAACTAAAATTTGGTTTGAAAGTTTCACTAGATATTTCATTACTTCGCCAGTTTTAGACTCGATAATAATTTCTCTATTTCCTCTTTTTATTTTTCCAAAAGAAACAACTCCGTCTATCTCAGCAACTACTGATGGGTTTGAAGGATTTCTTGCTTCAAACAACTCAGTTACACGTGGTAAACCTCCCGTAATATCTCCAGCTTTTCCAGATTTTCTTGGGATTTTTACCAATGTTTTTCCGCTTTGAACTTTGTCTCCATTATCTACCATAAGGTGAGCACCCACCGGTAAACTGTATGAACGCAATGCATTGCCATCTTTATCTTCGATAATCAAAGAAGCTATCAAACGTTTGTTTTTAGATTCAGTAATTACTTTTTCTTGGAAACCTGTTTGTTCGTCAATTTCTACAGCATAGTTGATACCTTGCTCTAAATTATCAAACTTCACTTTACCTGCAAATTCTGATACAATAACACCGTTAAATGGATCCCATTGTACAATTACTTCACCTTTTTTGATGGTTTTTCTGTCTTTATTAAAAATCACAGAACCATAAGGAATGATATTTGTACTTAATGTAATTCCGGTTTTGTTATCAATAATTTTGATTTCAGCAGTTCTTGAAATAACGATATCCACTTTGTTTCCATCATTATCTTTACCTTCTACCGTTCTTAAATCTTCGATGGACACATTTCCGCTAAATCTTGCAGTCAATTTGTTTTCTTCTGAAATATTTCCAGCAACACCACCAACGTGGAATGTACGCAATGTTAACTGTGTTCCAGGTTCTCCAATAGATTGAGCAGCAATTACACCAACAGCTTCACCAATTTGAACTTTGTTCAATGTTGATAAACTTTGTCCATAACATTTTGCACAAATTCCTTGAGCAGATTCACAAGTCAATGCAGAACGCACTTCAACAACATCAATTCCAGAAGCTTCAATTTCTTCAGCTAATTTAGATGATATTGGTTGACTTGCTTTGATAATTAATTTATCAGTTAATGGATGATACACATCTTGTAAAATAACTCTACCGTCAATTCTGTCAGATAAAGATTCTACAATTTCATCATTTTTCTTTAAAGCAGTAACTTCTAGTCCTCTTAACGTTCCACAATCTTCTTCATTAATGATTACATCTTGAGAAACGTCTACCAATCTTCTTGTTAAATATCCAGCATCTGCCGTTTTTAAAGCGGTATCCGCTAAACCTTTACGAGCTCCGTGAGTTGAGATAAAGTATTCTAAGATAGATAATCCTTCTTTAAAGTTAGAAAGAATTGGATTTTCAATAATCTCTCCTCCACTTGCAGTAGATTTTTTAGGTTTTGCCATCAATCCACGCATACCTGTTAACTGACGAATTTGTTCTTTAGAACCCCTCGCACCAGAATCAAGCATCATGTATACTGAGTTAAACCCTTGCTTATCTTCACGTAGGTTTTTCATAGATAATTCAGTCAATCTGTTGTTAGTAGATCCCCAAACATCAATTACCTGATTATAACGCTCTTTTTGCGTTAACATACCCATGTTATAGTTTGTAACGATGACATCCACTTCTTCATTCGCTTCAGCAATCATCGTATATTTTTCCTCAGGAATAATAATATCCCCTAAAGAGAAGGATAATCCACCTTGGAAGGCAAATTTGAATCCCATATTTTTAATTTCATCTAAGAATTTTCCTGTAGTTGGGATGTCAGTAACTTTTAAAATATTACCGATAATTCCACGTAGGTTTTTCTTAGTAAGAACTTCATTTACATAACCGGCTTCAGCAGGAACAACTTCATTAAACAATACCCTACCAACAGTAGTTTTGATAATTTTAGTTACTTGATTTCCTTTTTCGTCAATATCTTTCGTTCTTACCTTGATACCGGCATTCAAATCTACTTTTTCTTCATTGAAAGCAATGGTAACCTCTTCTGGAGAATAGAATGTTAAGCCTTCGCCTTTCACTTTCACTTCTGGAGTAGAAAATCTTTCTTTGGTCATATAATACAAACCAAGAACCATGTCTTGAGAAGGAACTGTTACAGGAGCGCCATTCGCAGGGTTTAAGATATTGTGAGAAGCCAACATTAAAATTTGAGCTTCTAAAATAGCCTCTGGTCCTAAAGGTAAATGCACGGCCATTTGGTCACCATCAAAATCGGCGTTAAAAGCTGTACACACTAATGGGTGTAATTGAATTGCTTTTCCTTCGATTAATTTTGGCTGAAATGCTTGAATACCAAGTCTGTGTAATGTAGGAGCTCTGTTTAATAAAACTGGGTGACCTTTGATTACATTTTCTAAAATATCCCAAACAACGGGTTCTTTTCTATCAATAATTTTCTTTGCAGATTTTACAGTTTTTACAATACCTCTTTCAATCAACTTTCTGATTACAAATGGTTTGAACAATTCTGCCGCCATGTCTTTTGGCAATCCACATTCGTGCATTTTCAATTCTGGTCCAACAACAATTACAGAACGAGCTGAATAATCAACACGTTTTCCAAGTAAGTTTTGACGGAAACGTCCTTGTTTTCCTTTTAAGGAATCAGATAATGATTTTAAAGGTCTGTTAGATTCTGTTTTTACAGCAGATGATTTACGTGTGTTGTCAAATAATGAATCAACAGATTCTTGTAACATACGTTTTTCATTACGTAAAATTACCTCTGGAGCTTTAATTTCAACTAGTCTTTTCAAACGATTGTTACGGATGATTACTCTTCTGTATAAATCATTCAAATCGGAAGTTGCAAAACGACCTCCATCTAAAGGCACTAATGGACGTAATTCTGGTGGGATCACTGGAATTGCTTTCATGATCATCCACTCAGGTTTGTTTTCTCTATTTAAAGTAGATTCTCTAAATGCTTCAACAACATTCAATCGCTTTAAAGCTTCCGTTTTACGTTGTTTAGAAGACTCAGTATTTGCTTTGTGTCTTAATTCGAACGACAATGCATCCAAATCAATTCTTGCTAATAAATCGATCAAACATTCAGCACCCATTTTAGCAATAAACTTATTTGGATCTGAATCGTCTAAATATTGATTTTCTTTTGGAAGACTGTCTAAAATATCTAAATATTCTTCTTCTGTTAAGAAATCTAGCTTACGTAATGGCTCACCGTCAGCATTTTTTGCAATACCTGCTTGAATTACTACGTAACGTTCGTAGTAAATAATCATGTCTAATTTTTTTGATGGTAACCCTAAAAGGTATCCCATTTTGTTAGGCAATGATCTAAAGTACCAAATGTGTGCAACTGGAACTACCAAATTGATGTGACCAACTCTATCTCTACGAACTTTCTTTTCCGTAACTTCCACCCCACATCTATCACATACAATTCCTTTGTATCGTATTCTTTTATATTTTCCGCAAGCACATTCATAGTCTTTTACAGGACCAAAAATTCGCTCACAAAACAACCCATCTCTTTCTGGTTTGTGTGTACGGTAATTAATCGTTTCTGGTTTTAAAACCTCTCCTTTAGAAATTTCTAAAATTGATTCAGGTGATGCTAAACCAATAGAGATTTTATTAAACTTTTTTACGGTGTACTTTTCTTGTTTTCTTGTCATGTCTTATTATAGTCTTTAGTCTTTAGTCTTTAGTCTGTTATAGCGATTGAATCTACCCATTACAGACTAAAAACTATTGACTATAAAAATTATTCTTCTAATCTTACGTCTAAGCCCAAACCTTTCAATTCGTGCATTAATACGTTAAATGACTCTGGTAAACCTGGTTCAGGCATTGGTTCGCCTTTTACGATAGCTTCGTAAGTTTTAGCTCTACCCATTACATCATCAGATTTTACAGTTAAGATTTCTCTTAGGATACTTGATGCGCCATAAGCTTCCAATGCCCAAACTTCCATCTCTCCAAAACGTTGACCTCCAAATTGTGCTTTACCACCTAATGGTTGTTGTGTAATCAATGAATAAGGACCTATAGAACGCGCGTGCATTTTATCATCAATCATATGTCCTAACTTAATCATATAAATTACCCCAACAGTTGCAGGTTGATCAAAACGTTTTCCAGTACCACCATCATAAAGGTAGGTATGACCAAATCTTGGCACGCCAGCTTCATCAGTATATTTGTTAATCTCGTCTAAAGATGCCCCATCAAAAATTGGTGTTGCAAACTTTTTGTCTAATTTTTGACCTGCCCAACCAAGAACAGTTTCATAAATCTGACCAATGTTCATACGAGAAGGTACACCTAATGGATTTAAAACAATATCAACGGGAGTTCCGTCTTCAAGGAAAGGCATGTCTTCTGCTCTTACAATACGAGCAACAATCCCTTTATTTCCATGACGTCCAGCCATTTTATCACCCACTTTTAATTTACGTTTCTTAGCGATGTAAATTTTAGCAAGTTTTAAAATTCCTGCTGGCAATTCATCTCCAACTGAAATGGTAAATTTCTCACGACGAAGATTCCCTTGCAAGTCATTTACTTTGATCTTATAGTTATGAATCAATTCTCCAACTAAAGCATTTAAATCTTCATCTGTGGTCCAAGAGCCTGATAAGTGAACATAATCGTCAACAGAATTCAACATTTTTTGAGTGTATTTTTTACCTTTTGGCAATACTTCTTCACCCAAATCATTATAGATTCCTTGCGATGTTTTTCCACTAATTAAGTTGAATAATTTTTCAACCAATTGGTCTTTTAACACTTCAAATTTTGACACAAAAGACGCTTCTAATGTAGAAACAGCTTCTTTATCTTTGATTCGTTTGTTTTTATCTTTTACCGCTCTTTTGAATAATTTTTTATCAATTACTACCCCTCTTAATGATGGAGAAGCTTTTAGTGATGCATCTTTTACATCACCCGCTTTGTCACCAAAAATTGCACGTAATAATTTTTCTTCTGGAGTTGGATCAGATTCTCCTTTTGGTGTGATTTTACCAATTAAGATATCACCGGGATTTACTTCTGCTCCAATACGAATCATTCCGTTTTCATCCAAATCTTTAGTAGCTTCTTCAGAAACGTTTGGAATGTCATTTGTTAATTCTTCTGAACCTAATTTGGTATCACGAACATCTAATGAATATTCATCAATATGAATAGAAGTAAAAATATCTTCACGAACTACTCTTTCAGAAATTACAATTGCATCCTCGAAGTTATATCCTTTCCATGGCATGAAAGCAACTTTCATGTTTCTTCCCAATGCCAATTCTCCTTGTTGAGTTGCATAGCCTTCACAAAGTACTTGTCCTTCTGTAACTCTATCACCTCTTTTTACAATTGGTTTCAAGTTGATTGATGTTCCTTGATTGGTTTTTCTGAATTTTATCAAATCGTAAGTCACTTCGTCAGAATCAAAACTTACTAATTTTTCTTCATCTGAAAGATTATATTTGATAACAATTTTATTAGCATCAACGTATTCAACTACTCCTTCTCTTTCAGCATTGATCAAAATACGAGAATCTTTTGCAACTCTTCTTTCCAATCCTGTTCCTACAATTGGAGCTTCTGGACGTAATAATGGAACTGCTTGACGCATCATGTTTGATCCCATCAACGCACGGTTTGCATCATCATGTTCCAAAAATGGAATTAACGAAGCCGAAATCGAAGCAATTTGATTTGGAGCAACGTCCATATAATCAATTACATCAGGAGAAACTACAGGAAAATCTCCTTCTTCACGTGCAATAACTCTATCAGAAACAAAACTTCCATCTGCATTTAGCGCTAAATTTGATTGCGCTATTTTTTTCCCTTCTTCTTCCTCAGCACTTAAATAAATCAAATCATTTCCAACTACAGCTCCGTTTTCAACTTTGCGATAAGGAGTTTCAATAAATCCTAAATTATTCACTTTTGCAAAAACAGCAAGTGAAGAAATCAAACCAATATTTGGTCCCTCAGGAGTTTCAATTGGACACAAACGTCCATAATGTGTATAGTGAACGTCACGAACCTCAAAACCTGCTCTCTCTCTTGATAAACCTCCAGGTCCAAGTGCAGATAATCTACGTTTGTGTGTAATCTCTGCTAATGGATTTGTTTGATCCATGAACTGAGATAACTGATTTGTACCAAAGAAAGAATTGATTACCGATGACAATGTTTTTGCATTGATCAAATCGATTGGTGTAAACACTTCGTTATCACGCACATTCATACGCTCACGAATAGTTCTTGCCATACGTGCTAAACCGACACCAAATTGACCTGCTAATTGTTCACCAACAGTTCTTACACGTCTGTTTGATAAGTGATCAATATCATCCACCTCTGCTTTTGAATTGATCAACTCAATCAAATACTTTATAATGGTAATGATATCAACTCTTGTCAATACTTTCTCATCCATGTTAATATCTAAACCAAGTTTGGTGTTCATTCTAAAACGACCAACTTCACCTAAATTATAGCGTTGTTCAGAGAAAAATAATTTATCAATAATACCTCTTGCAGTTTCCTCATCTGGTGGTTCTGCATTACGTAATTGTCTATAAATATGTTCAACAGCCTCTTTTTCTGAGTTTGTTGGATCTTTTTGCAATGTATTATGAATAATCGCATAATCTGCTTGCTGATTATCTTCTTTGTGTAATAAGATAGTTTTAGCACCAGATTCAATGATTTCATCTACATGATCTTTATCTAAAATAGTATCTCGATCAAAAATGATTTCATTTCTTTCGATTGATACTACTTCGCCTGTGTCTTCATCAACGAAATCTTCATGCCATGTTTTTAGAACTCTGGCAGCTAATTTACGTCCTAATACTTTTTTTAATCCAGCTTTAGAAACTTTTACTTCTTCTGCAAGATCAAAAATTTCTAAAATATCTTTATCTCTTTCAAAACCAATGGCTCTGAATAATGTGGTTACTGGTAATTTTTTCTTTCTATCAATGTAAGCATACATTACTTGATTGATATCTGTTGCAAACTCAATCCAAGAACCTTTGAAAGGAATTACCCTTGCTGAGTACAACTTTGTTCCATTCGCGTGGAATGATTGACCAAAAAATACACCAGGAGATCTGTGTAATTGAGAAACAACAACTCGCTCAGCACCATTGATTACAAAAGTACCTGAGTTTGTCATATAAGGAATTGTACCAAGATACACATCTTGAACAATCGTTTCGAAATCTTCGTGCTCTGGGTCTGTACAAAATAATTTTAGACGTGCTTTTAAGGGCACACTGTATGTTAAACCTCTTTCAATACACTCTTGAATGCTGTATCTAGGAGGGTCAACAAAATAATCTAAAAATTCGAGTACAAATTGATTTCTTGTGTCTGTAATTGGAAAGTTATCCATGAAGGTTTTGTACAAACCTTCTTCACCTCTTTCTTCTGCTTTTGTTTGAAGTTGGAAAAAATCTTGAAAAGATTTTACCTGAATATCCAAAAAGTCTGGATATTCTTTAATCATTTGAGAAGTTGCGAAGTTGATTCTTTCAGTAGTGTTTTTCGTTGCCAAAAGAGAATATATTTTTGATTAAAATCTGAATTAAAATAAAGAACGAATATATACACAAAATGGTTTAGGACTAAAACCTGCGTTTTAGTACTAAACCTAAATTTGTTTTCCCGCTTTAAAAAAATTAAAACGGGATAAGTGATTACTTAAGCTCTACTACAGCTCCAGCTTCTTCTAAAGCTACTTTAAGACTGTTAGCCTCGTCTTTAGAAACACCTTCTTTTACCGGTGCAGGAGCACTATCAACAACACCTTTAGCTTCTTTCAATCCTAAACCAGTTAATTCTTTAACTAATTTAACAACTGCTAATTTAGAAGCACCAGCATCTTTTAAGATAACTGTGAATTCTGTTTGCTCTTCTGCGTCAGCTGCATCACCACCACCAGCTGCTGGACCTGCTGCTACAGCTACTGCTGCTGCTGCTGGCTCAATACCATACTCGTCTTTTAAAATTTTTGCTAATTCGTTAACTTCTTTTACTGTTAAGTTAACTAATTGCTCTGCGAAATCTTTTAAATCTGCCATTTTAATTGTTTTTAAAAATTTTTGTTTATTATAGTTTATTTGTGCGCTAAATTATTTTTCAGATAACGTTTTAACGATTCCTGAAAGTTTTTGTCCACCAGATTGTAACGCTGAAACAACGTTTTTAGCTGGCGATTGTAACAATCCAATAAGTTCTCCAAGAAGTTGTTCTTTTGATTTAATATCGATAAGAGCGTCTAATTGATCATCACCAATGTAAACAGATTCTTCTGCAAACGCACCTTTTAAAATTGGTTTGTTTTTAGTTTTCTTTCTGAATTCTTTGATTAATTTTGCAGGAGCATTTGAAGACTCTGCAATCATTATGGATGTATTGCCTTTTAATACTGATGGTAATGCTCCAAAATCTTTATCTGAAGCTTCCATTGCTTTTGCAAGTAATGTATTTTTAACAATTGATAACTGAATCCCTGCCTTGAAACAAGCTCTACGTAAATTAGAGGTTGTTAAAGCATCCATTCCTGAAATATCTGCAAGATAAATTGTATTTGTATCTGCTAATGTTGTAGTTAAATCTTGTATTACTTGTGATTTTTCTTCTCTGGTCATAATTCTAAGTTTTAACGTATTAAACAGTTTTAACATCAACAATTACAGCAGGACTCATGGTACTAGAAATATGGATACTTCTTAAATACGTTCCTTTTGCAGTGGTTGGTTTCAATTTAATAACAGTTTGTAATATTTCTTTTGCGTTTTCTGCAATTTTCTCAGCATCAAAAGATACTTTTCCTATTGCAGCATGAACGATACCAGTTTTATCAACTTTAAAATCGATTTTACCAGCTTTCACCTCTTGAACTGCTTTTGCAACATCCATTGTTACAGTACCTGTCTTTGGATTTGGCATTAAACCTCTAGGACCTAAAATTCTTCCTAAAGGACCTAATTTACCCATAACACTTGGTAATGTAATAATAACATCAACATCGGTCCAACCGCTTTTAATTTTTTGAAGATATTCATCTAATCCAACATAATCAGCACCAGCTTCTTTAGCTTCTGCTTCTTTGTCTGGAGTTACTAATGCTAAAACTTTTACGTCTTTACCTGTTCCATGGGGAAGTGTTACAACACCTCTTACCATTTGATTTGCTTTTCTTGGATCTACTCCTAAACGAATTGCAATGTCTACTGATGCATCAAACTTTACATTAGTAATGTCTTTGACTAGCGATGAAGCTGCTGCCAAATCGTAAGATTTTGACTTATCTAATTTTGCGTGTGCTTCTTTTTGCTTTTTTGTTAATTTTGCCATGTTACTACTTTTTTATAAAGATTAATTTGGTGCATCACCAGTTACTGTTAATCCCATAGAACGTGCTGTACCAGCGATCATTTTCATTGCTGAATTCAATTCAAAGGCATTTAAATCTACCATTTTATCTTCTGCAATTACTTTGATTTGATCCCAAGAAACAGATGCTACTTTCTTTCTGTTTGGTTCACCTGAACCACTTTTGATTTTGGCTGCTTCTAGTAATTGTAATGCTGCAGGAGCGGTTTTCGTAACAAATTCAAACGATTTGTCTTTATAAACAGTAATCACAACAGGAACAACTTTTCCTTGCTTGTCTTGTGTTCTTGCATTGAACTGTTTACAGAATTCCATGATGTTAACTCCAGCAGATCCTAAAGCAGGTCCAACCGGTGGCGATGGATTCGCTGCACCTCCCTTTACTTGTAATCTAACTAATTTACTAATTTCCTTTGCCATTATAAAAATGTTTAGTGATTCGTTTTAAAATTGGAAGCTAAAAAACAAATCGGTATATAATATGTAACACTTATATCTTTTCTACTTGCATATAACTCAATTCCAATGGTGTTTTTCTTCCAAAAATCTTTACCATTACTTCAAGTTTACGCTTTTCTTCGTTTACTTTTTCTATAGTACCATCAAATCCGTTAAAAGGACCGTCAATTACTTTTACTGTTTCTCCTATGTTAAAAGGAATCGCAATATTTTCGTCCTGCACTGAAAGCTCATCAACTTTACCTAACATTCTGTTAACCTCTGATCTTCTCATTGGTACAGGATCTCCGCCTTTAGTTTCACCAAGAAATCCAATTACACCGGTAATTGATCTAATCACGTGAGGAACTTCGCCAGATAGATTTGCTTCAATCATAATGTAACCAGGAAAATAAACCTTTTCTCTGTTTACTTTTTTTCCATTTCTTATTTGAACAACTTTTTCTGTAGGAACAATTACTTGACTTACAAAATCGGATAATCCAACTCTTGAAATTTCAGTTTCAATATAAGATTTTACCTTATTTTCTTGTCCGCCAATGGCTCTCACAACATACCATTTCATTACAGAATCAGTCATAATTTATTTTCTTAAAATAATTTGAAAAAGTTATCTAATCCAGTTTGAAAAACATAATCAATACCAGCAACTGCTAATGCAAATAAAATAGTAAAAACAGCAACAGTTACAGTTGTTTTTTGAGCATCATCTTTTGATATCCAAGTCATGTGGTTATTCAATTCGTCAAAAGAATCTTTGATATATTGTATAAAGTTCATTTTACTTTTATTTTGCACGGGTTGAGGGACTCGAACTCTCGACACCTGGTTTTGGAGACCAGTGCTCTACCAACTGAGCTAAACCCGTTTCTTAATCATTAATAGAGGTGTTCCGTAAAAAACGGAACACCTTCTTATTTTTAAATTAAAAAACTAAAAAAATTAGTCTAAAATCTCAGTTACCTGACCAGCTCCAACAGTTCTACCACCTTCACGGATAGCGAAACGTAAACCTACATTTAATGCAATTGGTTGAAGAAGATCAACATTGATCGTTAAGTTATCTCCAGGCATTACCATTTCTACACCAGCTGGTAAAGTAATAGTACCTGTAACGTCTGTAGTTCTTACATAAAACTGTGGACGGTAGTTATTGTGGAATGGCGTATGACGTCCACCTTCTTCTTTTTTAAGAACATAAACTTCAGCTTTGAATTTGGCGTGAGGTTTTACTGAACCTGGCTTACAAATAACCATTCCTCTTTTGATATCTTCTTTCGCAATACCTCTTAACAAGATACCAGCGTTATCTCCTGCTTCACCTCTGTCAAGAATTTGACGGAACATTTCGATACCAGTGATAGTAGAGTTTAATTTCTCAGCACCCATACCAATGATCTCTACTGGATCACCAGTTTTAGCAATACCTGTTTCGATACGACCTGTAGCAACAGTTCCACGACCAGTAATAGAAAATACATCTTCGATTGGCATTAAGAATGGCTTATCCATGTCACGAACCGGCTCTTCAATCCAAGAATCACAAGCATCCATTAATTCCATAACTGTGTCAACCCATTTTGCTTCACCGTTTAAAGCACCAAGAGCAGAACCTTGAATAACAGGACCATTATCTCCATCATATTCATAGAAAGATAATAATTCTCTTACCTCCATATCAACCAGCTCTAAAAGCTCTTCATCATCAACCATGTCAACTTTGTTCAAGAAAACAACCATACGTGGAATACCAACTTGGCGACCTAATAAGATGTGTTCTCTAGTTTGTGGCATTGGACCATCAGTTGCAGCAACTACTAAAATAGCACCATCCATTTGAGCAGCACCAGTTACCATGTTTTTAACATAATCCGCGTGACCTGGACAGTCAACGTGTGCATAGTGACGATTAGCTGTTTGGTATTCTACGTGAGAAGTATTGATTGTAATACCTCTTTCTTTTTCCTCTGGAGCATTATCAATCTGATCGAAAGATTTTGCTTCTGAAAAACCTTTATCAGCTAATACTTTTGTGATAGCTGCAGTTAAGGTAGTTTTACCGTGATCTACGTGTCCGATTGTACCAATATTTAAGTGTGGTTTCGAACGGTCAAAAGTTCCTTTTGCCATAATATTTAATTTTAATTCTTAAGTTATATTTAGTGTCTAATAATACTCTTATAAATGCTCTATGAGCCAATGACGGGATTTGAACCCGTGACCTCATCCCTACCAAGGATGCGCTCTACCAACTGAGCTACACCGGCTTTTGTTGGATATAATCTTGAGCGAGAGACCGGGTTCGAACCGGCGACAATCAGCTTGGAAGGCTGAAGCTCTACCAACTGAGCTACTCTCGCATTGTTTTTTTTGTGGGGAGAGCAGGATTCGAACCTGCGAAGTCGTAAAACAACGGAGTTACAGTCCGTCCCATTTGGCCGCTCTGGAATCTCCCCTAAAAAGATACATTTCACTATGTTAATGAACTCTATTTTTTTTGAGCCGATAGAGGGACTCGAACCCACGACCTGCTGATTACAAATCAGCTGCTCTAGCCAGCTGAGC
>Ga0070743_10000674_pt1 | contig 13196 bp, 10 predicted proteins | sample ColrivemetaGS697_FD_70187 | JGI IMG/M metagenome (GOLD analysis project Ga0070743, IMG submission 70187) | Estuarine microbial communities from the Columbia River estuary, USA - metaG S.697 | ecosystem: Environmental > Aquatic > Marine > Intertidal zone > Estuary | place: USA: Columbia River... | reverse complement strand
ATCCGTGATTATCAAACATTCTTAGCCGAGTCGAAAACTTTGGCTACTAAAATGTCCGCGATCAAAAACCAGTTTGAAAATTCAGTGGCTGCTGCACTTGGCACATCCAATGAAAATATTTTCATAGACTTGTTTGCTGCGGCTACCGACATCCAATCTTCTTATGTTGATTGGACGGATCGTTATCAACGAATCATGGTGGCGGCTATGCGAGACATCGCAAATCATCTGAATCCTTTACGTGCCGAAGGGCATCAAATTATCATTGATTAAGTCTTGGAGATATCAATGTCTGAAGAAAGTCCAAAACCGGTAGAAACTGAAACTGAAGTTGTCACCTCCAATGATAATTTCGGAGATGGACCATCTATCGATACACCATCCGAAGTAGCGGAATCAAACCCCGAACCTGAAGTAGTTATGTCGAATACAGATGACGATAATGTTAATCTCGTTGCTGCAAACAATGTACGTACATCGGAAGCCGTGAACGTCGGTACTGTAATATACCGTTTAAAAGATCAAACCCCCAAGAATGTAAAAGCACTTGCCATGACAATCGTTCCTAAACGTATACATGGACTACAAGACAATGACAAAGCCTGGGCAATGAACCAAGAAGATGCTGCCAACGTTGATAATGAACGTTACCTCAACAACTGGATGTTTGGTATTGCCTTACAGACAGGGACTTCGCACTATAAAGCTCGCGGCTTCTATGATCGTATTCTGGACGATGCAGTTGGTCGATTGTGGGAACAGGGGTTAGAATTAGAAGATGGTAAAACAGTCACTGCACGCAAGCCCATCATTCAAACAAGTAGTACGCGTCGCGTTTTATCTGGACAAGCAGCACGTGATCGCGCCGCAGGCGCCACTGGTGTTGGTGTAACCACGCGCGTACCTTTACCGCACACCGGTGTACATTTTCGTTTAACGCCACGCTCTTCTCAGGACTTAGTCGATCTCGATTATCAACTTGCGTTAGATCGTATTCGTACCGGTCGTGAAACATTAGGTATAATGTTCCAGAACAGTAACATCTACCATGTTAAACGCGTGTGGGATTTCATCATGGAATCCACCTCAGATATCAATATTCAGAATTTTGGTGATGTTGATCCTGGTGATTTCGTTCGTGTCACTGACCTACCAATTCTTCAATGGGGTATGGCTTGCACGATGTTCCCGGATGGTTATCCATTGGACTTACCATGTTCTGCGGGTATTCAAATTTGTCAACACGTGGAACAAGTAAACCTTGATCTCGATAAACTTCTGTTTATTGACGGTCGTGGTTTATCTAAATCTCAACGTAGTCGTTTGGGTAACGCAACGCATAAATGTTCGATGCATGATCTTGAAGAATATCAAACGAACTTTATCTCACCGTTCAAACGTCGAGTTCCAATTTCTGAAAATTGTGAATTAGTATTAAAAGTACCGACAGTAAATGAATATATTACTGCGGGTACGGAATGGATTGAATCCTTAGTACAAACAGCGATTGGTTTATTTGGCGGCCAAGAAGAAAATGAAGAACGTATTCGCGGGTATGTGTCTCGTGCTATTGCAATGGCCAGTCTACGTGAATACTCGCATTGGATCGAAGAGATTATCTTTGATAAGAACGATGTAATCCCTGGTCGTGCAGACATTGAGGATAACTTACGTACCCTTTCAGCTACACCGGAATTAGCAGACAAAGCTTTAAAGACCATTCAGGACTTTATTGAAGACTGTACAGTTGCTTTGGTTGCTATCCCTAATTTTGCATGTCCAAAATGTGAAAAGGATTATGTAACTGATGTACACTCGAAACACCCAGAGCTTGTTCCGTTGGATATGTTAAAACATTTTTTTCAGGCAAAGGACCTTCGTTTAGCACTCCATCGTCAACAAGTCGAGAGCTAGTCGATAGCATTGGTGAAAATCATGTTACTAACCGTGAGTTCGGTAACCACATTAGCGTATTCGAACATCTGATACCGTATGTGGTTAATTTAAAGAAACAAGGACCTCTTGATGGTTATGAGATTCCTTACTTTATGCGTAAGTTTTACGACGAACTCTACGGGATAAGCGAAAAGTGTTATGTTATCAAAGAAGGTAAGTACGAACTTAAACTTTTTGAAGAATTCAACAATCCTTTGAAAATGGTCTCTAAAACTGTAACTGAGGGATTGATGGAAAGTGACGTTTATCGTCGCAGAGCTTGGGAATATCGTACGTACAACATTGCAACTATTCAGGGTATGGACTTTAAAGATTGGATGCAACAAACACCCGCCCAATTGGAAGGTATCCTTAACGACATTCGTCGAGAGAAAGAATTGGCGATGAGTAATCCGCCTCCAAACATCGATCAGATGACACCTGAAGAACAGGCAATGTATTACCGTGAAGCGCTTATCAGAGGTTCTAAAGCATTTTAGTTGACAACATATTCATTCAGCGCCCTAGGGCGCTGAATGAATGTTTTATGTCGTCTTATTTTAACTGTATAACAACAGGTTCCACCGGTTGAAAACCTTCAATTTCAGGGTTTAAGTATTCTGTTGTCGCCAATGCTATTAATGAATCATTATTAAAGTTATAGGCGATCAAAACATAAGCTTCTAATACGACATCCCAAATCATCACCAATTCATGTAGCTCTGATTCTTCTCCAGATAGTAAGACGACGAACCGAATTAAGTTCGGAGACTTTACCAACTGTTCACGTAATGAAGCTGCTGCGTATTTCCAGGCACGCGGATCAGATTCTGCGATAGTTTCTTGTAGGTACTGAAACTCGCCCTCTACGAAGCGATATAGGTACTCTACGTAGTCTTCTTGACTCGTGGACGGATCATGAACGGTGATTGGCAAATAAGCCATACTTCCTACAAGATCTATCTTATTCATAAAGTCAAGAATAAATTTATGTTCCCGTAGTTCGACACCAACGCCAAAAGATACAACGTTCTCTTTTTCGTTTACCATGATGTAACTCCTATCTGAGAGTTTTTAGTAGTCATAAGATAAAAAAATAAGAAGACATAAATGCAATAATCCTCCTAGGAGGATTATTGTTTTAATCTTTAGTGAATTAGTTTTGGTTGTGGTGTTGTAACGTTTTCTTCAGGGTATTCTTTTAATACTCCGCGAATACATTCATCAATAAGATAGAGATCACCTGATGCTAACTGTACATCAACGATTAGATCACTCATGTTATCAGGATGTTGGATCTTATTCATAAAACGTTCCTGTACCCACTCTGCCCCGCCTAATCGTTTAGCGCGACTTAGTAATTCATTAAAGTCGGATAGACTTGTCGAAGTAGTCACCAATCGGTAATAGATTAGTTGAGTCAAAATTTCCTGTATACGGTAGTTAAACACATCGTTGTTTAATTCCCAAACACCGTATATTTCCCGAAATATACTAATTTCTAAATAGATATTTCTTGAAACCATCGTAGTAATAACACCTGACAGGATAACCCGATGTTCGTTCACTTCACGATTAAGATCATTACAAGCAGTATAACAAGCGTCCATGTCTTCACGTGCGTGCGTCGAGACTTTAATGGCGTTCTGTAAACGTCGCTTTAGTTGTTCGATTCGCCCAGCGAAATAGAAAACCAGAATAAATATAATGATGTATGGTACTGCAATGAAATATTGCATAGGTATAAAATCCATGATAACTTCCTTAGATAATATTTTTTGTTGACATTGATAGTTGTTTACAGATAGCAGCAACCTTTCTACGATCGGTTCCCGACATATCTTTACCTTTAGCCATTAGATCTTTAAGACTAATAAAACTTAATTTGTTGAGACGTTTGTCCATCCACCCATAACGAATGACGATCGCATCTATAATTTCCCCATTATGATCAACTCCACGTAAGAAGCGCTCTATTTCTTCGAGTATCAAATGGTTGGAATATTTAATTGGTGAATATAGCACTCGATTATCTTCCTCATTCGGTTGAACAAGGAAAATGAATGAAATCGATTCAATGATTGTAACCTTACGTCCTGATTCATCTATTGCACTGAATGAACCTTTGTTTTGTATGACTTTCTTGAACATTTATTTAATCCTTTTTCATCGTATTTGACGTCATAAAAGTATAGTGGGGGTTCCCCCACTATACTCGTTGGTTGAGATAAGCTGAAGTATGAGACTTCACGCGAGATGCGAATTGCTTTATCTTTTCTTCATGATACGCGATGTGCCTTTGAATATCTTCGCAAACCAAGTAATCGAATATCGGTGTGAGATGTAACCAACTCTTCAATTCACGTAGTCGACCTAACACCTGAATGTTTGTATCACTACTATTAATACTAGTGGTCATTAGACAGCAAATTAAACCCTCTAAATCAAACCCAGTACCAAATGATTGGACGGTGGTTACTAGAATATCTGCCTCTGATGCTATTGCGTATATATCGCCCGCCGAAGCTGCATAGCGCGCGCTTTTGACTTCGGGATACTTCTTCTTGATTGCCAGTGTAAAAATGGTAGCCATATTTACACTAGTTACGAATATTGCAGATTTCTGACCATGTTCGTAGTTCTTATTCAAGAAGCGTACTCGAATCCAATGCAACATCATGTTGACATAATTCTCTGTTCGTTTCTTATCTTTTAGAATCCATTTTTCGAAAGCATTATGGTTGTAATCCGTTGATCCAGGATTAGTACATTTCACTTTATTGGGTTCTTCAAGATGATACATCAATGCCTGAACATCAATATATTTAACTAATGTGGTTTCTGGTGGTCTAGTGTTCGGCGGAAACATTAAGTCCATCATGGTATCACGGAATGAACCATTCTTTAATGTTGCGGTTAAACTAAATGATTTAGGACCATGTAAATAGAGTTCCTCTACAAAGTTAGCGTAATACGATAAGTGTAACTCATCCTTAATGCGTGTGCCACCTTGAACAACTTCGTAGAAATGAATAGGTTTGACTGGATAATACAACAAACAGTCATTTCCATATTTCTCATATGTTTCAAAATAATTCGCCATCGTACGTGCAGCAAGTACAATTACTTTGATGTGATCAATCCGACCCTCTAAGGCATTGGTCATTAAGTCGCAAAGTTCTTTACTCCCTTGTACAAACAACACTTCCTCTTCTTTAAGATCAAGAACTTGTTTCTTCCCCGGCAGTAAAGCTTCACGCCATAGATTGAAGAAACGCGATTCAATTGATACAACAAGGCGTTGTTTTCGATCAGCGGAAGCTTGCAATGAACAATAGGTGTTATGTGTTACAATAAAGTCACGAGTAATGTATAGATGATCCGGACTATCTATTGCAATACAAGCCTGTTCTTCGTTATGTCGAACAGTCACATCTTTAACGACGATACGTTCAACGGGATAAGTACTAAACTGTAAGCGATATGTAAAATATCTTGCTTTAGGATCTCGTTTGCGTAATCGCTCAGATGTAGCCAAGTAACCCAATGAACGCCCTAGAGACATAATGGTTTTTGCTTGCTCATGTCCAGTGACTAAATAACCTTTTGTTGCAGCAGTTGAATGACGTTCACTAATGCCATCCAATATTCCAGCAAACAATTCTTTTCGTACCTCATACGAGTTTTCTGTATAAAGTTTGGAAAGACAATAGTTCGCACGATGTGTTTGATCTAAATCGAAATACGATAATAGTTCGCGGTATTGTTTCAGTTCTGGACTATGCCATCTATCGGGATGTGTAACATATACGTAAGCTTGTCGTCCAGCATCATGGCGATGTTTGAGTGTGAGTCCGCGATCTGAAACTAAACGCTCAAATTTAGCTAAACGTTCAGGGTCTTTAATCTTAACCGTAACTCGCTCTTGTCTACACATACCTAAGGTAAATAGTAGTCCATATAACCAAGGGTCGAGTGGTACTGGTTTATTGTGCGATATACCGATCTCATGTACGTTCGGTAATTCGACGCATTTGTTCTCGCGGAGAGCATCCCGCATTGATCGCGTTGTACCAACAACATATTCGTTATTGATGTACATCCCCCAAAGATGTTCAATTCCCACTTTCGTAGTTCGTTCATCTTCGAAGTGAATCTTGTAAGATTGTTGTTTGCCTTGTGGATAGTAACCGCTAACCTTTCGAGCTTTACCATCTGGTGATGTGATATAATCACCAACTTTTAAACTACCAATCGTTTTCCAACCCGATGGTGTTAGTACTGGTTCTGTGAGTGGTTGCATTTTACCACCACCAGTACGAAGACATAAGACTTTTGAATCCCCTGGTTCATTTAAATAATTAATTGAATTTACCTGATCCTCATCTTTCGGAGAATACTTAGGTAATACGTTCAGATCAACTGCCAACGGTTCGTAACGAGGCTCAACCTCATATCTCACTTGATTGCAGAGTACTGGATCATTCGATACGGCTTCTTTAAACAAGTCCAAACAATGGATATGGAAGCGGAACTCGCGACCATTTTTAGTTGATCTGGCGTACGTGCGCTTCACAGTAGGTAAAGGTTGTTTGTTCTTACCGAACTTAGACCTGAACTTATTAATGCGAATCGCACGGTAATCCGTCTCACCAAAGTTTGAAACACCAAATTGTTTTAAGAATTCATAGCCGTAACGATTATACCCACTTACTTGAAAGTTATGGGTGTAGATTTTTACATGCATCGCTTACCTCACAAGAACCATATTTTCGTATGGCAACGGTTTTATACCCACAGACAATATTGCCAGCAGATACAGAATTACGTATCGTTCCAGCAGATAAATTAAATCGTTGCGATGCATCTTCATACGTTCCGATAAATACACATTGGTCATTATCATCAAAGAAGGCACATCCAGGTAACATGGTTTGCGGATAGTTTTGTTGCTTGAGTAACTCACATTGAAGGTAGTCAAACACAGGCCAGATTTCTTCGCCACTGTAACGAAAAATATAACCATTACAAGGTGTGTTTAACTTCTTGAGGCAATTATTCGCTATATGGCTAGGTCTAATACCCAATTGGTTTGCGGCACTAAATATAGTGTTATATTTCTTTACGGTATGGTTTCGAAGATTCAATACCAAGAGTTCTCTTCCTAGGTATTTATATTGATGTTTAAAATCTACAAGTGGCGTGGTACTCCATTCATCCTCTGCTCGTTTATAGCGATACTTGCCCTCGTATACAATTGCGTTGTCAGTGGTCAAACGTTCGTATACAGTTCTAGGATTAACATCTACAGTTCGAATAAAGTCAGAAATAGTTTTATGCCTAGTCGTAACATTGGTTTCGATGTCCAAGACGTCTAATGGTTGATAGATGCTCTCCATTCTATCGTTACGCCATGCATGATTCATATTTTCTTCATGCGTACACCATTCTAAGTTATCTAAATCATCATCACCGGGCACGCAGTTTATGTGGTTTACGTACCGTCTATCCAGATTCTGATCAAAACCTTTGAAAGAGCTTAAAAGTACGATGTGTCGATAAATCCATTTGGGTGCCCCATCATCTCTAAGGATGCGAATACGGTAATACGTGCGTTGTTCATTTTTATCTTTAGGTTGCCATTTAAGCTGTTCCTTACCTTTAAAATGAGATAGGATTTTACCTTCTTTCGATACACAGTAATTTCGAAAAGAAGGAATAGTGTTGTGGTTTGGATGAAGATCACATTCACAGATGCCGAGCCCGTCATCCGATAGATTGAATAAGTTTGTTTCGGACATAATGTTTGTGCCTGCATAAATACTATTCGGGAGGATATCCTCCCGAATAGACTTGTTCGATTTTAGTTTGCGATGAATGAAATCGTTACTTTCATTCTTTAACCTCGCAGAGCGTTTGAATGCGGATGTGGATGACGTTGGTCAATCACATATGAGCGCATCGATTTGAATGTGTCAAAGTGTTTTTCGTAAGACATTGCTAGTGCAAAGTCTCGCGTTACCATGATGTCCTTATACGGAACCATCACACCATTAGATTTAACTTTTGGTATTCGGTAATCGAAATTAGACGGATCTTCACAAAGGTACGTTAACATTAACGTCTGTAAGTGTGAAAAACTTACAGATAAACGTAATTTAACAAGATCGTGAAAAGCTAACAAAGCCGCAGATGGATTAGGGTATTTTGCAATTGTATACTTATTCTCTTTTGAAGAATCCGTAGTCAACATTTCCTTAATTGCCATCATGTGAGCCGGCGTTGAATATTGCACCATTGGTAATTCAATGAAAGGTTGATTGAAATCCCACTGATCCAAAGACAACATATAGTTAGAATTCTGATCAACTTCCCACCCGTGTTTTCGGATATAATCCAACATCTCGAGTGTAAAGAATGCCTTTTGCGAATTTGTAGATATTCGTACAGGATATTCCTGCACTAGATCATCATCTTTAAAGATTCGGAAAATAATCTCTTCGAGCTGTGTTAATCGCGCAGGTGAGGTCGTAGATAAATCTTCAATATACAACACATCTTGGAGACGTGTAGCACTAGACCCAGCGAACGAGATTGTTATCCGTTTACCCTGCAAAGCTTGATTTACAAAGAACTTGAATGGATCATCCGGTGCAGGAGATAAGAACTTTTGATCATCGTACGATAATTTTACTGACTCGGAAGAGGCTGATGCAACCAAGTGTTTATTCGATAAAATCATCTGTGTTACAATTTGCTGTAAGACGGTTGCAGCAATATGTCCAACATTATCAGTGCCGAACAACGAGTCTGCTAACTGCCCATAACAACGAGAACAGATACCATAGCGATCTGGTAATTGACAATGCAATACCGAACGAACTCGGACAACTCGATTACGTAAATGTAACGATTTCGAAGTGATCGGTTTCTCAGTATCAGTATCTGGATCCAGATACCAAATCCCGCGCATATCTTTAATATCTTGACGTGTCCGGATAGGTACTTCAAGATATCGCCGACTACCGCAATCACCCTTATGTACACGGTATACGCATTCTGCAGCTAATTGTATCATTCGCGTCAAATATTCAGATTGCTGCATTGCATGTTTCTGATAAAAGATCGACATCGATGCAGTTCGCGATTCCATGATCAAATCACGAATACTAGTAATGCCTGTCACTAGACTATCGATAATTGGTTTACGAAATAACACCGAATCTACATCTGCCACGAAACCATAGGGTCCGATTTCTTTATTCAATTGTGATAACTTAACCGCTTCTGAACGAGCACCCATAACCCAGGCATTTCGACGATAGGCTTTGTCATTTTCAATGACTTTCTTGATTTCCGTGTAGACATAAGGAATGTCTTTAGGAACCACCACCGGCTTCTCGCGTAAGAAGTCCATTGCCTTTTTAATGTCCGGATGATGTTGTAGTTCGATGAAATCGATTGAACTTGGAAATACCGCCCACTTACGTAAATAATGGTATAACTTATCCATCATATCCGTAATCTTGTAAATCATATCAACAGAAACGGCTAACTCTGGATAGATACCATGTTCATGACAATGAAACGTGCAGTCCCATTGAATTTTATTGACAATTTCACCATCAGTCGCCGGAGTAATTCGACGACGATGGGCGTGTAAATGATGTTCTTTTGATACCACGATGTGAGGGAAGATTTTATACATCTCCCAACACATGCGACCATGAATACATTCACGACTGGTCGATTCGATTTCACCATCATCAAATTGTAAATAGATTCGTGCAGCTTCCTGAGAAGCTAACATGTCGTCAACTGGTACGGACAATAGATCTCGAACGAGATACTTCTTTTCTTCTTCGAATTGAAACATCAGTCTTCAACCTTCTTATAAACGAATTCAAATCCCGCCGAATAAATACCATCATTACCGATGCGTACAATCCGATTATTACCGCGTGGATACAGATTACGATCAACAACTGTATCAATGTTCGTTGGCGTTGGATGTGTTAAAATCCGTCGACAAACTGCGCGATGCGTGGTCGGTGAGTTTGCTATATCCAACAACATAAATAGTGCATCATGGTGAGCCAAAGAGTTGATCAAACGACCTTCCGTTTCACCTGTGATACGCGTTGCCTGAGGACGACCAGGACTAGATTGTTTATCCGACTTAGTCAACTTACCAGGAATGCCTTGATGCTGTAACACAGGGCTAGATACAGCCGAATATTCTTCACCTGTCTTTTCCAAGATAATAATGTACTGTTTACCAATAGTACCTACATTCTCAGACAAGACACGTTGTCCATCGTGATCGGTAATCCATAAACGATCATAACACTTAGGATACTTTCTCAACAGTTCTTCCAGCATGATATCCGTCTGCACTGGGTTGTCTGGCGGAATCCACAAATGTATATCTGTCTTAATGACGGATGCCATATGTTTCAGTGGATCAACTTTCCGCACCAATGCTGCAAATTTCGGAGATACAATGTCGTATGCAGCAAGTAACCATTCAAAGTTACGCATGTAGTTTTCTGGCGAAGGGTCGTTTTTAATTGACTCAATTATTACTTTGCGAGTTCTTGAAAAACTTGCATTGATATCAATCTCAAACGTACGCGATGGATTCAGACGGTTGACGATCGAACCACCATCCATTACAATGTCTGCAACATTGCCGTCCATATCCACCGGCATGTCTTTATCTTCCCAGATATCAACAACAACGCCTTTACCACCATTCTGATCGGCTAACTTATGTCCAGTCGTTGGAATGAGATCGTAGGCATATGTTATCTTCACCGTCCATTCTGAAAGCGGACTACCTGCTTCTACATAAGTGATGCGTTGTTTGTCTTTGAAATGGTCTAGCAACATCATCTCGCCACGCACCAACATGTTGTGAAAAGCTGGACGTAACACAAACTTCGAACCATGACGATGGCGAATTTCATCATGTGCTGATTTCAATTCAAAATAATATTGGCGTTGAGAATCTAAATATCGCCGCGGTTGTTCATCCATACCTGTTGGTGTTGTTGGTCGACCACGCGGAGCATAGATAACTTCAACACTTACAACTGTACAGTCATGTTCTTTGGCAATCTTTCGATTATCAGTATCGTTGTGCTGCCTTAAAGCTTTACGACTCATTTGTATCGGATACATTCCAAGGATCAATTTACGTGTAGCAAACAGAACCCCATCAGTACGAATACGTTCACCGATATCCGGAAAGATCTTATAGGTCTTATCATCCCCATACAAGTTCAACGGCACTTCATCGTTGCCGAACTGAATCGACATTTCACCATAACCGCGAAACTTTGATGACTCAGCAAATCCCCGACGAAGCACAACACCATCTTGACGTACTTCTGGAAATGAACCCAAACAAATGTTTGCATTCTTACCATAACGGTAATCACCATTTTCATCCAGGCTAGGAGAACGTGCCAGTATGGTATCTTTTGGAATACCAACACCCGCCTGTAATGTGCGTGCTGCTCTCGTGCGTACGAAATCAAAACCCAATACGTGATGGTTCAATGAGTATACAGGAATCGTTACTGCACCAAACATCGGTGTTCTGGCGCCAATAACCCCATCAGTATAATCCATATCTTGATATACGATGGTTGTTGGATATTGTACGTTTCCTGACATTACACCATTGGGCGGGTATTGTTGGATGACCTTTAATATCATTGCATTTACAGGAAGTTTAATCTGATGCGTGTATTTACCGTATTCACGCTCCATTCCCGACTGAATTAATTTAACCTCCGAATTTTGAAGTGGGGGTGCTTGCCCTATCTCAGATGCAAACATATCTGCACGTGATGCCGATACGCCAGAAGCAAAAGAGTTTAAATTTTGAACTTGTAGAAATTGTGACTTGAGTGTGAATTGCTTTGGTTCACCCATTACTCTATCCTCAGTAATTGCCTCAAAAAGATAATATGTAATCTAAAAAATATAGAGATGAATTATGACTACTACCCGCTTAACGGATACCATTACGGACGCCAATCCATCTATTGCGAATACTCAAGAATTCCACACTATGTTAGAAAACCATGTTTTATTACTGATACGTAGTTCCGGCTCACAAGTTCTCAGTGTTGAGAACGGACAAGCCTTACAGTACGATTCGGATTTTTTTGGTCTACTAAACACATTGCTAGTTCCACCCAAATATCATTGGGTAACAATGCGATGTAATGGAATGTATTCGCCTAATGATTACAAATCGTCAGTGACTTCTGTCATCTTACCGAACTTTGATGAAATCGACGCCCTAGAAGGAATGTTCAATTCATCAAGTAGTTTAGCTATAGGTTAATGATAGAGCCCCAGTTGGGGCTCTATTTATGCTATTGGGATGCTTTGAAAGCTGGAGGTAATTGAGGTTCTGGTTGGGTTTGCGTTTCGCCCATTTTACGGAAAACGTGTTGTTGCGCAGTAGGGTATTGTTGTTGCGGATAGCCTTGTGGGGGCATCTGTGGCTGTTGTGGATATGGAAATCCATTAACTTGAGGTGGATAACCCTGTTGTTGCGGGAAGCCACCCGACTGAGGATAACCCTGCGGCTGTACAGGCTGTTGTGGGTATCCCGGGTACATTTGAGGCGGTTGTTGTGGATACGGATAACCTTGTGGAGGCATCTGTGGTTGCACCGCGTTATGCCAAGTTGCCATCGGGTCATTTGGGTTAGCCGTGTTCATTGGCTGCTGTTGAGTATATCCGTAAGGATTACCTGGTTGAGGATAGGTAATGAAACCTCCCTGTGTAGGCTGCTGAGGATAACCCTGCGGTTGCGGATAGCCTTGTGGAGGCATCTGTGGCTGTTGTGGGTATCCCGGATTTTGGTAACCATAACCATAATTCGGAGTTTGTTGAGGGAATCCAATGAACCCACCACCTTGCGGTTGTTGGGGAATCGGTTGAGGATAACCCTGCGGCTGTACAGGCTGTTGTGGATAGTTGCCTGGTTGAGGATAACTTGGTTGAGGTTGTACAGGTTGTTGCGGTTGATTCGAAGGAGCTGTATTGTAAGAACTCAATTTATTTTCTGCCGAATTTAGTAAACCGTTGTTTATACCAGTTGGAGGAACACCAATCGGGTTCTGTTGAATTTGATTGGTTGGTGAATTCTTCTTTGCCACTTCCCCGATGTTTCCGTCCAATGGTGAAATTACATTTGCAAATCGTTGCAAGTTATTAATCGCTGATTTTAATTTATC
>Ga0070743_10000669_pt1 | contig 13227 bp, 5 predicted proteins | sample ColrivemetaGS697_FD_70187 | JGI IMG/M metagenome (GOLD analysis project Ga0070743, IMG submission 70187) | Estuarine microbial communities from the Columbia River estuary, USA - metaG S.697 | ecosystem: Environmental > Aquatic > Marine > Intertidal zone > Estuary | place: USA: Columbia River... | reverse complement strand
CCTTTAATTTTTATAGGAACTACTGGATCTTTACCAAACTGGGTCTATGCGTCATTTTTCTTAGGGGCTTTTTGTTCTATAGCTTCTATTTTGTGGAGTGTTTATAAAACAGATGAAACCCCACCGACAGAAGCAGAATTAGTAAAACTTAGAGGCGAAAAGAGAAGTATCTTTGGACCATTAATTGAAATTTTTTCAGCTATTAAAGACATGCCTAAAATTATGTGGCAATTAGCATTAGTCTATTTGTTTCAATGGTATGCCCTTTTTTGTTATTGGCAAAACTCATCAAAAAGTGTAGCTCTTTCTATTTGGAACGCAACTCCTGAAAATACAGAAGCATATTCAGAAGCTGTTAGTCTATCAGGCCTTGTCAACGGATGGTATAATGTAGTTACCTTCTTAGTAGCTTTTTCCTTAGTTCGATTTGCTAAAAAATATAGCCCAAAAAAAGTTCATGCATTTTGCCTGATTCTTGCAGCAATAGGGTTTTTAGCGTTTCCACATATAAATGATAAAAATCTATTATTTTTTGCAATCACTGGTTTTGGAATTGGTTGGGCAAGTATGATGGGAATCCCCTATTTAATGATTGTGTCAGAAATTCCAAAAGAACGATACGGAGTTTATATGGGAATTATTAACATGATGATTGTAATTCCAATGATTTTTCAAACCGTATCTTTTGGATACATATTAAAGAATTTTTTAGGAAATGATCCAAGGCAAGCAATCACCTTCGCAGGAGTACTTTTGATAGTGGCATCGGCTTGTACCTTATTAATAAAAACACCTCTTAAACCCGAAGAAGTAGAAGCTTAAAATTCCAAAACCACATTAAATCAACGTTGCTAAACTTAAACAATCAATTCATCAATGAATAGTATGATTCCAGAAGCTTACGAAATGAAATTCGAAAACGGTATTCGACACCCCTTTTTATTTTTATGGGATGCGTGGTCTTATGAAGAAAATAACACCTTGCATTTGTACAGCTTAGCTGTCGCACGTTTTACAGCTAGTAGAGAAGAAATAAACCCTAACAATCGTAATGATTACCCATTTCATATAAGACACTTTATTTCAAAAGATAATGGACTTAGCTGGAAGGATGAAGGTTGTTTTTTATCGCCAGAAGAAGTTTCAAAACTCAACTATAGAACCATTTGGAGTGGTAGTGTAAGTCCAATGCCTAACGGTAAAAAGTTAGTGGCTTACACAGGATTAGAAAACAGCGATGCAGATCATCGATTTATTCAAAATATTGCCATCGCAATTTCTGATGATGGATATGCTATTAACCACAGTAATAAAGAACTTTCTTCTGCTAAAAAAGATTGGAATTCAATTACTGAAAAAGGATATTACTTAGACCCTGTCCAAATATTGGGAAACAATAACGGAGAACAAAATGGGCCAATTATGACATGGCGTGATCCTTTTGTTTTTTATGACAAAGACAACAATCTTCAATTATTTTGGGCAGCTAAAATAGGGCCAAGAACTCCAGCAATCGCACGAGCAACCTTAAAACATCTTGATAATTCTATTGTGATAGAAGAATTGCATCCACCGGTATCAGTTCCTGATAGCGATGATTTTACACAAATTGAAGTACCCAAAATCATTTTCAGCAAGGAACAAGATTGCCATTATCTGATCATTTCAAGCTGTAACCGATTACATGAAAAACAGGAAGATATAGAAATAAGTAAAGAGATTAGAGTATATAAGTCAAAACACTTAGATGGCCCATGGGAATCTCTGGGAGATAAAATTCTTGGTGATCAAAATTTATTTGGGATGACCGTACTGAAAACCGATTTTAAAAACAACCGTTTATTGTGTATAGCCCCATATACAGAGAAAGAATGTAAAGACCGAATGCTCTCTTTTGCACCTGTTTTTTACATTTATTTAGACAGATTAAGAGTTGAGTTTGTTTATCAGCACAATGAACACTTTAAACTATAAAACCTTGAAAGAATTGAAAATTATTTGTTTTGGAGAAGTACTTTGGGATGTATTCCCAAACCACCAAAAAATTGGAGGTGCTCCACTAAATGTAGCCTTAAGATTAAGATCTTTAGGTGTTAAAACAACAATTATTAGCAAGGTGGGTGAAGACGACCTGGGTTCGTCTCTGTTAGAATTTGTTAACCAATCGGGAGTGGGTATTCAAAATATCCAGATTGATACAGAATTAAAAACGGGGACAGTTAAAGTTGTTTTGGATAAAAATGGCTCCGCATCTTATGATATTGAATTTCCTCGGGCGTGGGATACAATTGAAATTACAGATGCAGATAAGAAATTAGTAGAATCTTCTGACGCAATTGTTTTTGGGAGTTTAATAGCTAGAAATACAACCTCTAAGAATACATTAATCAGTTTACTTGAGTATGCAAAATATAAAATATTTGATGTTAACTTAAGACCTCCTCATTACAACATTGATGTACTAGTTGAGTTAATGAAGAAAGCAGATTTCTTAAAACTCAATGACGATGAACTAAATGAAATATGTAAAAAACTAGGTTCAATACACGAATCTATTGAAAATAATATAAGATTTATTTCAGAAGCAACTAACACCCAAAGTGTTTGTGTCACTAAAGGAAAACACGGAGCTTTGTTGTTTTATGAAAACAAATGGTACAAGAACAGTGGCTATCAAGTAAAAGTAGTAGATACTGTTGGAGCTGGTGATTCTTTTTTAGGATCCTTAATAAGTGAACTATTAAATGGACACCATCCACAGGAATCTTTAAATTTTGCTTCTGCTTCAGGAGCATTAGTAGCAAAAAATAAAGGAGCAAATCCATGTATTTCTCGCGATGATATTAATGAATTTTTAAATTCACACTCTTAGTTTACTTCGAAATTTAGGATTAAAACGCACTAAATTTTACTAATAAATTCAAAATAGTAGGCTTTTAAATGACGGATTTTTAATTTTTATTAATTTTATAAAACCTATATTACATCCATGAACTGTATAAAATAATCATGAATAAAATCCTCACAATCTTCTTCTTATCTACGCTGTGTATTCAGTGCAACACTAAAAGTAAAACGTCACCAGTTGATAAAACCTATGGACTTATCACTGAAAAAGCTATGGTCGTCTCTGCAAGAGAAGAAGCCTCAAAAGTTGGAGTTGAAATCATGAAGCAAGGTGGCAATGCTTTTGATGCGATGATTGCAACTGATTTAGCACTGTTAGTATCGTATCCCTCAGCAGGTAATATTGGAGGAGGTGGTTTTATGGTATTCAGAAAAAATGATGGTACTACAGGAGCCTTAGATTATAGAGAAAAAGCACCTTTAGCAGCTACTAAAGATATGTATCTAGATAAAAATGGAAATGCCGACTCAGATAAAAGTCAAACTGGCGCACTCGCTGTTGGCGTTCCAGGCACAATAGCTGGTTTATTTGAAATACATAAAAAATTTGGAACCCTCCCCTTTGAAAAACTGATAGACCCAGCCATTCAGCTCGCTAAAAACGGTGTAGTTGTGACGCAAAAGCAAGCTCAGAATTTAAATGACCACACACCCGATTTTAGGGCGGCAAATAAAAAAACCATTCTATTAGATAAGCTATGGAAAAAGGGGGATACAATCAAATACCTTAAGTTAGCGGAAACATTGAAACGTATTAAAATTTATGGAAGAGATGAATTTTATAAAGGCAAAACGGCAGACCTTATAGTCGGTTATGTTCAAAATTTGGGAGGGATCATTAGCAAAGAAGACTTGGCAGCGTATGAAGTCAAATGGAGAGACCCGATCACTTTTATGTACAAAAACCATAGAATTATTTCCATGCCACCCCCTTCTAGCGGAGGAATCTGTTTAGCTCAAATTTTAAAAAGTATTGAACCTTTTGACATAGAGCAGTACCCTCATAACTCAACTGAATATATTCAAGTCATTACCGAAGCCGAACGAAGGGCCTATGCAGATCGATCCTATTTTTTAGGAGATCCGGATTTTGTCAATATACCAACAGACAGCCTTACTTCTGAAACATACCTTTCTAAGAGAATGACAAATTTTGATTGGAAACAAGCGACAAAATCTAGTGCGTTATCAAGAGGGTTTATCCCTGGATATGAAAGTAATGAAACAACGCATTACTCTATTGTTGACCCATTCGGAAATAGTGTGGCAGTGACCACCACCCTAAATTCTTCGTATGGATCAAAAGTGTATGTAGAAGAAGGTGGTTTCTTTTTAAATAATGAAATGGACGATTTTAGCGCAAAGCCTGGCACCCCAAATGTGTATGGACTAATTGGAGCTGAGGCCAATGCAATTGCCCCTCAAAAACGAATGCTAAGTTCCATGTCTCCAACCATAGTTGAAAAAAACGGTCAACTTAAAATGGTATTGGGCTCACCTGGAGGGTCTACAATTATTACGTCTGTGATGCAAAACATTTTGAATGTCTTGGAGTATGATATGTCCATGCAAGAAGCAGTTTCAAAACCTCGGTTTCATCATCAATGGTTGCCAGACAGCATCAAGTTTGAATCGTCCTTTGACACACTTAACTTTCCTTATCTCAAGAAACTAGGGTATAATATAGATCAAAGTAATGCTCCAATAATAGGCAAAGTTGATGCTATTTTAGTATTGCCTAACGGACAATTAGAAGCTGGTGCAGATCCTAGAGGCGACGATTCTGCTCACGGATTTTAACCTATAGTTTACTAAACAGTTCTCTTAATTGTACTAAAACGAAATGTCCAATTTTTAAAAGAATAGCTCTAAAGTTTCATTTTTAAATTGAACCGTCTAACTTTGCATATCAAACCACCAAGATGTCAAAACTGAGTAAACACGATTTAGAAGCTTTAGCATACCACGAAAAGCCTTCACCTGGAAAAATTCAAGTAGTTCCAACTAAAAAATACGCAACCCAAAGAGATTTGGCATTGGCCTATTCACCGGGAGTAGCAGCGCCTTGTTTGGCCATAGAAAAAACGCCATCTGATGCTTATAAATATACGGCCAAAGGAAACTTAGTGGCTGTTATTACTAATGGAACTGCCGTTTTAGGTTTAGGTAATATTGGAGCGGAAGCCTCCAAACCAGTCATGGAAGGAAAAGGACTCCTTTTTAAAATATTTGCTGATATTGATGTGTTTGATATTGAGGTCAATACTGAAAATGTAGAAGAATTTATTCAAACAGTAAAAAATATAGCACCCACTTTTGGAGGTATTAATTTAGAAGATATCAAAGCGCCAGAAGCTTTTGAAATTGAAAAACGATTGAAAGAAGAGCTTGATATTCCTGTGATGCATGATGATCAACACGGAACAGCGATCATTTCAGCCGCCGCTTTATTAAATGCTTTAGAAATTGCAGAAAAAAACATTCAAGAAGTACAAATTGTAGTCAGTGGTGCTGGTGCTGCAGCTATTTCCTGCACACGATTGTACCAATCTTTTGGTGCGAAACGCGAAAACATTGTAATGCTCGACAGCAAAGGAGTCATTAGAGCAGATCGTGAAAACTTAACATCTCAAAAAGCAGAGTTTGCAACTCAAAGGAAAATAGACACTTTAGACCAAGCAATGAAAAATGCCGATGTGTTTATTGGCCTTTCAACTTCCGATATTGTGAGTCCGGAAATGCTAACTACAATGGCCAACAATCCAATTGTGTTTGCAATGGCAAACCCAGATCCAGAAATAAAATACCACCTCGCCGTTAAAACACGAGACGATATCATTATGGCAACGGGACGAAGTGACACTCCAAATCAAGTAAATAATGTGCTTGGTTTTCCTTTTATATTTAGAGGAGCTTTAGATGTGAGAGCAACCTCCATCAATGAAGAAATGAAAAAAGCAGCTGTAATTGCTTTGGCAGATCTTGCAAAAGAACCTGTTCCAGAACAAGTAAACATCGCTTATGGCGAAACGCGTTTGACTTTTGGTAAAGACTATATCATTCCAAAACCATTTGATCCCCGCCTGATTGCAGCTATCCCTCCAGCCGTAGCCAAAGCGGCGATTGAAAGTGGCGTAGCCCTCGCACCAATTACGGATTGGGAGCATTACGAAGACACCCTTTTAGAACGTATGGGTTCTGATAATAAAATTGTAAGACTTTTATTTAACAGGGCAAAACTAAACCCAAAGCGTGTTGTTTTTGCAGAAGCTGACCAGTTGAACGTTCTAAAAGCAGCACAAATTGTTTTAGAAGAAGGTATTGCCACTCCTATTTTGCTAGGTCGAAGAGACGAAATAGAACGTCTGATGGAGGAATTAGAGTTTAACGACGAAGTATTGATTATTGACCCTAAAGCAGATGAAAGCAGTATCCAAAAAAACAAATACGCTGAAATATATTGGAAGCAACAACAGCGAAAAGGCGTCACACTTTTAGCAGCTCAAAAATTAATGCGTGAACGTAATTATTTTGCCGCAATGATGGTAAACGAAGGCGATGCAGATGCCCTTATTTCTGGGTATTCGAGTAACTATGGATCGGTCGTCAAACCAATGTTAAATTTAATTGGCTTGGCACCAGGATCTACAAGAATTGCGACTACCAACGTGATGATTACCCAAAGAGGGCCCATGTTTCTGAGCGATACAGCTATCAATATTAACCCGTCTGCAGACGATTTGATAAAAATTGCACAAATGACGTCTGGAGTCGTTAAAATGTTTGGAATAGAACCTGTCATGGCAATGATCTCCTATTCTAACTTCGGATCTTCAAAGGATAAAACAGCCACTAAAGTAAGAGAAGCAGTATCGTATTTACACAGAAGACACCCAGATTTATTAGTCGATGGTGAGTTACAAACAGATTTTGCGTTAAACAGTGATATGTTAAAACAAAACTTCCCTTTTTCTAGACTTGCAAATAAAAAAGTAAATACACTTATTTTTCCAAATTTAGAATCGGCAAACATCACTTATAAACTCCTCAAAGAACTCAATAAAGCAGAATCCATTGGCCCTATTATGATGGGGTTACGCAAGCCTGTTCATATTTTACAATTAGGTGCCAGCGTCGATGAAATTGTGAATATGACTGCCGTTGCAGTAGTAGATGCACAGCAAAAAGGGAAAACAGCTAATTAACAGTATAAATCACTTTCTTTTTTCTTCCTAAAATATTGTATTATTTTAGTACATTTGAAACTCAAAGTAAGTGAAGATATGATTACACACATTCAAGGTAAATTAGTTGAGAAAACACCAACTCATGTCATTATAGATTGCAATGGCGTAGGCTATTTTGTCAATATCTCACTTCATACGTTTTCTCAAATACCAGATGTAGAGGCTGTTAAGGTTTTTATTCACTTTCAGGTAAAAGAAGATTCTCATACCTTGTATGGATTTATGAGTTCTTCGGAACGAGAAATTTTTAGACTGTTAATATCTGTCAGTGGAATTGGAGCCAATACAGCACGTACGATGCTTTCTTCACTCACTCCCAAACAAATTAGAGAAGGAATTGCCGTAGGAGACGTTCCTTTGATACAATCAGTGAAAGGAATTGGTCTTAAAACAGCACAAAGAGTTATCATAGATTTAAAAGACAAAGTTCTTAAAATTTACGATATTGATGAAACTTCCTTATCTCAAAACAATACAAACAAAGATGAAGCGTTATCTGCTTTAGAAGTTTTGGGCTTTATGAAAAAACAATCAGAACGTATTGTCGAAAAAATAGTTTCATCTACCCCCGATGCCAACGTAGAATTTATAATTAAGGAAGCGCTTAAAAACCTGTAATTCATTTGAAAATTTCCAACTACAAACCATATTTTAAAAGACTCGTTTTTGCAGTCCTATTTTTGAATACTACCTCAGTTTTGTTTGCGCAAACTCCAGCAACCGTTAGAGATTCTACATCCACTACCTTTTCTTTGGGTAAACTGGACACACCAAACCCACCAAGTATTGAAAGTAAATACACCTATGATCCTTTAACAGATCGGTATTTTTACACCTCTACTGTTGGCGATTTTAACATCAATTACCCCGTTATATTAACTCCAAAAGAATACCAAGACTTAGTTGTCAAAGAAAGTTTAAAAGCTTATTACAAAGAAAAGTTAGACGCTCTTGAAGGAAAGAAAGAAGGCTCTGAAGAAGCTAAGAAAAATCTAATTCCAGATTTATACGTCAATTCCAAATTTTTTGAAACCATATTTGGAAGCAATGTAATTTCGGTAGTTCCACAAGGATCTGTCGAAATGGATCTAGGCGTGATGTATACAAAACAAGAAAATCCAGCATTTTCACCAAGAAATCAAAGTAACTTCACCTTTGATTTTGACCAACGCATTAGCTTAAGTTTAACAGGTAAAGTTGGGACAAGATTAAATGTCAATGCAAATTATGATACCCAATCTACTTTTGATTTCCAGAACTTATTTAAAATTGAATACACGCCACTTAATAATCCAGAAGAGCTGCTTGGTGAAAAAGCCGGTAAATTGCTCAATAAAGGAAGGCAATTAGAGGGGCAAGGAAGACAATTTCTTTCAGACCCTAAAAATTCTGCCAAAGGTCTTGCCCAAAAAGAATTAAACAAACTAAATTCTGACAACGAAGATTCAATTTTACAAAAACTTGAACTCGGTAACGTAAGTATGCCCCTTAATAGTTCACTCATCTCAGGAGCACAAAGCTTATTTGGTGTCAAAACAGAGTTGCAGTTTGGAAAAACCACAGTCACAGCCGTATTTTCTGAACAACAATCAGAAACACGCTCCGTCACTGCACAAGGGGGGGGTACTTTAGAAGACTTTGAGTTTTTTAGTTTAGACTATGACGAAAACAGACACTTTTTTCTGGGTCAATATTTTAGAGAAAAATATGATGATGCCCTTGAGAATTATCCTTTTATCAACTCACAAGTACAAATTACAAGAGTAGAAGTTTGGGTAACTAACAGAACGAACCGTATTGAAAATGTCCGTAATATTGTTGCCCTCCAAGATTTAGGAGAGTCCTCAGTTATTGGGTTAACAACCATTCCCGGAGGTTTTGTCAATGTAGGGCCCAATGCCTTTCCAGATAACCAAAACAATGATTTTGACCCCACAACTATTGGTTCTGGATCTGCACTTTCTGAAGCTGTTCGAGATATTGCCACTGTACAATCTGGATTCCTAATTCCTGGGGTCAATGAAGGTTTTGACTATGGAAAATTAGAAAATGCGCGTAAACTAACCGAAGGCAATGAATATACAGTGGACACACAGCTGGGGTATATCTCTTTAAACCAACGTCTTCAAAACGATGAGGTTTTAGCAGTTGCTTATCAATATACAGTTGGTGATAAAGTATATCAAGTTGGAGAATTTGCAAATGATGGAGTTAATGCTACGGATTCGAATGTAGATCCAATTACAGGAAACCAAGTCATCACCAACCAGAGTTTAGTCCTAAAAATGTTAAAAAGTGCGGTCACCAACGTCAATCTTCCTACTTGGGATTTGATGATGAAAAATATTTATAATACAGGTGCTTATCAGTTATCTCAAGATGATTTTAGATTAAATATTTTTTATAATGAAACTTCAGCACTCAACTTTATCACACCCGTTAGTGGTACATCATTCCCAACGGTCACAGGGAATAATGATCCTATAGAAGAAACACCTTTAATTAGACTGTTTAATTTTGATCGATTAAACTTTAATAACGACCCTCAGAATAAAGGAGATGGATTCTTTGATTTTGTTCCAGGGATAACCGTCATACCTCAAAACGGAAAAATTGTTTTTACCAAAGTAGAACCTTTTGGAAGTTATTTGTTTGAAACCCTTAGAACAACAGGATCTGAAAACTATGAAGGTGATGAGACAACCCTAGGGTCTTACAACCCAAATCAAGCAAAATACGTATATAAATCGCTCTATAAAAACACCAAAACAGCGGCTTTACAAGACAGTGATAAAAATAAATTTTTGATGCGGGGACGCTATAAATCTTCTGGAAGTTCAGGAATTCCGATAGGTGCTTTTAATGTCCCACGAGGATCTGTAAAAGTAACTGCCGGTGGGCGCGTGCTAGTGGAAGGCGTTGACTATACCGTGAATTATCAGATTGGAACGGTCCAAATCTTGGATCCTTCATTGCAAGCCTCCAATACGCCTATTCAGGTGTCGGTTGAAAACAATGCTGTTTTTGGGCAACAAACAAAACGCTTTACAGGAATTAATGTAGAGCATCAATTCAACGAAAACTTTGTTTTAGGAGCCACCTTCTTAAATTTAAATGAACGTCCCATTACACAAAAAGCGAATTATGGGACTGAATCGATCAACAATTCTATTTTTGGATTCAATGGTAACTACTCTACCGAAGTTCCATTCCTCACACGATTGGCCAACAAATTACCAAATATTGACACAGATGTTGAATCTAACTTATCCTTACGAGGCGAATTTGCATATTTAAAACCGGGGGCACCTAAAGGCACTGATTTTGATAGTGAAATAACCTCTTATGTTGATGACTTTGAAGGATCACAGAATGGCATCAGTTTATTAACTCCACAATCATGGTTTTTATCAAGCCGCCCAAAAGACCTTGGACGTGTATATGCTGAAGGAGCTGAAGATGAAGCAGGCTATCAAAACGGATTTGACAGAGCCCTCCTAAACTGGTACTCAGTTGATCCTATTTTTTACAGTAGTCAACGTCCAGGAAGCATTACAGATGATGATGTTTCTGATCTCTATGCAAGACGCATTTTTATTGATGAACTGTTTCCACAAGTAGATATTGTCACAGGACAATATTCCGTGATCAACACATTAGATTTAGTTTATAATCCCGAAGAAAGAGGCCCTTACAACTACAAGCTGGATGCTGTAGATGGTGTTTTAGAAACGCCTCAAAACAGTTGGGCAGGGATTACTAGACAACTCACCTCTACAGATTTTGAACAATCAAATGTTGAGTATGTTGAGTTTTGGCTGATGGACCCCTTTATAGACAATCCTTCGAATCCTGGAGGAAAACTTGTACTGAATCTTGGGAACATCTCTGAAGATGTGATCAAAGATGGGAAAAAACAATATGAAAACGGACTTCCTGAAGACGGCGACATTAGCCTTTTTCCACCCACTTCTTGGGGAGCTGTAACCCCTCAAAATCAATCCTTGATATATGCGTTTTCATCGCAAGGTAGTGAACGAAACAATCAGGATGTTGGGCTAGATGGATTTGATGACTTGGAAGAAAGCACCACGTCTGATGTACGATTTACTCCCTTTACATCACTAGAAGATCCAGCAAATGACAACTACAATTATTATCTAAATACCGAAGGAGATATTTTTGAGCGTTATAAACGGTACAATGGACTTGAAGGAAATTCTCCAGATAAGGTTTCAGATACCAATCGGGGATCTACCACCCTTCCAGATGTAGAAGACATCAACAGAGATAACACTATGAACACCATAGACAGTTATTACGAATATGAAATAGATATTTCTACTTCAGACTTAAACAACCCCAGCAACTCCTATATAGTAGATAGAAAGTCCGTTTCAAATATCACCTTACCAAACGGATCCTCTTCTGGGACGATCAACTGGTACCAATTTAGAATTCCAATTTCAGAATTTACCAATGAAATTGGAGGGATATCTGATTTTAGATCGATTCGATTTGCACGTATGTACTTAACAGGTTTTTCAGAAAAAACCGTCTTTAGATTTGGAACCTTAGATTTGGTCCGAAGCGATTGGCGTCGTTACCAATTGTCGTTAGACGACGAATCAAATGAAGCAAACGAGTCAGATCCTACCGACTTTAGTGTTGGAATTGTGGGCATTCAAGAAAATGACGGCGGCTATGTATCTCCACCAGGTGTCGAACGCGAGCAATTAAATAACAATAACACCATTGTACGTCAAAATGAACAATCATTAGTAGTGGATGTTTGTGAGTTGGAATCTGAAGATGCTAGAGGTATTTTTAAAAACATTAATGTAGACATGCGTCAGTACAAAAAACTGAAAATGTTTATCCATGCTGAAGATGGTGAAGCCGACAGTTTTTTACAAGGAGATCTAGTGGGATTCATTAGAATGGGGAATGATTTTACACAAAATTATTACCAAATAGAAATACCATTACGCAAATCTTCAGGAGCATCAGGAGCCTCTGCAAATGAGGTTTGGCCAGAATACAACGAGATAAATATTCCCTTAGAATTTCTTGAAAAGATAAAATCTTTGGGCATTAGTGAAGGAACTTTAAGTAACGAAAACCCCACATTTTACAATGTTATTGATGGTGAGTTACAAGAAAATCCGGTAGGAGAATTTGAAGCATTTTCATTAAATGCCTCTTCTATTTTAAACGAAACTCCTGTAGAGCAGCGGGTTTCAATAAAAGGAAATCCAAATTTTGGAGATATAAGAACCTTGATGGTGGGGGTTAAAAATATTGGTTTAAATGCACAATGTGCAGAAGTTTGGTTCAATGAGTTGCGTCTTGCAGATATGGACAACGAAGGTGGATGGGCAGCCATTATGAGTGTAGACACCAACATTGCTGATTTCATGAGCATCAATGCTACTGCCAAACGAAGCACTACTGGTTTTGGAAGTTTAGAACAAGGACCAAACGAACGAAGTCGTGAAGATCTGAAGCAATACGATGTAGTCACCAATATGAATTTGGGTCAGCTATTACCAAAAAAATGGGGCTTAGAAATTCCTTTTAATTACGGACAAGGAGAAGAACTTATCACACCTGAGTACGACCAACAATACAAAGATTTAAAATTACAAAGTAGATTGGATGCTGCCACAACTACGGAGGAGCGCGAGCGTATCAAAACACAATCCGAAGACTATACCAAACGACAAAGCATCAACTTTATAGGGGTCCGTAAACAGCGCACAGGCGATGCCAAGCCAAGAGTTTACGATGTCGAAAATTTAACGATGAACTACTCCTTCAATCAAATAAAACATCGTGATTTTGAAATTGAAAACTCCTTGGATCAAAATGCAAGAGTAGGTGCCAACTATAATTATAGCTTTACCCCAATAAAAGTAGAGCCTTTTAAGAAAAATGATTCCCTGTTTATGAATAAATATTGGAAACTCATTAAGGACTTTAATTTAAATTTATTGCCCTCCAGCCTTTCTGTAGGTTCTGACTTTGTAAGACAATTTAACAGTCAGAAATTTAGAGATGCAGGATTAGGTGT
>Ga0070743_10000659_pt1 | contig 13297 bp, 18 predicted proteins | sample ColrivemetaGS697_FD_70187 | JGI IMG/M metagenome (GOLD analysis project Ga0070743, IMG submission 70187) | Estuarine microbial communities from the Columbia River estuary, USA - metaG S.697 | ecosystem: Environmental > Aquatic > Marine > Intertidal zone > Estuary | place: USA: Columbia River... | reverse complement strand
CTATAGTACTAACAGTAGCCTAAGCACGTTAAAAGATTTTGAGCGTGTGTTAGACGAGATGGATATGTACGTATATAAAAATTGGCAGGATGGTGAGCTTGCCGAAGGACCTATTGTTGATCGACATTGGGTTACTGCTAGCTTCATGTGGCCTGAAGATAAAATGCCAGACCCCATGGCTGGTAAAAGGCTACTAGATTACGGATGTAAGGTAAAATATCGCCGTAGTCATCTTATAGAGCCAAGAAAAGTTAAAACACCAGACGACCTTCGACCCGGAACAAAGAAGGGAAAGATTGATCGTAATCCTATATGGATAGTAGAAATTTCAATGCCTAAGAAATTAGTCAGTGATATATTCGACGGCTACATGACGAAAATGCGAGAGAGTATGAATATCGGTAGGACTGAGGGGGCTGTGCCTGCGGCAGCTGAGCCGGCCGATAACGCACAAGCAGCAGCACCTGCACCGTCAGCAGCACCAGCAGAAGGAGCACCAAGTGTACCGCCAGCAGCTTAATGAAGAATTAAAAGAACGAGATTTACATAATCTTGTCGATAACGTATTCGAGATAGACGGATACGCTAGTAAAATGGGTAGCGACAAAGATATTGTTGTCTTAAGTTTTACTGTTGAATATCACGATCCTGCAAAAGACCTAGTTAATTTTATCGAAAGAGGATATGACTTCGTACTCGATGCAGATGCAACACCTGGCGAACTTTCTGACGGTCGGTATAAAGTGTTTGTTGAAATTGAGAGAAACAGACGAATTAGCGACCAAATTTTAGAAGTATTAGACGGCGTAGGAAAACTTACAGGCATAGATAAATTTAAATTTAGATATCATAAAAGTTTTCATTCAGTACCAGCAAGCGACCAAACTCTTACAGAGCTAGTTCCTAGAACTAGCAATGAATATGATATAAAGATTAAAGAAAATCATATGAATAATTTTAGTAACTTTTTTAATAAAAGTTATTTAGAAGGTATTAGTATAGACAACGATGATTTAAATTTTCAGAAAAAGTACAGTGAGCCGTTGCGTATGAGAATTACAGACTTTGGCTCTACAAAAAGTGTTTATGAAAATATTAAAGGTCCTATAATGATTGAAGGCAAAGACATAGCCGAGACATTGTATCTTACAAAATACTTAGGAAACTACAACATTACTAAAATAGGATCTACTTTTATATTTGAAAACGAAGGTTATGCTGTAGCATTGGAGAAACTATAATGTGGCAGTTCCAGTGGATGGTCGGGTTGATTCCAGATGAGATGCTAAGTCTCATCTATTGGATTATTATTGCAGCAGGCATTACCGGATTAATTGCTGGTTGGTTAGGCAAGTGGGTTCCATTTTATGGGAAATATGCAGGCGTATTAAAACCAATAGGTATTATACTACTAGCATTAGGTGTTTGGTTACGTGGCGGGTACGACACAGAAATGGCATGGCGAGATAAAGTTAACAAATTAGAAGAACAAGTAAAAGTAGCGGAAGAAAAAGCAAACAATAAAACTGTAGAAATACAAAAAGTAATTGTAGAAAAAACTAAAGTTATTAGAGAAAAGGGCAAAACACAAATTCAATATGTTGATCGAGTAGTTACTCAAGATAAAGAAGTAATAAAGTTTATTGAAAATTGTCCTATTCCTAGAGTTATTATAGAAGAACATAATAAAGCAACTATCCCCCCAGAGTCTGTTAAAGAATTAAACAAAGCAGCGGAGAGTAAAAAATGAAACTCTATCCTGTAGTACTTGTGTTATTATTAACAGGATGTATTGGTACAGCACCAGTTAAACAAAAATGGCCAGAAGCACCTCAGACATTAACTGAAAAATGTGAAGATTTAAAAAAGATAGAAGGCGATAGTGTAGCTATTACCGAAATGTTAAAAGTTGTTATACACAATTATACATTGTACTATGAATGCTCTACAAAAGTAGAGGGATGGAAAGAATGGTATAATGAACAAAAGAAAATATACGAAAGTGTAAAATGAAGGCAACAATCCTAATTGTGTTACTGCTAACTGGCTGTGCTAGTTTTAATCCCGATGTTGAAAAATCAACGTCAAGGGATAAAACAATGGAGCGCATGGCTAAAACTGCATTAATAAACGAAATGTTAAATAGTTCTGATCCGGTAGTAAGACAAGAAGGTGCTAGGATTGCTAGAGAATTTATAAACAACACCGAAAAGAAAAATCTTTTTGGCTTTTAAAGGAGCGTATTATGTTAGATATATTATTTTGGATTGCGGTAGGAGCATTTATAGGTTGGAATTTTCCGCAGCCTTTTTGGGCTAAAGCAATACAAGAAAAAATTCAAACTATGTTAGCCAAGAAACAATAAGGAGTGAACAATGGCATTGCACGATTCGATTTTAAAAATATTAAACAAAGAACCTAAAGAGGCTGATGCGCCAAAGCCAGCGCCAGGTAGTCGCAGTGAACGTGAAGCAAAGATTAAAGACAAAGCAGGTATGGTTATTTCTGTATTTGCATTATTTTTAGCAGTTAACAGTTGGTACGGTGGTAAGTTAAGTTCTACAGTTCTTAACAATACACTAGGTGCTAACAATGAATGGTCGCAATATCAAGCAAAGAACAACAGATTAGTAAGTTATGAAATTGCTAGTAAGACAACTAGCGATGCTAAACTAAAGGCTGAATTTAAAGCAGAAGCAGAACGCATGGATTCTGACAAAAAAGAAATTGCAGTTAAGGCACGTAAAATGGAAGCCGATAGAGATACTGCAAAGAAATCTAGTCCATGGATTGGTTATGCTTCAACTGCATATCAATTAGCAATCGTAGTCCTATCAGCAAGTATTCTAGCAGTTAGTATGCCAATGTTCTGGGGCAGTTTTGTAGTTGCAGGAGTTGGTTTAGTTTTAAGCAGCCAAGGCGTGTTACTTTGGTTTTAACATATATTAGGAGCGAATAATGACAACAGCGGAAGAATACAAAAATATGAGTGCAGCAGAAAAGAAAAAAGAAGATTGGATGAATAGTAAGTGGCGCCCTATGATGGGCTGGCTTTATATGGCAACTTGCACATTTGATTTTGTTATCTTTCCGATTCTGTGGAGTTTGCTACAGACTGTTACTAAAGGTCAGATTACACAATGGCAACCATTGACACTACAAGGCGCAGGATTATACCATATTGCAATGGGTGCAGTTCTAGGTCTTGCAGCGTTTGGTCGTACACAAGAAAAATTAGCAGGAGCAAACAATGGCGGAGTGCAACCAGTATCACAAAGCGTCACAACAACATTTAGCTCACCTTCGTCAGGATTTGGTACCACATCTGGGGGCTTCGGTTCTCCAGCACCAGTCACTAACAGCTTCGGATCGCAGCCGTTGGCAAGTGGCTTTGGCGGAAGCGGCTTTGGAGGCGCATCTGTCCCAACGCCGGGCATGCCGGGTGTTAGAAAACCACCAAGTACCGGCCCTGTAGATAGCGATTTTATGCCGCCAAGAGATTAATTGACAATTATGTCTAAATGCTATATAATAGCGTATGGACTACTATTCAATATTAGGTATAAGTAAAAACGCTAGCCAGGATGAAATTAAAAAAGCCTATAAAAAATTGGCTATGAAGTTTCATCCTGACAGAGGCGGTGATACACAAAAATTTCAAGAAATTTCTCAAGCATATGATACACTCGGCGATCAACATCGTCGAGCTCAATATGACGCAGAGCAAGATGCTGCCATGCATGGTGGGCGTCAATTCCATTTTCATTCAAACAATCCGTTCGATCCGTTTGGACAAATGTTCGGTGGGCGCAGTCCTTTCGATAGCTTTTTTAATCAAGGTCAACGTGTAAGACAAAAGAATAAAGATCTAAATATCCGAATCGTTATTAATATTAAACAAAGCTACTCGGGAACAGAATTAGAAGCAAGTTACAATTTGCCATCAGGAAAAACGCAAACAGTACACATAAAAGTTCCAGCAGGCATCGATAACGGACAGGTGATACGATATCAAGGTATGGGTGATGATTCTAATCCATCGTTGCCCCGAGGCGATTTAAACGTAACAGTAGTTGTCGAGCCTGATTCAGAGTTTCAAAGGCGTGGTGATGATTTAATCACATTCTTGCATATTAATCCTATAGAAGCAATGACTGGTTGTACAAAGATCGTTAACCACGTAGACAATACCGGAATTAAAATAAACATAAAACCAGGCGTATTGCACGGAACAGAATTTTTAAATAGAGGTTTTGGATTTAAAAATATCAATAGCGGGTATCCTGGGAATTTAATTATCCAAGTGCATATAGATGTCCCAGCTGTTACCGATCCTGTAATGATTGAAACACTTAAAAAAATTCAAGATGAAATTAATAACTTATCCAAATCTAATACTTGACGAAAAAGTTCCAGAGTTCGACTGGGATAATCCTATTATGGATCCTAGAGATCTAGAGGAGCATATGGTAAAACTCATGTGGGAAAATAACGGTATCGGGCTTGCTGCAAATCAAGTTGGTATCAGAGCTAGAGTTTTTACTATAATGACTAGAAATTTGCAAGGCGTAACAGAACCATTTGCAGTTTTTAATCCTAAAATTATAGCAGCAAGTGATGAACTAGAACAAGGTGAAGAAGGATGTCTAAGTTTTCCTAATTTATTTCTTCATGTTAAGAGACCAGCACATGTGGTAGCCGAATTCTTTGACAGAGATAAAAATTCGTGTATAATAAGATTCGACGGTATCGATGCTAGATGTTTCTTACATGAATACGATCATTTAAATGGCGTATGTTTTACATCTAATATCAGCAAACTTAAATTAAATAGAGCAATCGAAAAACAAAGGAAATTAAATGGTCGAACCAAGCGATGATCTGCAATTAGTTTTTGAAAAAGCAATTGATGTTGCTAAAAAACTTAATCACGAATACTTAACAATTGAGCACTTACTGTTTTCGATGCTATGCGAAGATAGTTTTACTAATTGTTTACAAGGGTTTGGAGCTGACCCGTTATATATTAAAAAGAATTTAGAGCATTATCTTAAAACTAAATGCGACGAAATTGTAAGTCAGCAACCTGATATTAAACCTCGTAAAACTCAAACTGTTGAACGTGTATTAAATCGCGCCTTTACTCAGGTGTTGTTTAACGGCAGACAACGAATTGAACCTACTGATGTATTCCTTGCCATGATGAGCGAAAAGCGTTCATGGGCAAGTTATTACATTAATCAAGCAAATATCGAAAAAGAAAAATTTGCAGATTATCTTAATAATGAAGTAGAACCTTCGTCGACAGAAGAAGAGTCTCCCAGCGATAACGGTGCTGATCGGGCGCTCAAGGCATTTACTACTAATCTAAATGAATTAGTTAAGAAAAACAAAATTGATCCTGTAATCGGTCGCGTTGAAGAATTAGAAAATATTGCTCTTGCAATGGGAAGACGTAGTAAAAATAACGTTATTCTTGTTGGTGATCCCGGTGTAGGTAAAACTGCTATTGCAGAAGGACTTGCTTACAATATTGTCGGCGGCGCTGTTCCAGACTTTCTAAAAGAATACACTGTTTACAATTTAGATATTAGTTCAATGCTAGCAGGTAGCAAATATCGTGGCGACTTTGAAGAACGCTTTAAAGCCGTATTAAAAGGACTAAGCAAAAAAGGTAAGACTGTATTGTTTATCGATGAAGCACATATGATCAGTGGTGCTGGCTCAGCAAACAATAATGCCAACGATCTTGCTAATATGATGAAACCTGCGTTGAGCAAGGGTAACATTAAAGTTGTAGCATCGACTACATGGGAAGAATACCGCAAGCACTTCGAAAAGGATCGTGCATTGATGCGTCGCTTCCAACGAATTACAGTTGACGAACCGACACAAGAAATGACTTTGCAAATCCTTAAAGGTATTAAGAAATACTATGAAGGATTTCATAAGGTTAAGATTAAAGATGATGCGCTACATGCATCAATTAAGTTGTCAGTAAAGTACCAAGCAGATAAGAAGTTACCTGATAAGGCTATTGATTTAATTGATTGCGCATGTTCTCGTTTTAATTTAAAAATTTCAGAAGACAGGATTATTACCGAAACTGAGATTCAGTACGAACTTGCAAAAATGGTACAAATTCCCGAAGATGTTGTTGCAGAACAAGAGTCGAGCAGCTTATCTAATCTAGAAGGCCAGTTAAAACAAGAAGTGTTTGGGCAAGATGGCGCACTTGATGAAATTGTAGATAAGATTTATGTTGCTAGAGCAGGACTTAAACCAGACAATAAACCAGTGGGTAGTTTTGTGTTTATGGGCCCAACTGGTACTGGTAAGACTGAGACTGCTAAAGCATTATCAAAATACTTAGGTGTTAAACTCTTAAGATTTGATATGTCAGAATATCAAGAAAAACATTCAGTGTCGAAGTTGATCGGTAGTCCTCCGGGGTATGTTGGATTTGAAGAAAACACAGGTCTGTTGATTACACAAATTCAAGAATCACCTAACTGCGTACTGCTGTTCGACGAAGTTGAAAAGTCACACCCTGATGTTTCAACTATCTTGTTACAAATGATGGATAACGGTTTTATTACAGGAAGTAATGGAAAAAAAGCAGATTGTCGAAATGTTATTCTTATTTTAACAACTAATGCCGGTGCACAGTCTGCTGAAAAGAATGCTATCGGTTTTGGTAGGCAAGATAAAGATTACAGCGATGCAGATCTTAAGAAATTCTTCCCCCCAGAATTTAGAAATCGGTTAGATGCGGTAGTTACATTTAGCAAACTTACTAAAGAAACAATGATTAAAATTGTCGGTAAGTTCATGGTTGAAGTTAAAGAGCAAATTAAAGAAAAGAGCATTAAAATTAAAATTAATGACGATGCAATTGATTGGCTAATTGAGAGAGGCTTTGATCCTAAGATGGGTGCTAGACCGTTATATCGTATTATCGATAAAGAAATTAAGAGACCTCTTGCTAAGATGATGCTATTTGGTGATCTTAAAAATGGTGGAACATTGAGTATTTCCACAAACGGGGATCAGTTGTCTTTGCAAAGTAAACCAAAAATTTCAAGGATCAGTTACAGTGAAAATACCGAAGTCAATCAGGATTAAAGATACTGTTAGTTTATTTTTAAACAAATACCAATATAAAATAGTAATTGTATGCCCTATTGCTTATTGGTTTAGGGGGAATGATCTAGATAATGTCAAAAAGCAGTTAACAGACTACTTGGCAGGAAATAGATCTCCCTGGATTAAAATTAAAGATCAGCATGATTTTGATTTTTGTCAAGAACTATATACCCTAATGTCAGAATTGCAAGATTACGATTTACGGGTTGAACAACCGATGATTAATTTTTATACAAATACTAAGTCTAATATAGAGGTACTTTCTCATATTGATCCTAATAAAATAAAATTTATTAGTTTACCTAATAAAAAAAATCCTAGTTTATTATCAAATACTGTAATTGTAAAAAATTTAGATTACAATTATAAAGTACACATAGGAAAAACTAGGCAAGATAGAACTAATTTTATTAACTGGGCAAAGGATAATAATAAAATACGCCTTACAGGACGAGCAATACGTGATTTATCTAAAAGTGCAAGCTGGGGAGGCAGCTACTTTTACGTTAAAGACGATAAAACTCTTACTATGGTAAAGCTGTTTTTAAACTCAGAAATAAGCAAAATCGAATCTGTAATTAAAGCATAATACAAGTCCCGTATTTCGATAAATATACGAACTACGGGATTTCTTATGACTGCAATCCCATTTTTAATTATTTAGGGCATAGTAAAATGTTAATCCAAGAAATGCTAGATTTTCGAGGTGAAAAGAAGGATATGTTAGGCTACGATTTAAAGGATGATCTAATTTGCTTTATGCAAAATGATCCAACTTTTTATAGAAAAGAATATTATCCTGTTATTCATAAATTTAAAGAATATACTAAATCCGGTAAGACAGTTGCACCACGTGCATTTGAAGGTTTAGTTAAACACGCATACGAATGCTACCAAAATAAATTTCCAGTAGAAGGTTTAGACCCTACATTAGAAGCTGACATGTGCGAAGATGTTTGTAAAGAAATACATCGTATTGAAGAAGAAAACATTAAAAAGGGTCTTTACGACAATTAATTGCTATGTTACTTAGAGAACTACTTGAAAAACAAAACGAAAGTGTAGGCATTATTTTTGGTCGTTTTAATCCACCGCACCAAGGTCATCGGGCTGCGTGGGAGATGGCTGCACAAAATAGTCATTGGTTTGTTGGTACTAACAAAAGTACACAAGGACCTAAAGACCCTTTACCGTATGATATAAAAGTTAAAGCTATGCTAGCTGTTATGCCAGAAATTAAAGGACATATTGTTCCAGAAACAAGCTGGTTAACTTTAGCTAGTGCAGTATATAAAAAATTCGGCAATGTTACACTAAATGTTTACACTGACGAAGATTGGGTAACTAAGGCGCTAGTTCAATATAACGGTAAAGAAGGCCAACATGGATTTTATAACTTTCCTAATATTCAACAACAACCTACACCGCGTCTAAGTTCTGCGACTGCTCTTAGAGCAGCAGTGCAAGCAGGAGATAAAGAAGCATTTTCGAAAGCAGCAGGCATAGATGCAGACACATCTGTAGCAGGGCATCCGTTCTTTGATGTAGTGGCACATTACTTACTACCGTACGGCGAAAAAGAAAAAGAAAAAGCATCTAAGAAAAAAGTTAAAGAACCGGTAGAAAATAATGACATGGAAGAAATGTATAAAGGTCAGCATCGTACATTAAATCATCATTTAGCAAAAGGCCGCACTCCTACTAAAGGAGTAGAAATGTCTGCAAAAAAGAGTGCTAACAATCATTTAAGTAGATAAAATTATGGATGAACTAGCACAAATAAAACAGTTAGCCGGAATTAATGAGTTTAAAGGATTCATGAAATACGATCCTGTTAATTTGCAAGACGGTAGTAACATTAGTCTAACAGGGACTGAAAAATCTCAATTAATGAAAAAGCATAAAATTAAACCAGGCACAGACGAATGGTTTAAATTATGGTTTAGCAAACCATACTTAACAGGTGAAAAACCAATATGAACATTAGAGAACTTATAAGTGAAAGTAAAACTGTAGACATACCTAAAATGTTTGCAGATTTCTTACCTATTGCTATGAAAGTTCTTAATATTAATAAGTTACCTAAAATTAGTTTAGCAAAATCTATTAATGATGCAGAACAACCCACATTCGGTCGATATATTAACGACATTGTCACTATTCAATTAAGTATCGTTAATAGACATCCTGTTGATATCCTTAGAACACTAGCGCACGAACTAGTACATTTCAGACAACATAGCCAAGGGCAATTAGGCACATACAGCGGAGAGACTGGTAGTCCTGAAGAAAACGAAGCTAACGAAATAGCTGGCGTGATAATGCGCAATTTCAATAAAGCACATCCTATCTATTTAAGTACAAGACCTGTACTATATGAAGGATGGAGTGAAAAATATAAACAGTCAATTAACTGTAATAACCCAAAAGGTTTTAGTCAACGTGCTCACTGCCAAGGACGTAACAAGGAAGAAGACTACGACCCAAATGGTCCACCTCCAGGGCCGGAGTTTAAGCCAACAATGCCTAAAGGTACTGTGAAGGTCGATGTTAGCGACGTCTATGACTGGTATAAATTAGGAAAGAATATTGCTAATTTAAAAAGAGCAAAGAAACAAGACTTTGGTAAAGGACCGCCAAGCACTATTATTTCATTTGGTAGTGAAGAAGAAGAACACAAGTATATTAAGGACTTAATGAAGTTAGGTCTTACAACAACCGATATTGATCCCATTGATCCTAAGCAACCAAAGAGCATGAAGCGACAGAAGACTGACCCAACATATAACGTAGATGAGGCTAAAAAACGTAAGCGTAAATCAAAGAAAGCAGCTTACGGTCCAGGACCTTACGGATTGTACGGATACCACTCCGGATACAGCGGAGATTCCGGATCCGGCGAGGGTGGCGGCGACGGTGGTATGGGAGAAAACTTTGCAGACGGTAAAAATCCAGGACGTAAAGGTCTAGCCAAACGTAGTGGAGTAAATACTAAAGCAAGTGTTAGTAGCCTAAGAAAGACTGCAAAAAATAGCACAGGTGAAAAAGCACGTATGGCACATTGGCTTGCCAACATGAAAAGCGGGAGAAACAAATGAGCTTTGAATTTGATTTTAATGTAGATAAATTATCACATTTAATTCACAAAAATAAAAATCCACAAATGTGGTATGATGCGTTTTCTGAATATCTTCCGCAATTCGGAATCACTACACCGGCTAGGTGTGCAGGGTTTATTGCACAGTGTCAACATGAAAGCGGTGATTTTACTGTGCTTCAAGAAAATTTAAATTACGGATGGAAAGGTTTACGCGGTTTGTTCGGTAAATATTTCCCTACAGATGATATTGCAAAACAATTTGAGCGTAAGCCAGAACTAATTGCTAACAAAATTTATTCTAGTAGAATGGGAAACGGCCCAGAAGCTAGCGGCGACGGCTGGAGATTTAGAGGACGAGGAATACTACAAATAACTGGGCGTAATAATTACACACAAGCAAGTCGTGACTTATTTGGAGATGACTGTCTAGTTGAAGATCCAGATTTGCTACGACAACCTGCATATGCTACACTAACTGCTTGCTGGTTTTGGTACAAAAATAATCTAAATACTATTTGTGATTCAGGCGATATTGTATTATTAAGTAAACGCATCAACGGTGGTACAATTGGTTTAGAAGATCGAATCGCACATTGGAACGCTGCTTTAGATTTATTTGAGAGCGAATAATGAAAATTATAGATATTATTTGTGAAACAGCCACTGATGGTGCAACTAGTACGGCAAACATAGGAATTATTGCCAATCCGCACCATAGTCCAGGAAAAGCACGTGGTAAAAAGAGTTACATCGGCGATCCTTGGGGTGGAAAAAGCGGCACGAAAGCGCCTCCACAACCTAAAGTAAAACAACCTAAAAATTCTAACGGCACAGCAAAAAACGGGTTAGATAGTAATAATCTATTCGGTGCTAGTGCAATTAAAAGACGCTAAATATACAATACGGGAGTAAGACATGTCAGACATGAATATGAGACCAGATAATCACGAAGCAGCAATGGCTCGTGCTGATCTTTATAAACTAGCTAATTATAGCTTTAAACTTTTTAAAATGATTCACGACGGTGACGAGCTTGAGGGATGGGTGCAAGCTAAAGTTACTAAAGCTGCTGATTATATTGCGTCAGTATACCACTATATGGAGTATGAAATGAAATTTAGCGAATATGGCGACCAATTAGAAAATAGCGATGTATACTCAGAAGCTGTTAAACAAGAATTTAAAAAGAAGCTAACAGAAGCAAAAGAAAAACTCTCTCGTCTGAAACAAGTTCATGAAGAAGATCTAAAGAAGGTAGGAGATACAAAGAAAACTCCTACTGGAGAATTAACAAAAACCTCCACCGGTGTTGTTCACAAAAGAACAGATTTTTCCGACGAAGAGCACGGACAAGTTAATAAAACTCATGCAAAGTCCAAGTCTGCTTCCGAAAAGAAAGATCGTGCTCCTGCACAAAAGCAGTCCAAGTCCGGTACATGGGGAATGAAAGACGGTTCTAAGTTTGACAATCGAAATAAAAAAGTTAAAGAAGGAATCTTTGGGGACAGCGAAGAAGATTTAGTAAAGAAAAGCCCTCAACTACAAGCATTGATTGCTTTACGTAAAGATCCTAAATACCAAAGTCCTGAAGCTAAGGCAGGTTTAGAAGCACGTATTAAAAAGCAAATGGATCGTGTGAGTTTAGACAAAGGCGAAGTAATGGGTGCAGATGGTAAACCTATTGCTGTTAAAGAAGCCTTGAAAGGCGGTCAGAAGAAGCTAGATGTTGATAAAGACGGTAAGTTAGAGAAAAGTGACTTTGCTAAATTACGTTCTAGTAAGAATGTTAAAGAAGCTGCCAAGCCGGACTTCTTAGACATGGATAAAGACGGCAATAAAAAAGAGCCAATGAAGAAAGCAGTTGCTGACAAGAAAAAGAATCCGTTTGCTAAAGTAAAAGAAGGTACAGCAACCTGCAACGAATCTCCGAAAGGCAAATCGTGCCCTGTACACGGTCTAAAAGAGTGTGGTTCAATGTACGAAGAAAGCCATCAAGAAAAGACTACCATGAAGCATGTTAAGAATCCTACAGCAGGTGAGAAAAAAGCTGCTAAGGATATTAAGCCAGGTGTAGCAGGTTATCGTGATCGTATTGATATGTTAAAATCAGCTGAGAAGGACGGTCGGTTAAAAGAACGTGCAACTGGCGACTATTCTGCAAAGAAAGGGGCTGCTGGTAAAGACTTAGGTAAGCCAGGTAAGAACTTTGCTAAGATTGCTGACAAAGCAGGCAAGGCATACGGTAGCAAAGAACGTGGTGAAAAGGTAGCAGGTGCAGTTCTTGCTAAACTACGCAAGGGCTAATACAAATGGACATGAAGAAAATTCTACAGGCCTTAGACGGCGCTTCGACTAAGAAGCCTGCAGAAGGTTCTAATGAGATGAAAACGTTCTTACAGATTATGGAGGGCAAAGGCCCTCTTAATCGTTTAACTCAATCAGAAGCTATTACACTTAATCATTATACACCAGAAACTAGAACAGAAATTACTAGCCCTGTACTTAATGTTTCTAAAGACGCTAAAACTAGTATGGTTGGCAAATACTTTAAACAAGTTGAACAAGAGTTCGTTGAGAGCGCAGAGCGCAGCAAAGAACGAGCACGTCAACTTGCAGAACGTGTAATTGAGCGTATTGTTCCAGGTCAAGAACCTGCTCCAGGAATTAATCGCTTAACAGGTAAGCCTAACCCTGCCCCTAATCCAGAAGTTGGAAGACCCGGCCCCAGTAGCTCAGGTTACAGTAGGGAATATTTAGAAAAAGCAGCAAATCCAAATAGAGTTGGACGTTTTCTAATTAGTATTGAACAAGCACAAGAATTATTAAAGCAACTTGATACTCCGGTAGATGAAGGCTTCTTAGGATTGAGTTCAAAAGAAAAAGGTGCTATTATGAACCTTACTAATGAACTAAGTGATATTCCTAACATGTGGGATCATGAAAAACAAACATTTACTAATCTTGGTAAAGAGTCTTTAGAAAAAACATTAAACTACAATCCTAAATATATCAAGTATGCTCTTAATCTAACATCAAAAGATTATGAAGCAG
>Ga0070743_10000626_pt1 | contig 13713 bp, 17 predicted proteins | sample ColrivemetaGS697_FD_70187 | JGI IMG/M metagenome (GOLD analysis project Ga0070743, IMG submission 70187) | Estuarine microbial communities from the Columbia River estuary, USA - metaG S.697 | ecosystem: Environmental > Aquatic > Marine > Intertidal zone > Estuary | place: USA: Columbia River... | reverse complement strand
GTTCGTGAATAATCCTATCCCACAGGAAATAGACAAATGGTGGGAGATGACAGAAGTTAACATAACAGAGTCAACATATACTAGGGTTAAGAAAAATACGCTCTTGACAACATAGCAAATACATGTTACTATATACTGTAATCATTAGTAAGGTGTAATTTATGACTATAGGTAGAGTAGGTTTCGCATGTAAATATATGCATCCTGATCAGACACAGAAGAAGAAATTACTGGAAGAAATACAACGTCCACTAAATACTCGCAGTACAACAGTACAGTGGCTTAATAGACAGACACGTGATGTTGCAGAAGAACGGTTATGGGACTTGATGGTCCACAATGCTAGTTCCTACGGAAAGCTAATAGAGTATGTTGGAAGTTTACCTCAACAACAAAGAATGGTTAGGCTTGGCAGTGATGTTTTGCCTGTTTATACTCAGCATGAGTGGTCGTACTTCTGGAAAAAGCCAGACGTTATCGCATATGCAGAGAAAACATTTGCAAAGGTTGGCGAAACAGCAAGAGCCCTCGATGTCAGACTATCGATGCACCCAGGCCAATTTACTGTACTTGCAAGCGACAACCCAGAAATTGTAGAACGTAGTATAGAGGAGTTTGAATATCATGTTGATGTCATCAGGTGGATGGGCTACGGACGTAGCTTCCAGGACTTTAAATGCAATGTCCATATATCCGGCAGGCAAGGTCCAGCCGGTATCAAAGCAGTCCTCCCAAGACTATCTCAAGAAGCGAGAAATTCTATTACAATCGAAAATGACGAGAACGCATGGGGGCTTGCAGACAGCCTCGAACTTGCCGATGATGTCGCACTCGTTCTTGACATACACCACCACTGGTGCCGTGAAGGAGAATACATACTACCCACCGACGATAGAGTTCTTCGCGTAATTGACAGCTGGCGAGGTGTACGCCCTGCCCTACATTATTCATACAGTCGTACAGAGCATTTACCCGAAGGCTTTACACACGATGCAATGCAAGACTTCAGTACACTACTAGAAGCGGGTCACAAGAAAGCAAAACTTAGAGCACACAGTGACTACTATCCCAACAAGGCAGTTAATACATGGGCTGGTAGTTTCCGAAATGACTTCGACATTATGTGTGAAAGCAAGTGTAAGAACTTGGCTAGTATAGCATTCGAGCAAGAGACAAGAAAAGTATAAATACACTATAACAACAGGTGTATTACTATGAACATGGACGAAGTATATAGACTCAAGTATCTAGCAGGTATCGTTAATAAAGACGGTACTAGTGTGGAACCTGAGTCCACTTCTATGGAAAACCTAAGTAACATTGGTAGTGAAAAAGGTGAATACATGCGAAAGAATAAGATACAGCCTGGGACTAACGAGTGGTTTAAGTTGTGGTTTTCACAACCTAAATTAACTGGTGAAGATCCAATGCCGAGGAAAAACAAATGAGAATTAAAGATTTAATGGAAAAAGGATTAGTAACACCTGATCCAAAATTACCTAACTTTAAAGAGCTAAGTAAGCCAAGCAAATATACTAAACGAAAGAGAATGTTAGACAAAAAAGTAAAGCCTATGCAGGAAGAAACTTTTAATGATGATGATGAATTCTTTGAAGCATATGGATACTTGGGTTACAGTATTGATGAAGACAATCTTTTTGAAGCGGAATATCAAGGACGTACTGTTAAACTAAACAAACCTATGCAGGGCGATGTTAAAAAGTTTAAAGTATATGTCAAGGACCCTAAGACTGGAAACGTTAAAAAAGTAAACTTTGGACATGGTGGCTCAAGTGTTAAAGGCAAAGCTATGAAGATTAGAAAGAATAATCCCAAAGCTCGTAAAAGTTTTAGAGCTAGACATAATTGCGATAATCCAGGACCAAAGACAAAAGCACGTTACTGGTCATGTAGGAAATGGTAACATGAGAATAGACGAGATTACAGATTGTTGTGATGATTGTGTTAATGAAGCAATTGGATTAATGTTTAAAGGTTATCCATGTACAGTTGATTGTGGTGGCCATAAAGCAGGCTATCGTTATGCAAACTTTAAAATGCCTAACAAAACACCTGCAGACATGCAACGAGTAATGGGCGGAATTGGAACGGTACATAATAGTTTTTGGGAAGGTGCTAAATCTTACCTAGAGGAAGTATAGAGGAAAAAGTTATGACGAAGAAAAATTGTGGTTGTGGCAACGATCCATGTGACACATACGGAAAACAGAGTGATGTATTGTCAGATGACATCTCACGTCTAAAGAAACTAGCAGGAATTTCAGAAGTTGCAGGACCAAAAGATTGTTGGGACGGCAAGGCGCCCGGAGCTCAAGGTGGTCCTAAAACTAAAGCAGGCACAGGCAAAAACAAAGGCAAGCGTGTTAACAATTGTGAACCAATAAAGAAACCAAAATAAATGGCAAAAATAAATCCATCATTGATACAACAAATTAAAGACAAAGCAGTAGAACTGGGTGTTGATCCAGCTATTTTGCTATCCATTGGATACAAAGAGTCTAGAATCCGTTCAGGTCTTACTGGAGATACACATCTAAAGAACAAAGCACATGGTATATTCCAAGTGCGTAAACCTGCACTAGATGATGTTAACAGATATTACAAAACATCTTTTACAGTAGATGATATGAAAAATAGTATTGATGCTAATATTACTGCTGGTGCTCTTTACTTTAAAATGCAGGCGGATGCATATGGTGCCGAGAATACACAACAACAACTTGCCATGTATAATGGTGGCCCTAGTGCCAGAGACGGCGGCAACAAAGGTGCACAAGAATATGCCAATAGTGTACAGTCATATAGTTCAAAGATAGCAGATATTGTAAGCGAACCACAACCTGTTACTGTCACACCAAGTAAAAATATACCATTTAGATCACCTCGTCCAAAGATGAGACCATCCAGTGTCGCAACTGTTCCTGCTACTAGTCCAAGTCCTCGACTAAGACCAGATGACCTAGTCCCTGATGTGGATGTTGGTGATGCTTATGATGATGACTTTAGAACTAAAGATGATCTTAATCCGGCTCCTTTAAGGCCCAAAAAGAAACTAACATACATAGAATTGGCAAAGATGAATAAAATTAAGGACGTCAATAAGATTGGCATAGGTCAGAAACTTAAGATGCCTGATGGTAGTTCTTATACTATAAAATCAGGTGATACACTTAGTGGTATTGCAAAGTTACATAATAGAGCAGTTACAGAATCAAACGACGCAGATTCAGAGCTTTGGAACGATATATTTGGACTATCAGAAGCAACAAGTTCACCGGGCAGAGTTAAACGTGCAGGTGCTAGTTGCAGTGGCTCAGTTACTGAACTTAGAGCTCTAGCAAAGAAACATAGTGGAACAGAAAAAGGCAAGATGTACCATTGGTGTGCAAACATGAAGGCCGGTAAGAAAGAAAGTATTCAAGAAGTACTAACAGACATCACCAGTTCAACAAAAGTGTTTGTAGATATGGATGGAGTACTAGCAGACTTCTTTGGAGAATGGAATAAACTAATAGGTAAGAGCTGGCGTAAAGTTACAGACATTGAACCTGAACTACAGAAGATTAGAGATACAGAAGACTTTTGGTTAGACTTACCAATGTTACCAAAAGCAAAAAACTTGTTGGGTATGATTAGAGAACTAAAAGGCAGTTACACTATCCTAAGTAGTCCATTACCAGATGATCCCAATTCAGAACCACATAAGCGTCAATGGATTGACAAGTATCTAAGTTTCTTCCCACCGGAGAAAGTTATTATTACACACAACAAGACTCCATATGCAACTAATAGCGATGGATCACCTAATATATTAATTGATGACTTTGGTCCTAATGTTAATAAATGGGAAGCGGCAGGAGGCGTTGGATTCAAACACAAGGATCACAAGTTTGAGCGTACTGCTAAAGCAATCCAACAACACATGTCTGATCCTGCTAAATAGTAGTACGAGGAATTACTTATGAGAATTAATGAAGTAGATAGACCAATGCAACAAGCTGATATAGATCAGTTGGAAATCTTTGCTGACCGTTTATTTGCTAAAGTAGGTATTGACGTAGAGTTTACTCGTCACTTTTTAGACAGAGTTAATGATGAACGTAATATTAAACAAATCACAGCAAGTGAGCTAACCCGTTTATTCAAACAAGAATTTAAAAAGTGGGGAAAGCCTATTGCACAGATGGGTCCTAATACAGAAGCAGTAATGAAAGATATGGCAACAAATATTAACATGCCATTTGCATTGCGTTGGGACGAGACAAATCAAGAACTAGACTTAATTGCTAAAACTGTTATGCGTAAGAAAGACTTTAAAACAAGCAATCAAGAATTTGCAGTAGAAGATCAAAATAGTCCTGAACGTACTAAACAAATACAAGACTTATATAAGAGTGCCGGTGATGCATACAAAGATCCTAAGACAAGATTAAGCAAAAACCGTTCAATACATAATAGTAGGTGGATAATGCGTAACGATCCACAAGCTACAAAACAAGTAACAGAATATGCTCCATTGCTCTTAGGCATACAGGCGGCTATCACTGCTGCAGGTAGATTATTAGCAAAACGTGGAATTAAAATAGGAATAAACACAATAAAGAAAGCCGCTTCACATATGCCAGCTGGTTCAACTCCAGAAGCAATTGCACAGATGGCGGCAGGAGTAGTAGCAGGTGCTTCTAAATTGCGTAATAATAACGAAAGCGTTTCTTCGATAGGTAAAAATTTACCCATCGTAGAGGGGGGAGCGATGCCTGGTGTGGGTGCAATTCACATTTCAGAAATTGAACCCACACTGGCAAAGCTAGAAAAAGCGTTGGGATTGGACTTAATGAGTAACACTCTCGGTAGTGTTGGAAAGAGACAGTTTAGTGGAGACATTGATGTTGCTCTAAAAATAGAACGAGATGAGATTCCGGAGTTCTTAGCAAAGCTAAAAAGTACACCAGATATTAAAGACATTGCTCAAAGTAGTGTTATTATGACAAAGGTACAAATACAAAACTATGATGGAACCAAAACAGATGGTAGACCACGTACAGGATTTGTACAAGTAGATTTCATGCCAGGCGATCCAGGCTGGTTAAAGACATATTATCATTCACCACATGAGAAAGACAGTAAGTATAAAGGTGTATTCCGTAACTTACTATTAGCAAGTGTATGTGGTATATATGATAGACAAGATAGTGCAGAACAAATTGAAGACGGCAGACCTAAAGAAAGCCTACGTTATATGTGGAGCCCAACAGATGGTTTGATTCGTGTTAAGCGTACACCAGTCCGTAAAAAGTCCGGCGAAGGGTACACTAAGAAAAATGCCAATGCAATAATGGCAGGACCATTTAAACAAGCAGACGAAATAGCACAAAACTTAGGACTTGATAGTGGAGCAGACTTAGACAGTTTTGAATCATTATTGGGGGCGATAAAGAAAAACTATCCACAAGATATAGTAAACAAAATCACCGATGCTTTCCTAAGAAACAACACAGTAAAAGATATTGGCATTCCAAGCGAACTAGCCTAATCTAAAACTAAGAGAGAAATATGTATATAAAAAGAGATCCCAGAAGATATTGTGTATTCACATCCAATTTTCCATTTATTGATAATGACGGTTATATTGCATTATGTTGTAAGAACAGTCATCATAAACTACCATACCATATTAAGGAACACAAGCTAAGTGATATATGGAGATCACCGGAGATGCTTGCAGTACGTCAGCAGTTTGCATCAGGCAAAAATGTAGAAGGTTGCTTTAAATGTTATGATCCTGAATCAAAAGGTATTAGAAGTTTCCGTACTAAAATGCTAGGAAACCTTAACAATAGAGATGGCTTGGTACCATTCTTAGATGATGAGATCAGAGCTTTAGATCTTCGTATAGGAAACATATGTAATCTTTCATGTACAATGTGCTATAGTGGTAATAGTAATAGAATTTATCAACAGATACCTAAAATGGCAGAACATTTTGGTTGGAGTCAAGGTAGAGTAGATGATGAATTGGAAAAGTATCATGCTAGAAACTATGACTGGAGCAATGACGAACGTGCTTGGGATAATATTATTTCAGCTATTGATAAGAACCTACTGCATTGTTATTTGGCAGGTGGTGAACCGTTTTACCTTAAAAACTTTGCTAGTACAGTAAAACGTATTGGTAGTATTGCACCTAATGCCAGTTTTGTTATTAACACAAATGGTACTAGACTATTAAGAGAAAAAGATCTAAAACAGTATGAAGGACTAAAAGTTGGTATTCGTTTAAGTGTAGATGGCTGGGGACTATCAGATGAGTGGACTAGACAGGAAACCGTCTGGGAAGAAAAACTTGCTGTTATGGATCAGTACTACAAAGAGTTTAACTTAAGAGTATTTGATATTACTGCAAACGCTTTTAGTGTTAGAAGTATTCCTAAACTAATAGAGTACTTGGATGAAAGATATCCCCTAAGTCAGATACAGGTACGTCCTGTTATTAACAAGCAGGAAATATTAATGGAAAACTTACCAGATAGATTCAAAGCAGAAAGTTTACAATTTTTTGAGAAGCATCAGCCTAGAATAACGGGACTTGACCATGTTATTAGTGAAATGAAGAAACCATTTAAAGAAAGTAATCATAGAAAAGAAGTAGTTAGACAGTTTGTAGACTATTACGATAAGAACGGCACAGTAAAATTAGAGGACTTTGATCCTGAACTAGCTGAATACGTTTATGGCTAATAGATTTTGTTCAATTCCATGGATACATGCCGCAAGTAAAACAAATGGAAGAAAGCGTTTGTTGAATTATCTGATTCGATAAATACTTTTAACAAAGATACGGAGCATTGAGATGAGAATTAACGATATTATTACTGAACAGGGTGTTATTGTCCAAGGTGTGAATACAACTGTTGATGTAAAAGTAGGACAAACAGAAAAAGAAGCTAAAAAGTTATTTCCTATGAACAAAGGTGGCAAGCCTAAACAACAACCTGGCGGTGCTGATCATCAGCTTTTTAACATGGGACTAAGTGAATCCACAATAGCTGAAATTACAGCAATGGAGGCTCCTGTCAAACAGAGTGATGTTGTGTCCGTAATAAACAACTTAGCAACTCGTAAAGATGACAACCCATTTAATGTACGCTTCTATAACGGTGCTATTGGCAAGATTAGACCAAGCACAGCAAAGAAAGTATTGGACTTCATTGACCGTATTGATACTGATGAAGTCAAATCTAGAGTAATGCAATACATTTCAACGATTAATGGATTTAAAGAAATTGCACAGAAGGCTGGAGTTAAGGTAAGTGAAGACACTACTAGAACAGGCTCAGGCGGAACAATTAAAAAAGTCGGCGGTAATGAGATCTCAAGAGCAACTCCAAAAATTGGTGGAAACCAGACTACACAGTATGCTGATGGTAGTATCAAAACAGTAAACACTACACAGGCTGGCGGCGCCAATATACAGAGAACACAAGTTGCCGGTATTGGACAAAAGCAGGGTACAACCAATGCTCAAATAAGCAAAGGTGAGATAGCAGTAAACATGAACTTTGATGGTAAAAGTGATAAAATTGATCCTAAGAAAGCAACCAGTACTGGAATGAGATATAGAGACCTAAATAACAAAGTTAGAACTGCTGGAAATATGAGAACCTACTAATGACTTCAGATTTTATGAAACATTACGTTGCTAAAATCAAAGAACATGAAGAACTAAGACTATCACAAAACGAACGAGATGCATATTGGGTACAATGGCATCTTGATAATCCCGGAAACTTACCAGTAAGAGAATCAGAAGACTACTAATATGAAAGTATTAATCGTAGGAGACAGTTATGTTAACAACTTTGTTCCTACCCATTTGTTATCCAAGCAAAATCTTAGTAACAAACAACACATTCGTTTTAAAGATAATCATCCATACTATAGTTGGACGTCACATCTATCTGAAGTCAATCCAGATTTTCAAATAACCTCACTTGGAGAAGGTGGTTGTGATAATTGGTGGATATATTCTACCTTTTTGGCTAACTATAAAAACTATGACAAAGTAATAATCACCTGGACAGCTGACAGTAGATATAGTTGGCAAACAGAAGACGGTGATTGGTTTCATACCAGTAATGTTGCATCTGCAAAACACAAGTATGAAATGGAAGAAAAGAATAGACATCTTTATAAAACAATGATTGATTTTTTACCACAAGTACATTTTGAAGATGTCAACAGATATAGAGCCTTTAATAGACTGATGCTTGATAACATAAAACTTCTTAAACACGACACTATGTTTATCAATTGCTTTAATCCTAACGATACGCATTTCAAAGATAATGAACAATACACTAATTGTTTGTTTGCAATAACACAATATGAAAATAAGCAAATGGGTATTAAAGGATTTGCTAATTGGAAAGATCCAGACTTAGATGAAAAACTTGATTGTAGGCATGGGCATATTACCCGATCTTCACATATAATCCTAGGAAAACAGATTGCAAGTGCCGTGGAGCGGGGTGTTACAGAATTTAATATTAAGATTGATTCTTTTAAAAGAGAAATGACTGAGCATGACTATAAAGAATTCTGGACTAGAAGAGATATACTAAAATATGCTGAAAAGTATTATAGCTAAATACTAGTATGAAGATAAACGATATCATTATTGAAGCAAGTGATCCACTTTACCACGCTACATATAAACCGTTCTTAGACAGTATTATGAAGAACGGACTAGGTGGTAGTGGCGCCCAGACACAATGGGAAGACAGTAAGCCGGGTTATGTATACCTTGCTAAAGATCCAGAAGTTGCTGTCAGCCACGCAGAAGCAAACGAAGAAGTGCCTGACGAATACATTGACAATATTGTAGTATTAAAAATTGATACTAATAAACTAGATCCAAATAATTTAGAAGATGATCCAAATGTACAAGACGACGATAGCACACTGGCATACAAAGGTGTTATTCCTATAAGTGCTATTATCATTAATGAAGATCAAAATATTAATGAGGGTTGGAAGCAAACTCTTAATAGTTTAGCCATAGCCGCCAGTTTAACTATTGGTAGTTTAGGTGCTCTAACTGTTAAGCAAGCAATGGACTCACATGATTTTACTACAGGCCAGAAGCAGGAAATATTTAGGGCTGCTGATCTACCACAAAGTGAATTGCCTCCTGAGCTATCACCAGTTCCAAAGCCACGTCCAGAAAGATTGTTAGTCTACAAACCACTAACAAATAATGCTGCTGAACAAACGTTGCTTAAGGTTGCTGAGTCATCTGGACTTAAAGGTCTTGAACTTGCTGCCTTTATGGCACAAATGGCACATGAGAGTGAAAACTTTAGTGATATGGTTGAGGATCATCCCAATATTAAAAAGTATGCTGGTAAACTAGCAAAAGCATTGGGAAATAAATCTGTTAATGATGCAAAACGTTTTATTGGTAGAGGTTACATACAACTTACAGGACGTTGGAATTATGAATGGATGCAAAAGAGTTTGGGTATTGATTTAACAAGTAGTTGGAGTGATGCACACAAGGCAAGCAACCCAGATATAGCGGCCAAGATTGCTGTGGAGTTTTGGAAACAGCGTGTAAGGCCTAATGTAACTGACTTTAGTAATACAGCTGAAGTGACCAAGCCTATTAATAGTAGACTGCATGGATTGAAACACAGAGAGACAAGATTTGCAACGTTGGCAAAGGGTCTCGTTGTCCGTAGATAGAACATGGCACACAAACTACTAGTATCTAGGCTATTAGGTAAAGATGCACAAGCTATACAACAACTAATTGATGATGAAACAGCCGTTCTAACTAGGTTAGCATCTCCATTTACTATACAAGATGCGTATATTTTTATTGGGTTATATAACACTTTGGGTATATGGGTTGATGGAGAATTAGTTGGAGCATTAGAAATAAAACCTTCTGGTGAAACTGCCTATGTAGTAGGTAAGGAACACAGAGAAAAAGGTTATTGCACACAAGCCATTAGAGCAGTTAATGGTAATATATTTAAGAAACTGCTAAAAGTAAATAAACTGTGGTGCCTAATACATTCTGAGAATAAAGCCAGTATTAGAATTGCAGAAAAATGCGGACTGGAGATAGTTTATGTCAAATAAAAAGTTTGCCGCTCAAGATCTAGAAGATACACATGGACCAATGAATAGTGTAGCGAAGCAAGATGCCAAAGTTTGGGCAAGTAAGAAAAACAGAAGTAATGATTTTTCACAAGAGCAACTTCATCGTATAGAGGTTGCAAAACTACAAAAAGAAAAAAGAGCTAGTAAGAAAATAGATAGACGTACTAGCAAACAATTATTAAGAAACATAGGTGATTAAATGTCAGAAGAAATAAAATTTAAATTCCAAGAGGATCTAAAAGACAAAGACGGCAATGCTCTTAAACTTATACCTAAGAGTACCCAAGCTCAGGGAGATTTCTACGGTAAGTGGTTAGAATCAAACAAAACTAAGTTTGAACCTAGCATGGAAGACATCAAGTGTGAGCTACAACTACAAGCTCTAAGTATTTGGGAGCCATTAAAGTATGAATTTGATATGGGTTGGTTTAAGAAACAAATCAAGCCGTATGATGACAAGTGGGTTCCTTACCTAAGACGTGAAGGTGTTACAAATGATCGTGACGGACTATGTTTAATGGGTATGCCGGGAGATGAATATAATGATGGACTTAGTATGCCGGAAGCCAGACGTAGGCATGGTAGAAAGCTAGGTGAAATTGATTTTAACAGCAAAACACAACTATATAATGATCTATCAAGTCTACATGAGATGTTGGATTTCTTTCAACCACTGGGTCGCAGTATGTTAGTGCGTACACATGCAGGAGGTTGGTTTCCACCACACAAAGATCAGCCACAGTTAACGAGAGACACATTTCGTATTGTTGCTTTCCTTAGTCGTGCAACACAACATGATGCATATCAATGGGAAATGGAAGGCAAGAACTGGCCTATTACACCCGGCAAAGCATACTATGTTGATACAAGAAAGACACACAGAACACACAGTTGGTTTAACAATAGTATCCATTTAGTTATTAATGTACCTAAAACTTGGGAGAATGTTATGAAACTAATGAGTGTTACACAAAACTACTAACATAATAATATAGGCAATTATTGCTAAATACTACAAAGGCGGAGAAAAGAATGAGATTCACAGACTTAGATGAGAATGTTTCGGGTGCATTTGCCACTAGTATGGGTGGTGGAAATGGTTTCGCAAATGGCGGGCCTGGTACAATAAGACGTATGAAAAAATCCAAGAAAACAGAATCTAAGAAAGTTAAAGAGAGCATCTATCAAGCAAATAAAGATGATCCTAACAATCCAGAAGTTTTAATTTCCGGTTATGGGCGAATGAGTATGGTAACTCTCAAAAGAGTTGTAACTGACCATCTAGAAGAATTGGTTGGACATGCTAACGCAGATAATTGGGAACAAGTACAATATACGTTAGAAGAAAATGGCGTTTTCTCAGCAAAACTGAAAGCATTATTAGATGCTCAGAAAGAATTAGAAGGTATCCGCAAAAAAGGTGGTACTAAATCACGTGGAATAAACAAGAGGTAACGACATGCCAGACAAAGCAATGGAAATGAAAGTAAATCAATCTTTCGATAAAGCAATGGATCAAATTAACAAACTTGAGAAGGCTTTTAGAGAGGACGGTATGCTAGAAAAAGCAATAGAAGAACTTGGTGGAGATTCAAGTTGGCTATATGATATTAGAGCAGAACTTAGTAATGCATATGAGGCTATGGAAGCCGGACATCAAGGATGTATGGGACATATAACAGAGATGTTGAGTAAGAAAAAGAAAATTACTCCAAACACTCCAGTTGGTATGGTAGCTGAAGGAGTACTTGATGGTGATGATGAAGATGGCTTTATGGCACGTTCACAACTTTATTTCCTAGCTCGTGATGCTATTGCATTACACGGTATGATTAGTGACCAGGATGATTTGCAACCTTGGATACAATCAAAAATTGCACAAACTTCAAAAGACATTGACGCTGTTCGTCGTTACACAGAGTACAATGAAATGGGAGACAGTGGTGCAGATCCAATGGACATAGGTCCTGCAGAAGAGCCAGAAATGGAAGACGTAGCAACTGAAGGATATTCAGTTATGCCAGACATTGACAGAGAAAAATACCAAGAGCGTGATGGACTTGAAGGACCTTTTCAAACCAAAAGCGGTAAAGTAGTATATTACGATACAAAAGAAGGTTCATATTATGATCCAGACACTGACATCTATATCTCATATGATGAGTGGAGAACGTTAGATGAATCAACACAACTTAATGAACTTTTACCTGTAGTACCAATGGCAATACAGGCGGCTTTGGCTGCTGGTAGATATGTTGCTCCTTGGTTACTTAGAAAGTTTGCAGGTAAAGGTGGTGCAACTATTATTAATAGAGCAATCAACAAAGGTATGCCATCAGCAGTAAAAGGTGCTAAGACACTTGTAAAGAAACATGGTGCAGTTAAAACAGGACTAGGTACAGCAGGTAGAGTTGGTACTGGTGGTGCTGTTGGACATGGTGCGGCCACTTACGGTGATGAGGGAGATGCAAGAGTTGATAATGCAGCAGATGCCATGGATCGTCTTAGAGCAAGAGATGCCAAGAAACGTGCTGGATATTATAATGCAGATGGAAGTATTAAAGAAGGCAAAAGCCCACATAAAAAAGGTACTAAAAAGTACAACGATCATATGGCAGCAATGCATGCCAATAGTGCAAAGCCAGAAGGTAAAATGATTGAAGACAAAGTTAAGACTGAAGCAACTGAGTTCTTTACTAAAATAAAAAAACAGGCGGGAGTAAACAAATGAGAATCAACGATATTGGAAAGCACTTCATGAGTGCAGAGTTTAGTAAACTAGCTAAAACAACAAAACAAGTTCGTGAATCTAAACTCCTTGAAGGTACACCGGGTTGTGCAGACTGTGAATACATGAAAGACGAGACAGATGGCATGATTACTACATGTGATGAGTGTGCGGCGGAAATGAACGAAGCTCCAACAGATCAATATAGTAAACCTATTAGTAGACATTTAGTAAAAATGGATAACATGCAGGGCCAATTGAGACGTTTGGCATTATCAATACATAAGATGGATGATGGAGATCTAACAGATCAAGTTACTACAATGTTAAAGCTCTTGGATAAATTTGACGAAGTAATGCAAAGATCATTTGCAATTATTCCTGAAAGTACAGTTAACGAAGATGAAGACGCAGATGTAAAAGCCCAATATGATGAACTAACAGATGAGAACCAGCATGGTGAAGCTGCTCTATTACTGGCCAAAACCTACGGGACTGAGTTAGAAGCAAAACTAATACAAGCAATCATGGACGTTCATCATGCACGTGGTAATATTATGCCTGAAGAACAAAAACTTAGAGACAGTATTGCAAACAAATATTACAAACAAATGATGTCTGATACATTTCCTGCAAACACAAGTGCTACACAAGGCAAAAGAATGGGTGCAGAATCAATTGAAATGGAATCAACAAATGAAGCAGAAAAGCGTTGGAAACAAACTAGTATGTCTCCACAAGAAGCAATAGCAAAATACGGCAAAGAAAACGTAAAAGTTAAAAAAGGTGCATTGCGT
>Ga0070743_10000622_pt1 | contig 13759 bp, 13 predicted proteins | sample ColrivemetaGS697_FD_70187 | JGI IMG/M metagenome (GOLD analysis project Ga0070743, IMG submission 70187) | Estuarine microbial communities from the Columbia River estuary, USA - metaG S.697 | ecosystem: Environmental > Aquatic > Marine > Intertidal zone > Estuary | place: USA: Columbia River... | reverse complement strand
AACCTTTCTTTTCTTAGGAAATTAATATTTACTGTATTAAATCACGTATTTAACTGTGATGTATTGTTTTGGTAATTTGATTTATTATAACGTGAGACGAGGTACTTTAAGTTACGTTGAGTATATTGATCAGAGGAGAGGTTTATATACATATAAGAGTCACGTCCTTTGTGCTGAGAGTACTTGAGTAGGTACTTCGATGCTTTACCTACACCACTGTTTGAAGGTTTAAACATTTTAGTTAACCCCTCTTTTTCTCATGATCGAAGGAGATCAGCCTCGTGTAAATTGTCTGCGCGTACTGTAAATTTTTGTTGTGATTTTAATACCGAAGAGTCTTTATAAACATACGAATCTCGTAGATATTTTTTATGTATGTCTAAGTTATTTAAAGTTGGTTGTTTTTCGGTATTATTCGCTAAATAATCTAAAGCCCAGTAACTGGACGAATTAAGGTTTTTATTATTTTCAAAATCAAGTATGATGTGATTTGGTTTTCTCATAATTTAAGCTGAGAACAGTGGGATTCGAACCCACAACCAATAGATTAAAAGTCTACTGCTCTACCATTGAGCTATGTTCCCGTATTTTATAATAGTTGTAGTAATTTAGAGTTACGAACGTTGTTCCTACTAGGGCATAGAAGTTTAATAGGGTTCGATGAGACGTATTTTTGAAGAATGTGATATACTTTATACAATGTTACCATGTTTACGCTGTTTCATATTGGCAAATATGAAGCGTCAATTAGTATTGCTTTTCGGTAAGCCGGGAATAACGAAGGGTTTTTGAAATTTAGATGCTGATTTGTTTTTAATCTATGGTTTATTTTATAGTACAAACTGTAGCACGGGTAGACGTACTTGATATTTCTATTTTTTGACCATAAGGATTTGGTTTTGGTTATGTGGTTTTGGTGTAACATTAATACATTCTAGTTACTACGTCATCATAGTTGACGCATGGAGTTGAACTGTGTGTTAGACGTGTTTTGTTTTATCAATGATAAAAAGCGTATAAAAAATACCTGCGTGAGTAAACTATCTGACGTTGAAGGTACTGCAAAGTTTAGTGTGTTAATGTTGTAGTTTATAGGCACTAAGCCTACTGTATAGAACCCGGATCTATGTAAATAATATATCGTTTTACTATGGTATAAAACGTCAATAACAAGACCTAATCGCATACCCAGCAGATTAAGTCTATAAAACACAAAGTCACCGTAAGTTGTGATTTTATTTGACCGGAACGATAAGAACGGTCGTGTATATCGTCACATAAATTTAAACTTTTTCATAGATTGTCAATTTAATGACAGAAGTTCTTGTTTAAAGAAGGAGGTACCGAAGGTTAACGTGTCAATCTTGTAGAAGAATAAGTTGAACATTAAGTAATATACGTCTTTTCATCTGGTGAAAAATTTACTAATGTTTAGTACTGCGGTACCACCCCGCCGATAACCTAAGTAGAAATGCTTGAAGGTATAATGCGGTACAGTTAAAGTTGTTGTTGAGTTTGAGTTTACCCGAATATAAGACTTGAAGGACTTTAGTAGTTGAAGATTCTCATCCACACGTAAAGGTAATGTCGAGCTTTTAGGTGTATATGGAGCCGATGCTCGAACCAGCGTAGGGTGCTTAAAGTGTGTCTTGAATTCGCCAGACAAAAAATTAGTGTACATGGGGTTGAGCGAAAACGGAGAAACTGTTGATTTGTTAGGCTTAGTTCGTGGATTATTTAGAATCGATTGGTATTGATACATCGTTTTCACAAGTCGTACATTTGGTGTAATATGCTGCATTGAGTTCAGATACATTAGCGTTCATTGTAATCTCATAAGATTAGGTTTCGTATTATTTACTTCAACGGATCATTTGCTGAAAATAGGGTAAATAGAAGGGGTCGAACCTTCAGCCTCCAGGCCCACAACCTGTTGCTCTACCAATTGAGCTATACCTACCATGTAGTTTCTATAAAATAATATAAGCGGTAAGAACTACCAACGATATTAAGCCTGAGTTTAAAGTACTTTGTTTAAAGTAGTTATAATTATAACTATAATTTAGGTTGATTAAATACATAAAGGCACAGGAGGTTAAGAAATAGATGTAAAAATTAATATGTGACGTTAGTTGGGAAGAAGTTGTCGTTAAGAAGAAGATAATGTGTTGTTTTATTGTGAAAAATGACGATGAAGTTATTGTGTCGATAGGTGTTGAATAATTAAATACGATTAGGAGTAAAGTTTCACCGTAGAAGAAGAAGAAGAGTCAAAAAGAAAATAAGAAGTAACTTGTGGATCGAGAGGTAACTGTCGTAAAGTGAAAACGATATTTTAATGAGTGTGTTATATTGCTAGTACTAAAGGAATTTAGATACTGAGTAATTGCTTGAGAGTGTTTAGTAAAATTAAAGTCTCAGGCTGAGGAGTAAGCTACTATAGACCCTTTTTTAGGCCCGAACATAACGAGGAAGACCAAGAAGAACATATAAATTGGTGTGAAGAAGAAGCTGACTAATCAGCAACCTCTAACAAATAAAGATATAAAATCATCTCGTAATACCTGAAATAGTAAGAACTCTTTACCTAAAAAACCAGCACTATACGGCAACCCCGCAAGATTAAAACATACCCCAAACAGTAAGGCTGCAATATCAAACGAATAAAGATATGCACCACCCATTTGACGCATATCCGTGTTACCACTAAAAAAATGTACCGTATAACCAACTAGTACGAAAAGAAAGGCTTTATTAAGTGCATGTATGATTAAATATATTAATACCTCCTCATAACAACAAAAACCGCACCCACAGACAAGATATCCAATCTGACTAATTGTTGAATATGCAACTAGTTTTTTAATATCGTTTTGGAAAGTTGCTGTGATCGCCCCAAATGATAAAGTAAGTGCACCTAATAGCACCAAATAATAGTTAGTAAAAACGGTAAACTCAAAAAGGATAGAGAATCTTATTACTAGAAAGACACCAGCTACAACTAGTGTCGAAGAGTGGATAAGTGCTGAAGCAGGAGTAGGAGCTTCCATTGCATCCGGTAGCCAGACATGAAAGAAGAACTGTGCTGCTTTTATACCACCAGAAGTAACTAAACAAAAAGAGAATAGTGTAATAAAGTGAATAGCTGTGTCACCGAAAAAAATATAGTGAAAAGCTAAAAACGGTGTCTGTATGAAAATTAACGAAAGGTCTGTCGTATTAAATGTATTTATAGTGAGTAAAAAGGAGAAAAACATGAACATGTCACTTATTCTCGAGAATACAAATGTTTTTAGTGCTGCTTTTATAGTATAAATACGCGTTGAATAAAAATTAACAAGTAGAAACGAGAAAAGACCTATACACTCTCATGCAAATAATATAAGGAAATAATCATAACAATAAAAAAGGAAAACTACGCTTGTTGCGAATAAATTAAGAAGATATAGTAATCTGTTGATAAAAGCTTCACGGTACATATACTCGACACCGAAGTATAACGCAAACATTGTTAATGTTAGGACAAGTGCTGAGGCTACTAGGGATAGACTATCAATACAAAAAACTAGGTGTGAATCGATAAGGTCTAGACAGAAAAATCAACGACCGAAGTCTACAAAAGTGTAGTTACCGTGTAGAAGTATTTGGTATAGCTCACTGAGTGAAAAAAACAGTACGAAAGAGAATGACATCAAAGACGCGTAGAACGTACCTATGGGACCAAGTCAGCGTTTGAATAAGAAAATAAATAAACAGTGTGCGATTAGGGCAACAGGGGCAAATGAAATAATTCCGTGTAGAAAAGTCATAACTAAATAAAGAACTCATAGGTTATTTAGAACTGTTTTAGTTTAAAATAGAATAGATTTAAAAAGGGGTATAAGGCGTAATTAGGTGATTTAAGAACAAAGCTATAGTAAAGTTTAAATGAGTTTTGTGTTGAATTGTAGTTCGTTACTAAGAGGAGGATTATGAATATCATAAGAGTGTCGTATGTTTTTTTATGAAAAGAAAATGAGATTATTGTTATTGGTTGGAGATAATTTATGCGATACAACGAGTACTTATGTGTTAACACACTCTCCGTTTTATCTGACACAGCTAATTGACTATTTAAATCATTAAAGGTTTTGTACAAAAGGCTTTTCGTTAGGTTAACTGTCATTATCCCCATACGTGTAGAGTATAATTTTTTAAAGAACGCAAAAAACGTGCTGGTAAAAAATTTATTATATAAAAATATAGTAAAATTGATTGTTTTTGGTACGTGTGCTAAACTATTGAAAGTATATGAATTTAATTTCAAAAACGTATAAATGAGTTTAGTATTCATAGCGATGACAAGGTTGTTATAGCGCTGAGTTTTAGCTAAAAAGGGTGTTGAATAAAAATTTTGTACTACAAAGCTTATGATAATTGTATTCTAAATCTAGTTCGATATGTTCTTCCTATGATAATCTAGATTTTTTTAAAACGCAATTATTTTAGTTTTATTGATTAGTTGTACGAAAAGATAACTGAGTGGGATTAGCAGGATTGTGGTTGAGGTCACTGCTAAATCTAGTACTACAATTAAATACTGTGATAACGTATTACCAGAAAGTAATACCTGGCTTAGATAATACGAAGTTAGTGGGTGCCCGAAGTTGTGATTCTCGGGCGAAGACGATGTTCATATTATATTTCATACACATTCAGTGAGGGAGTTGTTTAACAGTTCAGGTTTCGTATATTCTATAAAAAAATTATTCAGCGAGATAACTGCCCCAAAAAGATCGCTCGTTAAACTACCGAACTGTAAAGAGGCGTTTTCAGAGACTAAATCCCAAAGGCTTACGGTTTGATTATACTCAATGCACATACCTAAGAGTATTATTATTATAAAATTATGGAAAATTACCGAATTTCCTGGTCTTACCGAAAGGGGTAATAGTAATGTTAGGAGGAGGGGGTTGTTTACCATAGAGTAAACAATAGGTAAAATAATAAACAGGTTCCAGACTCGTAACAGTATTAATGTTACTAATACAGGCGTAAAGTAGTACGTTAGTTTAGTTGAGTTGAGTATGTTTATTTGCAGTACTTTTCAGAAAAAGTCATTTATAAGTAACGAGAAACTGGAGAGTACTATAAACAATATAAAGCCGTAAAGTAGTAGATTCCAAGAAATGTTGCGCTTACCCACCTGATTAATTAGTAAACTGTTAGTACTGACTGACGAGTGTATAAGACAAATATAATTTCATGAAATTGTTAGAGATATTAATAATAATAATAGTAGGAAATTATGTGAACTATCAATAAACTGATCTACACGCGTTCCAAAGTTATGTGAAACAAGGTCGAAATTGAACTGAATGAATATATAGATAAGTAGTATAAATTTTCATACTAAACTGGTATAGTATAATGAGTCGGCGTGGTTACCTATACAGGATTTCCTGTGTAAACTATTTAGATGTAAAAGCATAACGACCATACCAAAGACTTCTGAGGGGTCTCAATTTCATCAGCCCCCTCACGAACCTTCTTGTAATGCCCACCAACTACCTAGGAATAGTGTAAAAATTATAATTCGGGTGAGCTTATTTGTAAAGTAGGTGAACTCTCTATAGTCTCGTTTTAACGAATACCTTAGCTTTGGTAAGTATAAACTGTTTGGGTACGACACAGTAATTAATAGTAAAGATATATAGAAAAGAGCTGGGTGGAACTTATTTATACTATTCGAGAGTAATATATTAAACTGTTCACCTAATATGTCATTTAGATAAAAATGGGGGTTTAAGTTTTGATAGTAGATTAAGAGTATCTGTAGGATAAAGATTAACACGACTAGAACCGTTGGTCGGTTCTCAGAGTTTGACTTTAGTATGAAGAGTAGGAGCAGAGTTATAACGAATGAAGGAATATACCAAAAACTAGTCCACAATATATAAAATGAGTTTATAAAGAAATCGTTCGAGAACGCTCGCGACGTAAAGTCGGTAACATTCGAGAACCCACTAGTGAGATACTCATTTGTACAGGTAAGGTTTGTATAGGCGTAAATCGTGAAATAAGTTAACAGAGTTAGATAAAAATTAAGTATCAGTCGATTAAATGATCGACAGGTAAATTAAAAGTATTATACTGTTTATGCACTAAAAGGGGAATCTGGTGCGTTAGGTTGTAAAATCATACGAGTAACATTAATACTAATTGCTTATAAGGAGGGAAAAGAGTGTCCGTAAAAGTTTGAGTCGTGATAAGCGGCAAAAAAAGGAGGTAGGATGCTTAATAGCTCAAAACCTAACCAACCACCTGCAAAAAATAACGTGAAGTGTATTGCGGAGATTATTAAATGGAGGTATTCAGCTAGAAAGATCATTAAAAGCATAGGACCGTTATACTCAGTTGCATAACCAGCTACCACTTCGGATTCTGTCTCTGCATGATCAAATGGTGCTCGCTTTGATTCCAAAAATAAGACGACTACGAAACCTGACGCCGCAGGCGCATAAATAATAATGTACCAATAACTAGTCTGGTTAGTAACAAAGTCGTGAAAATTTGCTGATTGGGAGCTGAATACTAGTAGAGAATACAAAACAGTAATAAAGATGTCCAGCGAGATCATGTGTACGAGTCCTCTGACAGTACTAATAATAGCATATCGTGATTGACTAAGTAATCCGACAATTGAAAAGAAGATGTTCGATAATAGAATTAAGATGAGATGATATAAGATCATCGAGTCTACTGAGTCTACTAAGAACATGCTAGGACCTCAGACGAAATTCAACGAGAATAGTAATTGAGTTGCGAAAAGTAGAGATAAAAAAATAGGGGCCATTACCGTAGCTGGTCGTGGGATTAGAAAGATCTCTTTTGTTAACATCTTAAACAAATCGGCGAGTATCTGAAATGCACCATTACGACCCATTAGTGTGGGACCCATCCGTCGTTGCGCGAATGCAAGTAATTTACGTTCTGTTAGAACGACAAATAAAGTTAGTAGTACTACTAGAAGTGAAGATAATAAGGCAGCTTCGTGCAAAGTCTTAAATTATAGAACCGCGAACAAATAAACTGTGAAAAGCATGAATCATAAAGTCAGTAATAGGAATATTAATGACGTTAACATTTCAGAAACATTACTGGTTTCAAAGATACTTTTGTCGTGGCCCGGCCAGATTAGATTATCAAGATATACTCTAACGACAGAATCGAAAACAAGCCTCTCGCTGAATAAAAAACCTGTGTATATTACGAATCGTCTGACCCATGCATCGGCGGTTTTTTTTTGAAGAAAATCGAAGAGGAAGCCATCTTGTCACATGTTCTCGCTCCTAGTGTAAAAAGTGGTGAGAAATAGAGATTTACTTATAAATTTATCCCAGAATACGGTATACACTTGTTTAAAGTTTTTATTAAAAAGTGTTGATATGCTTGAGTCAAAAAGATTTTTTATATTTGTTGTCATAAGTAGTTTACATGTACTACTTGTACTATCATTTAGCGAATGCTTTTCGAGAGCTGGTTTTTTTTGAAGCTGCTTTCCTTAGTACAAGTGTACGTAGGGAGTATGAGCTACACTTTCTAATAAAGGTTTGACTAAATTGAAAGATATAATGATCAAATAGGTCAAGGTGATGTACAAATCAACCGAGGTATAAGTATACAAATTGGTAAGAAAATTTGACTCAGGGATTTCCTACATAACCTCCTTCAGGTTCGTAGTAGTAACGTCCACAAGGTAACATACTTGCAGTACAGTAAAGTGACATCATGAAGAAGATGAAAAAACTGGTTTGTAATAGAGAATTTTGCATGGGAATAGTTGCTACGTATTTATGGTATACGTTATAGAAGTTGTAAAAAATAGGTAAAAAGGCTAGTAGGATAAAGAATAAACCCATCCACATTAAACCTTCATAGTGAGTAGGTGAGATGACCAGGATACCCATTAGAGGTCTGAAGTATCAGTGGGGTGCGACTCCGTAGAATCTAACTTCATCTAACTCGGAAATATTCCATCGCTCGAAGAAGAAGTAATTAACGGTTGCTCCGTTAAAATGATGTAAGAAGAAATATACAAATACGTATAAAGTTCAGTACCATGCATCTTGAATTTCTTTTAAGAAAGCATCGTAAAATCAGGATACATATGAACCTGATTTGTCTTCGTAAATGTTTTCACCGCTATCAGTATCTCATGACTCATGACAGAATAATACATGTAATTTGACAAGGTATAGATAGTATCAAGGTGTAAAATAATGTAGAATCATTAGTCTTGTTAATTGATCGACATTTAAATGCTTATTAGTGAAGATAATATAATACGTTTTATAAATATTATTAAAAACAGATCAGAAAATGTTGGCAATAATAGTTAAAGTTAAATCACTTAAATGGGATGCACTAAGAGAAATACCAAGGGCGATAATATAATGAAATCAGAAAAATGCATATCCACCTAACATTCATCCATCAGATTCTGATGTTACGTAATTTTTTAGGTAGATTTTTTTGAGAATATGCATATAAGACAATACCATTAAAGTATCGACTCCTCTAACGTGCATATAAAAAACTTCGGCACCGAAACGAGTATCATTAAACATTTCTTCTCGTAATTCGACTACGAGTCCGGGTTCAGGGATGTAATATCATCCTAAGAAGAAACCAGAGAGTAACTGCATTAGAATTGATAGAAATAACATAAATCCAATAATGGAGGTAACACTAGAGAAAGGTAACACTAGTCTATTTACAAAAAAATTTAAGTATGAGAAAATCATTGATGATAACGAAACTAAATTTCAACTTCAGTTTGTTACTACATCGATATTTTGAAAACTTGGGTGGTACCCTCATAAGGCTCGTCTAAAGCTTCTTCCTTCTAACATAAAATAAGTTGTTCGTTCTGATAAACTACTCTTGTCAATATAGTGCATGACGCTCGTAATCAATGTTCAAACTTATAAATAGTACAGTAAAAAACAAGGTAAGTAGTAATAAGTCGTAAAGCCCTGTAAAAGTGTAACCTGATACAAATGGGAATAGAAAGACTAATTCTATATCGTATAGTAAAAAAAATACACAAATAAGTAAGAACTGTATTGAAACTTTAATCGGTCTCTGATTTTGAGGCTTGAAACCGCACTCGTAAAAGTCACGTCGACTATTTTTCATAAAGCCAAATTTTCTTAACAAATCTTTAAATGATAGAATTGTAATAACGTTATAAACTAAAACTGCCAGGATGGCTACTGATATTGTTGCTAGAAAAACTTCAAAATCTCCGATAAAATATATTATAGTTAGTTTATAGAAAAAGGCCAAGAGTTATAAAAAGTATAACTAGCGGTAAGTAATTTAAGTGTGCTGTGATCGTAGCGATGTTTGCTTCATATGCGATGTAGGTTAATACAATTTTTCATAAATGACGGAGTTTTACATTAATAGATGTTCAAAGCACGGGTTATCTGTATGAGCTTACTTTACCTACTTTTTTGTAAATAACCTCTCTAGAAAACCTTACACCACGGCCCGTGAATATATTTATGGGTCTCATATTCTTTACACCAATAGATGTAATTATAACGTCACTTTTTAAAAGGCCGAAAATAAAGACGCTTGTTTTACTTAAGAACTTTACAGACGTAAAATAAGAATATAAGTACAATCTGTGTGAGTACCCAAACTGTGGGGTTATTGTGTTTCTTTTATTCTTGTATATATAGTAACCTTTACCCTTAAACTTAACTTTCCTGAAAAAGGGCTTATAGAAGGCAGTAAATACTAGATTAAAGTATGAGAGAAATAACCTGTAATTGTTATTCACATATAACGCGTGAAGCACAAATAGGTTTGTATTTGAGTTGAAAGTTAAACTATAAGGGGTTCTTGGTAAACTTACTTTGAAGTAGTAGGTGTTTGAATAAAAGAACAAAACCCGGCTTGTTAATTTTTTATGACGGACCACCGTGGCGTCCCACCCTGAAGGTTTGTAGAAGTAGAATGTTTGTTTGTTCATTTGAACTGGTCGTGAAGGATCTCAACAACGTTTATGTGTAAGTTTGTTGTTTTTGTTTTTTGCTAGTCTTATTATAGAATTAGTTTTGCTTATTTTTGCTCCATGCCACAACATAATAATGTTTATTTAGTAACTGTTCGATAGGTCTCAGCTAGCGTTCTACGAGAATTTCGATAAACATAGCTATGTGAGAACTTACGAACCCTTCAAATTCATGTTTTTTCTGGTTGGGTGAGTAGTGTTCGAAAAGTTAAGTCAAGTCTGTCTTTTAGAGATCTTCCGGGCTTAACACGAAGTTCTTTAAGTAGTCAGTGCATAACAAGCATAAGTCTTTTGTAAGGAGCTACGTATTTTCAAATGAAAGTGAATTTACCCGATTTACCTCTGGTGTTTTTGAAGATTTTTTTATCAACTTTATAAATATAAAAGGAGAAAAGTGGTAACATTTGGTAAATATTCTTGAAGATAAGAGTGTTTAAGTTTCACTCGTCCTCTATGTTTTTCCCTAGTGGTAGCATTATATGACCAAAAGTTGTCAACTCCTCTTTAAAAGGGGGTAGGGTCAAGTGCTTGTTCTGTGTATGCGTCAAGTAGTTAAAGGTCAGGTAAAGATCTCTCCACGCTAAAGGTGTTTTGTAAGTACGTGTATTGTCAGTTTTCTGATCTCCTAGAACAGTTCATAAAGTTCTAGATAACGCCTTAAATACTTTTAGTCTCTTACCGTCCCGCATTAGGTAATTATTGAGTTTTAGTAAATCGACTTGATTTATAGGGCGCCGTACTGACTTTGTTTTTCGAAAACATCTAGGGACGTCAATCGAATTATTCCGAAAGAAGTTTGTGAATGTCCTGTCCTTTAAATATTCGAAGTCATCAATGGCTTCGTGTTCCCCGTAATGCTCTAAGAGTAAGTCTACGAAATCACTCGAATCGACTAAAGCAAGGCAGTGGTTAAGCCTATCTTCATAGAATTCTTCACCAACTTCTAGTTCTTGCAAGACGTAATTTTTATCGGTCTCTATTTCATAGTGACGCTCTATATGGTGCTCGATATTTTTCGTAATAAAGATGGAATGCATGAAAGTACAATATTAAAAGTCATAATAATATTGCAAAATAATGAACAGTTTAGAAGTTATATGTGGAGTTTGCCTTAGCTCCCAGTAATAACAGTAATTTTATTCGCCTACTTTGAATTATATTGGGTGTAGGTTTTGCTATTGCACCAACATAGCTTGAAGTACGTGAAGTTAGATTTGATTTTGATTTAATTTTTAGGGGTTTAAATCATTGTACACTAAAAATGACTCAACCGGCGTATTTAAACACCCATGTTCTCATAGGGAAGTGCTCCGGAGTTTTATTTCTTATTAAGTACGAGTGTTCTATACCTAAAGTGTCATTTGTGTAGAAAAAGCGACGAAAGAATCTACTGTTGTTTTTATCTTGTAGATTTACACGAACTATCTTCATGTTTTTACGGTACCAATACTCATGTATTAGTGGATTGGTCTGGAATGTTAGACCGTACTGGAGGTAAAAGGTTATTAACTTCTCCAAAGACTCGTCTTGTTTTAGTTCCAATGATTTAGATGAGTCTGAGTATCAATGTTTGTATCAAAATTGATTAATACCGAGGCGAGTACTTACTGGATTTCCCATATTTCCCAAATTAACAATAAACGCTAAGGTTTGTTACTACATTGCGAAGATACCTAAAGCAACGAAGAATAATAAGAAAGAGAAACTTTCAACGAAAGCGAAACCTAGGGCTGCGTAATTGAATAAAGTTTCTTCATAGTCAGGAGCGTATGACATACTTTTAAGTAGAGATGCAAAGATTAAACCGGTGGCAATAGCACATCCGGTTAAGGGCATAAAGACTAAACTTAGTGCGACGACTTTTGCAGCTTTTACGAATAACATTCATACTTGTTATTATAGAAAGATTGACAGGAGAAAATTAGGGTAAGCGCACATTATTTGTGTAAAGTTGTAAAACCAGGACTGTGTGTCTAGCGTTCATAGGAATTCTATAGGAAAACGGGAGTAATTGAAAATATAGCTCAAAAAAATCATTATGTAAAACATCAGGAAAAAATAGAAGAACTGTTTTAATGATGATACACAGTAAGTAGTATATGTTAACGGAATTTCTTTCATTGCATAAACTCTTCTAAAAAGAGCTATTCAATAAATGTAGAGCATGAAAATACACACAAATAAGAACGTTTGAAAGAATAAAAACGATGCAGCAAATGGTCCGTCATTTTTAAATCAGAAGACCGTTTTTACGTTATGGTAGGTGAAATGGTCTTTTTTAGCAGAACCTCAGCCTCAACGTGCAGGTTCGTGACTTAGTTGAATGTAATCGACTGGTCGAGTTTTTTGGTACCAGACGGGATCAGTGAAGTAACCAAAGAATGTCATAATAAATTGAGTATATATCAAGTAGGATAAAAAGATGTTAATCAGTAATATCAAGATTAATCCTTTTTTTCAATTTAACCAACGTACACTCATTTGAAGATAGTATGATATGAATAGTATTATCGTAAATATGGAGATGAATTTGAAAAAGAACACACGGGAGTATCAGTGTCATCAAGAATAAACAAAAGATAGATTATAATTAGTTTCAAAATAAAAGGGTACAATGACAGCTACACAAGCAATACCGTAATTTATAACGTAGTAACCTTCTATAAGTCAGAAAGTTTTGTACCAGGAAAACCATACACGCTTATCTCGACCCGTGTAGCTACCGTACCGGCTGACAATTAAATTTTCAGCAATTCACGCGAAAGAGAAGATGAACAGGATCCAAGTTTGGACAAGACTCCACTCTATTGGTTCTCAGAGGGGTTCGTCATCTGTTAAACAGGCATCAATAAAGAGAATAAAAGCAAAACCTTGTATGTAAAAAAAACCAAAGCTAAAAGACTTGTTTACTACAGAGGACCCGTATGACATAAGTTTAGTCCATAAGACGTTAAAGCTTATACTACTTGTAGTCGATGTGAACAAACTAAAAGTGTTACTAATTTGTTCGAAAGCGTCTTTGTTAAGTGCGTTAATAGGTTTTAAATTTGCATTAGTTGTATCAGAGGGTGAGCTTGTTAGCTCAAATCGAAGGTACTGAGAAGGCTTATTGAATTGATCGGAGGGGTCATTTTTCCAATGTTGTCATAGATAAATGTAGTCCCTAAAGAAGCAATTACGTTTAAAAAACTCTAGTAAAGGCTGTGCTGCATTAGTGTTTTTCTTTACGATGGAAGACTCTATGGAGAACTTAAGTACCTTTAGTTCATTAATTAAGTATTTAACTACTAAAGTGGTATTAATCGATAGTAGACTGGTTAAGTTTTTAGGAATTGAAATAGATTGTAAAAAAGTTTTAATAAAGAACATAAAATAAGTTTAGCTTTATACTAACTAGCAATACATAAAATCGTTCCGCCCGTACCGACACGTAGGGCTTCTTTGTGGTCCATTAGACCGTGAGGCGTGGACAGTATGAGTACTGACGATTTTATTGAAGTATTGATTGTACTTAGTGCTTTAAGAGTTGTTACGTGTTTCTTAGATGGTGACGACACGAGCCGTAGGGACTTAAAAAATGGTGTGTTTTTAAAAAAGATCAGATTTATATAGATAAACCCATTACTGTAACCACTAACTTGATTAGTATTTTTTTGGAGATTTGAATTAATAATTGAATAGTTACTTATGTAC
>Ga0070743_10000621_pt1 | contig 13785 bp, 14 predicted proteins | sample ColrivemetaGS697_FD_70187 | JGI IMG/M metagenome (GOLD analysis project Ga0070743, IMG submission 70187) | Estuarine microbial communities from the Columbia River estuary, USA - metaG S.697 | ecosystem: Environmental > Aquatic > Marine > Intertidal zone > Estuary | place: USA: Columbia River... | reverse complement strand
ATTAATAATTTCGCTACCTAATATGTATTCGAATCCATATCTAGAATTTTGTCTTTCAAAAGAAATATTAATTGCATCATTAAGTAATTCTTTGCTTCCGTGATAAGAATTTTCAGGAAAAGGTATAGTATCTCCCCATAAATCTAAACAAGTTAGTTTTACAGTTTCTTTTTTTCCTGTATATAATGCATGAGCGCTTCTGCCAAAGCAAGATCCAATTTCTAATATTTTTCCTCCTTCGGGAACTAAACTTGCAATATTAGATAATATATCGAGCTCCCTAGGAAAAGTCATTCCAGGAATATCTAGCCTATTATTAAATTTTTTCAAAAGTTTTATCTCCTGGCCATAAAGGTAATTTAGTCCCCGGAGCTCTCTTAGGAATCTTACTGTCTGCTGAACTTACACAGCTTTCACTAATACAGGGTTTAGGACCGTCAAATAGTTGAAATCCAGTTTCGATGTTTCCCAGAGGAACATCACTACAACTGTAACTACGTTTTACACTACCGTCAGGTTCTCTAATAATTATTCCTCTATAACCACTAGAACATTCCCATCCTTTAAACTTGTTAAAGTTAAATGCATTAAATCTTTCCGCTTGATCCATGTACCAAATCTTGTGCTCTTTGTCTCTAAACTCTACTTGAAAGTGTTGAGGAATTTTAGCTTGGGCATCTTGATAGATAGGATCGGGTGTTTTATAAAATCTAGGCTCAGGACGTTTTACTAACATAGTACGTTTAGCTTTGTCTTCTGTGAACGCACGTTGAGGCATACCGTTATGCAACCTCTTTAGCATTTCAGGAGTATAACCATCAACTACTCGACTGGCAGTGGGATCGCTTTGCGGCTTCAATGTAACATTAATTCCTTGATTATGGAAGAACAATGCATTATCAAAATCTCTATCAAACCATTCTGGAACCATAACCATATTGATCGTTACCTGAACATCATGTTGCTGACACAATATAAGTTTATCTGCAAAGTCTTGCATTTTTTCTTTTGTATCAACATGCTCGGTGTGTAAACTTGCAGTAATACTAGCTCGATGAAATTTACTAACCGCAGGACAATATTTTTCTTCAAACCACTTTAATGATCGGCTCATATTGCTTGTCATATGAACACTAGTGTAATTTGTATTTTCTACATCATTATTGAGATATTCTAAAATGTCTGTGTACCCGGGATGAAAAGTCGGTTCACCTCCACTTAGACTAAAATGAAAACTATTAAAATTACGTTCTCTAGCCTGTCTTTTAATTTCGTCAATTGTTTTTAAACATAGTTCAGTAGGTCTATGATCCTTACTGTCACTACGTGCATAAGGCCAACAATAACTACATCTATAATTACAAAATCTGCCTAGTAACCAACTTACAGTAAACAAATCTCTGTACAACAATGTACGTTGCCCTACACGCACAATATCGTCATATGGTATTTTTGTAAAATCGTACGCACTCCAACTTAAATCACTCATTCCAGTTTTTTCCTTGCATCGGGTCTATACTTATTTCATTAATATTAATGTGTCTCGGTTGTTCTATAACCCATTTAATATATTCAGCTGCTAGGGAAATATCCATGCACTTTCTACCTATATGTTTATGTTGATTATTAGTAAGAGTTCCAAAACTAATATATGTTACCTTAGGAGTTTCTCCCCAAACACCCGATAATGCTAGTGTATTAGAATAGTCTCGAAGGGCCTTTTTTTCAGCATTATATAGCCAAGCCTTACCGTTCTTAACTCTATCAGTAGTAGACCCAACAGAAATAATATGAGGACTATGATTTTTTTCAACACATAATTTGTACACTTGATCTAATAATACTGTCTGGTTAAATTTCCAAAGAGCTGACGAATTAACAAATACATCATGTTCTAACACTAATTCTGCACACTTAATTTGTCCGTCGATAGAAGTTAAATCTACGCCTGTTTTACGAGATAAAAATGTAGCAGTTGGGTAAATTTTAAATAACTCTTTGGCTAAACCGTATTCACAATTTCCTGTGATTAAAATTTTCATAAATACTCCGAACAGATATATTTATAAACAGAGATCTTATCATATAATTTATTAGGGGAGCTTATGAAAATAGCAGTCTTTGGAGATAGCTACGCAGCAAGTCACGATCATGGTATAGGTAGACCGTGGCACCAATACTTAAACGATCAATATCCAACAGTTTCCTACGGAGTTAATGGAAGCTCTTTGCACTACAGCTATAATGAATTTTTAAAACATCATGGTAAATTTGAAAAAATTGTTTTTTTAGTAACTGGTCCTGGAAGAATTTTACTTCCATTACCTGAAGAATATATGAATTGTGATCCTCCACTACAACATGTAAATGGATACCATGGTATACGAGATGCTGTCGAATCGCAGTATAAATCAAATGCATATTTAAATAAAGTTAATAACGCTGTTGAAGATTATTACAAATACATAGCATGTCCAGAAAGAGACTTATTATTTCACAAATTATTAATAAAAGAAATAAGAAATATTAGACCCGATGCTTTGTTAATTCCTTGCTTTTATGTTACAGGTGAAGAAGGTTGGAACTCAACTTTTACTTTAGGTCACATTTCTCAGATGGATATAGATTACTACAATTTAAAAAGTGATAAATGGCCATGGGCTGATATAAGACATTGCCATTTAAATCAAGAAAATAATTTAATATTTTCTTCTATGATTGCAGATTGGGTAAGAACTGGAAATATGTTTTTTGATACAAAGAAGTTTGTAAACCCAACAAAACCAGTAACCTCGTATTTTAATATGACTATTTACAACTCATAATAGCAAACTCTTAATATAAGAAGCTTGCCAGTTTGCTCCTAAAATATTAAAATGGCCGCCGTTATCAATAACAAAATTATTAAATTGGTCATCACCTAAAATATCTTGTATAGAATCTATCTGAGGAATTCCTATATCGTCGCGTCTATGTAAAAACATAAAATCAGAATGTGATCTTGCATATTCTACTAATGCTTTATGTTCAATATCAAAATGCTGATGTCTAGTTAATTTAGAATAGTAGTCTGTAGCAAATTTGTATATTTCATTCCAACTACTGTGGTGAATAGACGCATTTTCTGGATGTAAAACTCCGTAATTAAGTTGACATATTTGTTGCCAAGGCAAATTTAATATATTATAATTAGAAATAGTTTTTGATTTTTCTACGTAATCTGCTAGTCTAACGTTATCGAGATTTTTATAATATGTTAATCGCCCTTCGTTTGTGACTTGAAAAATAACTTTATCAATCTTTCCAATTTTTATTATATCCCATTGCTGTTTTAACGTTGTTTCAAGAATCCATATACTATGTAGTAGGCTACTACCGCATAAAGCAAAATTATAAAATGTATGTTCAGGAGTTATTTTAGCCAGCGCTTCTACCCAATTATACGGCTGCGCATTGATGCCAGCAGTCCAGCTGCACCCAAGACACAGAATATTCATTAAAGAAACTCCGTTAACATTTCGCACAGATCTGTGTTCAGCATTTTCCAATCCTCGTTTCGAAGATCATTTAATTTTTTATCTTTATCTAAAAACAATTTAAAGTCGCCTTCTTTTTCTAATTCTGTTCTTACTAAGTTATATGCATGAGGCGAAGCTAACGTTTCTATTTTTTTCATAATCTTTTCTTTAACTGGTTTAGGCAAATTAGCAGGTTGCATCCAATTTGGTCCGTCTACCATTTGCCATTCGCATGACACTTTATTCCATAGTGTAGGATGTGTGTGTATATAATTTTCTAATAGATAAAAATTGTTAATGTTGTATATTGAAATAATACCGTGAATTTTAGTATTTCTCGGAAATGTGTTCCCAAACCATTCAATTACATTAGTAACATTTTCCCATTTACTACCTTTGCGTAAGAATTCATTTAAAGGGCCGAACGCATCAACACTTAAATTAACCCAAACTACTTTGCATTGTTTTAACAACTCAACTAATTCCGGCTTTGGGATAATAGTTGTATTAGTAGCTAGTAATATTCTTAATTTAGGTAAATCGCATCTTTTTAATAAATCAATGAATTTGTCTTGTTCCATTAATGGCTCACCGCCGATTAATTTTAGAAAACGCAAACTCTTTAAATCATACTCGTCGAGAATTCTTTTGCTGTTAATAATACCTGATTGTATAGGAGGAAAAAATTCAGCACCTAATTTTTTAGCATCGCTGTACCAATTAGTGCTTAATTCCGGATTGCACATCCTACATCTATTATTACATACATTGCTTAATGCTAAGTCGACGTGCGTGAGAACTGGTTTGTCAGGTATTTCGAATCCTAGATCTTTTGCAAAATCTAATCGCATACTGTGCGAACCGTTACTCATTTCTTCTTGCTTATAGCACATATCACATCCCGGATGCGGAATATCTTTTATCATATGTTCTCGAAGTTCTTCCATGAATGGATGATTAAACACATCAGAATAATCTAGATGTAAATCTTTAGGAGTGTGTTCGTGCCTAAACTGACAACAAGGATAAACTTGATTATTTGGTCTAATTGCTATATGATGAAATGGCAACAGACAACGATGTTTATATTCCATATTATAGTTTTCCTAAATTATTTGTTAAAAGTTTGTTATCAATTTTCATTTTTCAATCCACACTATTTTTTTAGGAATACTAACTTCTTCGGTCATGCTATTTCTAAAAACATCTTTGTCAACATGATTAAATAAAACCGTTTTGTACTTTTCTTTGTCCATACTTTTAGGAGCACACAGCCCGCATCCACAAGTGTGTTTAGGACACACGATTGTAGGCATAGTACCGGCTTTTAAATTAGCTTCTAATTCAGCTAAAATTTTATCACCCTCCGATAGCTTTCCTATAGGTCCACGACTTTTTCCGAACTGTGCCTGACAAGTCTGGTGGTGATAAACCGTATCAGTTTGCTGTTCGATATGCATAAAAAACCAATTTACACTACAAAGCCATCCTTTAAATTCTCTGTAATCAACAAACTTACTTTTCCTATCATCGCCGTCTTTACTTAAACACATAGTTCTGCTACCGCAGCACGGTCTTCCGATTTTTAAACCTAATTCTTTTTTCTGTTCGGTCATGCTTCTTGAACCTTTTTAGTATTATTTTCCCAATAATCTTTAAACCACTGTAACTGATCTTCAGTATACTGATGTGCAAAATTACTACGACTATCGGGTTCTTCTCCGATAACTCTAGGAACATATGCAACATTATTGTCATCTAAAAAATTACATAACTCTTTACATTCGTCAAAGTACTGTGCATGAAACATCACATTGATAGATAAATTACAGTCGTTAGCCGGTCCATTTTTGCTAATTTGTAACATTCTATCCCTTACTTGTTGTTTAATAGTATTATCAGCTTCTGCATGGTAACTTATAGTTATATGATTAAAATTTTCCATAACTGCATCTGCCATTTTTTTACTCATTGCACCATTGCTAGTTAAGGTAAAAATGCAACGCCATTTATATGCGTACTCTAAACTATAACGTTCTTTTATGTATTTAGAGAATTCAATAAAATTAGGATTTACAGTCGGTTCCCCACCAGTAAAATTTATACTTGCCCACTTGTAATCTCTGTATGTCATATACAAGTCAATGTACTTTAATACAAAGTCACTATTCTTTTTAAGATCTTCTAAACTAGCATGTGGGCTAAAATTGTCATGCCTGTGACTAGGGCAATAGCTGCAATCGTAATTGCATCTTCTTCCTACATCCCATGTCACTTGAAAAATATTTCCGTCTAACAAGTCAACTGTATCAAACGTTGGTTCCATAAAATTCCTTAAACTTTGGTTCTACTGAAGTTAATTCTTCGCCGCGAATTGCATCTAATTTTTGTGTATAAGAAACAAATTCGTTCCAATGCTCGTTATAATAACTTTCGCTGTTCATATAAGATATAATGCCGTTAGAAATATCTTCTGCTTGTTTTATTACATGAATAGGATAATTATTTTCTTTTACCCATTGGACAAATTTTTTAAAATTTTCTGTTAGTTCTTTTTTATATGCAGCTGGCAACACTCTTATGTTAAGATGCTTAGGATGATGTGCTACATGGTGAGTTACTATCGGACGTCGGATAGTTGAATTAATTTTGTTAAATCCGCTTTCACTTAATTTCCATTTCATGAAATCTATTAAGTGATTAACATTGTACGCAGTAACAGTAAATGCTAGCCAAGCCATTATATACCTGGCAATGCATCAACCTTACGCAAATTGTCTAAAGTCTTTTCCCATTTAGATGGACTGCGTTGATATTCTTGCATACTACCCATGCCGTCAACACTTGCACCGACTCTAACTTGTTTAAAATGAGTCCACAATTTTGTTACTCTGCTAGGCAAGGTGCTCATGTTTGTGTTGTATTCCACTACAATGTGTTTAGAAGCACCTGCTTCAACGCATCTTTCGAGAAAATCGTAATGACGTTCAATAAGCATCGGTTCGCCGCCGGCAAAATATACATGTTCAATGTTATGAATATTAGCTTCTAGCTGTTGCCAAAAAGGTTCATATTCTGGCCAATTAAACGCAGGGACATCGTTGTCAACAATTTCCATTACACCAGAAGTATCTTTAAATTTATTACTACCAGTTAATTTAATCCAATCGTCATACCATGCATTGCTATCAGTAGGACCGCACATACGACATTTTAAATTACAAAAATTTCCAAAACGTAAATCGTAATAAACTACAGGAAAATTTATAGAATTTATACTACCGTCGGCACCGGTTTGGTTTACGACTTTGTACATATCCATATTCCATTGCTGGTTTTCATAACTACGGCGACTAACTAAACCGTTTTCTTCTTCAGCTTTGCATCTTCCACATTCTTCACTCCATACACCATTTAGCATATTGAGGCGAATGACTTTCATTAGGTTAGCATTACGAGCTTCGTCTAGATTGTCGCGGCCGGCGTTATATGCACTACCATCATCTTTACGAATAACTCCTTGATTTTTAGTTACGTTAGCTTGACAGCATACACGTACATCGCCGTTGGCACGGATTGCTTGAAAATTCCAAGGTATTGGACAAAATGTTTCAGACATGATCGAATTGTGTAATAGTTTCATCTAATTTACTTTCGGCCCAGCTTCGTTCTAAACACCAAAAACAAGCGCCGCACAACGGAATGAACATTCCAGGTTTATAATCATCTAACCCGTTAGGCAATATTTCTTTTGCTTTACCGTCGTTTATATCCCCTTCGCAACTTCTAGTAGTGTTATATAAATCTTCTGCGTTATGAATAAAATATTGTGCGACGATCCAATCTTTTTTTACAAATCTAAAAGGATGGCAAAAGAACGTACCCTTTCTAATAAACATAACATCGTCAAGCGAACCATCTTCGGCATCTTTGTCTCGTTTTAACAATCGTGTATCAAATCCGTCGGTTCCGGGATTTTTACTAGTAGCATTAAACACAGCATTTAATTTTTGTGTATAAGCAATATAAGAATTAAAACTAGATCCCTCAATCTGATCACCACTTCTTCCATCAAGGATAGGACCTCCCGTCGCTCCCCATTCTAATTCTGGAGGAATATAATTGATATGCCTATTAACAATTAATCCCGGATACATTTCGTTTAACTTATTAAACACGTTCATAGAAATGTGTCCTTGCCAAGGTCTTGTATTCCAACACCTAGTAAATGTAATAATATGTATTTTACAGTCATAATTATGTTCTGTAATAATTTTACACAACAAAAATGCTAAACACCCACTATCAGCACCACCTGACAAATTAATCCCAATGTTTTTCCATAAAGGGCTAAATGGTATATCTAATCCGTTAATTCTATGAAGGCGTATTAAGCCTGCTTTGTTTGGATAAACTGCATTAAACTGGTTATATAAACTATTAGAAATATTAAACATTTTTTTTCACCCTTACAATTTTGCCGTCGACCATTTTATAATTAGTCATGTAATCATTAAATTGCTGGCCCCAAATCTCGTCTGTCTTTCTAACATATACTTGGAAGTCTTCCCAATACGACGAATCTATTGCATTGTTTAATGTATAAATTTCAATCTCTTTTAGGGCATTAAGAGCCATGTGTATGTCGTTAAATCTATTCCATTTAGATTTCCAAGCTCTTAACTCTTTGTATTTTTCAAAATCAGCATATCGTTTCTCTTGTTCATCTAATATCATTTGCCTAGTTTCTTCAATGTCTGCTAGTACATCTTCTCTGAATTTAATATTCATTATAGACGGATTAATATACATCGGGCTATAGCACATTGCAGAATTAATAGTGTCAACATCTAATTCTAGAAAACTTTGGAATACGTTTTTAATATCCATTATTTGATATGCGCTAGTAGTACAAACAATAGACAATACTGCTCGCTTGTTCACTGCTCTAAATTTACTGATATTATCTTTTAATGTTTCCCAATTACCTGTCCTAAAATAAGGATATATGTTGGTTCCTGCATCTAAACTCATATGAATAATTGTAAACTTAAAAGGTATTAACAACTTAGACAACTCTACAGGATCAAACTTTGCATTAAAATTTGTATGAAATCCAATGGAAATATTTTCAGCATTTGGATGCTCTGCTAATTTTTTCAAGCAAGGAAAAAATTGCTTCTGATACAAAACTTCCCCGCCTGCAAATTCAACTTTTTCTAACTCGGGAAAATTATCAATTAAATCTTGTACAATTGATTCTGCTTCTGCAATAGATAATCCTAATTCGCCCTCGTCGTTCTCATGTTGACGGTGTTCCATTTTTAATAATTGCAATAGGTTATGTTTTTCTACTTCTGCATCAGGTTGATAATGTTTAAGTTTAGAAACCCACCCGCTTGAATACACAACACTACAATGCTTACAAGCCATGTTACAACTGTTACTAAATCTTAACTCAACATGTCTTAATCCTTTTAAGTCAACTGCTCCAGTTGCAGGATCGTAATAGTTAGTGACTGGGACATAATCCTGACGCATAGAATGGCTTCCAATCATCTCAGGATCTCTGCATAAGTGGCAACCTCTGCTCCACTTACCGTTCATCATTTCTAGTCTGTGTTTCTTAAATCGTTCAGAGTTAAAAATTTCACTCGGCTTAAGAGTTTGTTCGAACGGAACAAACTGCTCAGGTTGTTGAGGGCAACTTGTTGAAAAACCGTTTTTATAATTTATTCCACCTAAGGTGAAATAACATTCGATAGCTTTTTTAGATTCCATTAAAAATATCCTTCATTTCCGGAAACGTATCATAAAAATTTGTTCCCCTAACTTTATCAAGATTTTCAAGATACTGTTTAGTTTCAGGTAAACGATTTGACCAATCTTCGCTCTCCATAAATTTTAACATACCTTCTAGACGACTGATACCGTAATCAGCATTGCGCCATGTATCATATGATACTAAACCTTTGTGCCACGACGGTACACCCTTTTCCCAATTAGCTTCCCACCACGAGTAAAATTCTTCGTATTTTTTACGACATAACTCTTTAAATTCTTTTGGTAAAACTTTAACATTTAAATGCGGTGGGTGATATACAAAATGATAATTAATACCGCCTGCGCCAAAAGGCCACATATTAATTTTTGTAAATCCTTCTTCTAACTTCCATTTTAAGAAATCTGGAATATAAAATATGTTTAATGCTTGTACTGCACACGCCACAGTGATTTCAACATTATTACCTGTTTGTTTATCAAGGATATGAAATACTTCTTTTGTACGTTCCCACTTACTCGGATATCGAATGTATGCATTCATTTCATCAATGCTGTCAACACTGTAATGAAATCTTACTAACTTAAAATGTTTCCATAATTCGAACAAATCATCACGCCATTCGACACCATTACTATTATAACGCAATTCGAGATTTTTTGCATGTCCCTGACGAATACATTCTTCGAGTATTTCGTAGTGTTCTTCGATGATTAGACTTTCTCCGCCTGCAAAATACAACTGTTGCATATTAGGAATCTGTTCATAAAACTGTTGCCAAAATACAGGATTAACCTTATGCCAATTGTAACTACTGCCGTTAGTACTACCCTTATTGCTCCATTGCATTGTTTGTTTTAACACTGGATTGTCAATAGTCGGATATAGCTGCTGCCATTCTTTAATCCATCCTGAACTATCGTGTGGGCTGCACATTACACACGCTAATTGGCATTTTGTTCCGAAACGTAAATCAATATAGCTTAATTGTGGAGGGATTGACCCATCATCATTTGTGTCATTAACTAATTGTTCAACATCAACACGCTTACTCCAATATGCTGTTTCCCACATACGTTTACTGTTGTGTCCAGCACGCTCTTCTTTGTAGCACTTGACACAACTAGGCGGTTCTTCTCCGTTTAACATTTGTTTGCGAACATTTCGCATATAAGTGCTATTCCAACTAGATAAAAAATCGCTCACATTAAGATTGCTCGGTTTACCTTCATCGTCTTTTAATACGCCGACCATTCCACCATGTTCTTTATCGTTTGTGGGTCCAACACTACTTGCATTAGCAGTGCAACATACACGCATACTGCCATCTGGTCTTGTACTTAAATGAACCCATGGTAAAATACAAAATGTTTTCGAAGGTGATTTATTTGTTGACATAATTAATTTCATTTTGATGTGCTTTATCATAAGCACAGTTTTGTATACATTTAGGAATATGATTTTCGTTGAATGGATCCCAACTTTCTTTTAAAAGAGTAATAAACCACGGATGGTTCATAATTTCTTCAATCGAATGATGTTTTAAACTATTCCAGTGTTCGTCGTATTTTGAAAATCTGGCTTTAAAAAGTTCAGGAGCTCTTATAGAATTACTCCATAAAAAACAACAAGGCCATAATGTTTGATTACTAGCAACAAACATTTCACCTTCATGATAAAATTTGCACTTTATAGATTTAACAATCTTTTCTGTTTTTTCAGTATCGAGAATTTTTTTATCGAAATTAATGAAATTATTCAATTCCATTATTAAATCTTTTTTACTATGTTCTTTATCACCTGTAGTAGTAATTACCTTTTTTTCAATATAAACTTCTCTAGTCTGGCTAGATCTTTTTCTTATTTGTGAAACCCAGTTAGTCATGCTGTTTCCAGCACCGGTTCTAGTAGCAAATTTAAATCCTAAACTTTCTGCATGAGCTCTAGCTTGTTCAACTTCTCCCTCATTGTGATCAAATATAATATAAATCCAAGATGCGCCGGCTTTTCCTTGGCCGCCTTCTGCATAAGCAGCCATGCTTCTTTTAATAATATTAAAATTTGTGTTAACTCTATAAATGTAATTTGTTGCTTCGTAACCGTCGACACAAAACCAAACTTGCAATCTGTTAGTATCGGCACTTAATTTTCCAAGTTTTCTCCACCAAGATTCAGTTTCTAGACTTGCATTACTATTAATTAGTGCATAGCCTCCCATACTAATCAAGTATTCACAGATTGCATAACAATCTTTATTTGCTACGGGATCACCTAATGCTCCGCAAAGCAAAAATTGTTTATCTTTAATATGCCTTTCATCTGGAAAGATTCTTTTCACATCATCGATTGATAGAGAAAGCAGATCATATCCTCCTTCGTGGCGTGTTCTTAAACATCCAGGACATGCTGCATTACAAAAGCTAGTTATTTCAAGTTCGAAGGTTTTTAAATCTTCAATATTCATTTGAATTGTTCCTTAAACGCATCATATTTAGTTCCGCAAGTTTTTGCACATACAGAAAGTTTTCCTTCTGCACAGCTTGATTTATTCCAGCTATCCGGAATAAGATTGCTAAAAAATAAGCCGTCGACTATTTCTTGCAACGGAGTTACTTTAGCATTTAATTTATCGATGCCTACTTGATCAATATAGCTCCAAATTTGGCTACTCCTAGGTTTCCAGTACCATACATACATTTGATTAGCTGTCCAACAACACGGTTGCACAACGCCTTCAGCAGAAATATATAAACTTTTTTCTTCTGCAACTTTACATTTAATTTCAGCAGTATCCCAAACTTTCTCCATTGGAGACTTTTCGCTTTCATTAATATGAAAAGTTTGGGCTCCTAGTATCGAAGAAAGATCTGAAACTTTGCTCGGTAACATTTTAACTGTAGTCGAACTAGCAATTTTGCTCATCTCTTGCAGTGCATTATTCCTATATTTTGGATTTGTCGGTGCTTGCAACAATGTTGTTTCTATACCTTTTCTGTTCGAGGCTTGGTGCATTTCTTTTGTAGTGCCGCTTGCATTACTAAAAAATCGAGCAGATTTCTTGTACTGAAATTTTTCAAAATTCATTTTTTTACTTAGCTGCTCGGCTTCATCTACTTGATGTTCGTTATGTGCAAAGACAATATAATCCCATCTTGCTCTACCACCGGCTTCTATAAATGCTTGTGCATTTTCTATAATTTTAGAAAATATTGTATTTTGCCTATACAAGTGGTTGGTATCTTCTAACCCATCAATACCAAAAATAACATATCCTTTTTTTCCAATTACCGAAGCTAATTTTTTCCACCACTCAGGTGTTTTGGCACTTCCGTTAGTATGTAAACTAAGTGTCATTTGTTGATTATGTTGCCTAAAATATTGAAATATTTCTAATGTGTCTTTTGCAGCAATAGGATCACCGAAATTACCACACATATACAACCTATCTAGTTGTTTTATAAAATCAATAGGAAAAATATTTTTAACATCATTGACTGATAATTCGGTATTCGGTAATTGAGGATTATCTTCTCCACCGTTAATATTTCTAGCACACATTGGACATGCGGCATTACATTTATCTGTAACTTCTAAATGAATTACTCTGATGTCTTTATATTGATATAACATTATTCTAGCACCAATTTAATTTTAGCAGCAGGCCCTACTTTACTAGGAAAATCACCGTGCTGTTTAACATAATCTAAAATAACAGCTTTATACCAATTTTGACTATTATGGTATGCTTGAACATTATACTTATAAATGTTATTGTTAGTAGCTTCCATTACACTTAATGCTCTTGCTGCTTCTTTTTGTAATGTGCGTAAATCTAATTCATCTAAATTCATGGTCTTCCTATAAGCATTACACGCTTATATCCTTTTAATTGAAGTTCGCCTTCAAATAAAACTTCCTTCATAGGAAATTTCTTTTTCATATGATCTGCACTGTATACACAATTTATATGTCCATCGCCTTCAAACATATTGTTACTTTGGACAGCTACTATTGGATTCGACTCTATCTCTTTAAATCGAATCTGGTGGAACCATTCTTCAGACATGTGTTCTGCACTGGTGTTAATAATAAGATCTGGTAAAAACTTTTCAACGTAACTTGTGCCTTCTTTAAAATTTTCAACAGGCCACTCGTATCCATTTTTATGCAAAGTTAGATTGTTTATATCTGCATTCACGCTCTTTACTTTATAATTTTCTAAACTGCTAAGATTAAAAGAATAATCACTTAGTTCGCAAGCTACTCGGTCTAATTCAATAATTCTCATTTTAGAATATGTTAATTTTTTATCGTAAATTGATTTAATTTGACCGAACCATCCTGCCATTACTAGAACATTATCGTACTTAGTTCTAATTTTACTTAATTCTTCGATTAACCAAATTTTGCTACGAATTTGACTACGGCTCATTGCATCTTTAATAACAGAATAGTCTTCATGTGTTTTTCGATAATCATTAATAC
>Ga0070743_10000616_pt1 | contig 13885 bp, 21 predicted proteins | sample ColrivemetaGS697_FD_70187 | JGI IMG/M metagenome (GOLD analysis project Ga0070743, IMG submission 70187) | Estuarine microbial communities from the Columbia River estuary, USA - metaG S.697 | ecosystem: Environmental > Aquatic > Marine > Intertidal zone > Estuary | place: USA: Columbia River... | reverse complement strand
GATGAAACCTTGCACGGTGATCTTGTCATTATTGAGTCAGCAATTGTGGGGAAGTTACTTAATATCGATAAAATGACGAAACTTATCGGCACATCATTAATTGACCACTATAACAAAGAGGTATTAAAGTAATGAACTTCAAAATTGAGCACTTCCCCGCATTAGAAGTTAAAGCTGAAACCAAACACTACATTGATTGTCCTGTATGTTCTAATAGCCAGGCGTTCCAGATAGATTATTTACTGCGCGGTACCGGCGATGTGCGTGGAGATAACTGTGAAGAATGTGGGACATGTTTCCGTTTTACACTTGATAACGGTAAAGTCAATTTAGTTACTGCACCGGCTGTGAGAGTTCCGATACTCGCACTTCTTCGATATACAGGTAACTTGCCAAACCAACAGCTATTTTTCGTAATAAACACTACGATAAGATTAGACAAACCCGGTATACTTAATCGAGAAGCCGATTTTGAAACATTGCGATACTGGATTGACGAACATACTTGTCCAACCAATATTATTCCGGTTGAATGTATTATCAGTAACGGTAATGATGATCTACATGGCGTCGTTAAATTAGTTGATTATGTACCCATTGCTGAACTTTGTACACATTACAACATCACGCAAAAAGAATTATTGGATTCGAATAATTGTTACTACCAACATCATTTCCAGAAACATACCGGGATGGATATCGATGACGAGTGTGTATACGAAAATGTCACAATTGAAAGCGAGTCCATCGAAAGTACCGAAACGGCACTCAAAAAGTTACTTGGTAAAGATTTCACCGTAACGTTACGACAGCCTAAAACTATCGATCCTGCGATACGGAGAAATATAGAGAGTTGGATGAACTTCTGTGGAACACCTGATCCTACGCTTAGTCAAATTCAGGAAGGGGTAATACTCGGTCAATTCATTGATCAATTACTCGATGAGGGTTATTCGGTTGATAAATCGAATATTGCCGAAGAACAAATGAACTGGGTCGTTAGTCCTAAGCAAATAAACCCGACGGAAGTAACTGAACCATCAACCGAACTTACCGTCGTATTTTCAGCAACCGCCACATCGCCGTCGAAGGAAGTTTGTGAACCAGGAAAAGAATCCGGTCGATCAACGATTTATGTTTTTCGAGAATGATTTTTACCTGTTAAACTCCAATACGATATCTCTAGAACGAGTAGAAAATGACCAATATCGATGTTCAAAAAATTTTAAGTATTTTACAAACAGTAACCGGCGCCCTCAAGCCGCATTCTTTCAATAATTACCTACCCATCGGGGTGGGTAATGAAACGACCATCGAGTTCGATGTTTGTGCTAAAGCATGGTTCTGGTCGGACAAAAAACTCAAACGCCATCCGTTGGATTTATTCTTTGCCGATTTTATCATTTCGTTAGAAAAGTTAGAAAAAGTATGGGATTTAAATCCAGCAAAGACGAGCTACGCATCACTTCCCAACGGAACGGAAGCTAAATACACAATCCACCGTGTTAACAATACAACAAAAATCTCAGTGGGGTTCACCGACTACAACAATCATTGTCAGTCCGGTGAATTATCAATCAGTGAGTTTCGTATACTTCTTCGCACTATACGAACTATATTCGGAGCCTTCATCAATGAAGATAATCCTCAACTCGGTTCACAAATTTAAATTAGACCCCAATGCATTGGATGCAACCATTATTAGTCCGGTAGGTGCATACACCGATCTAACGCCTGATATTTGTTTCATGTGTTGGTTGATGAAAAAAGTTGCTATTATTTTAGATGATAGTAATAGGGTAATTCATTTGACTTCAAGTGCTGGTTCCATTTCGATTAGTTTGAAATCAGTAACCGAATCACCAAATGAAAAAACCGTATATTACCTAACGGTAAATGGTAAGGGAGGAGATGTGAAAATCGAACGCGAACAAATGGTGACATTAAACCGTGTTTTGCATCAATTATACTTCCAATACGCATATTAACCTAACCGTATAGGTTAGGGTTATCGCCTAACCTATTCTTCTAAAATAGGTAACATTATGGAAATCATTCCGTTCAAAAAGAAAGAACTTATCGAACCACATTTTGATTATCAAGCAGTTCGCGACATGGTGTTGGGTGAATACGATGGTCTGAATATTGAAGAGAGTATTCGAAATGTATGTTCTGACTATATCAATGCCGACGAAGAGACGATCACAAACACAGCGATATCGATGCGTAAGCAACTTGAATCGATACTCAAAAATGATGAGTGCGCAAAACATTTTCATGATGCATTATTCGAATTGGATGAAATCTGCGACGAAAATACTACGTCGGGTACAATGGGTTTTGGATCTAGTTGTATATCGTTCGTAACTGGTAACGATACCGTCGTTGAGATTCACGTTTTACAAACCGGTTTTGTTCGTTTTATTAAAGCTATCCGTACGATTCACATGGGAGAAACAAATGTTACTAATTAACACAATCATCAATACACTACGTTCGATTTCTCGAGACGCAGAAGATCATTTTTGTAAAGCATACGCAGAATTCGAATTGAAAGAAATCAAAGATCGCGAGTATGTAGATCCATCGGATTCATTAAACAAGTTCTTTGAAAAAGAATTAGGCTCTGAATCTTTGAGTGCAATTCATGATTACCTCGATCATGCCGTTGAGTTGAAATCACCAACATGGCAGTGGGAATATATCGCTAAAGAATATGCGGCACAACTATTTCCTACTGAATCAAAAGTGCGTAAGTTGTTTGCGATTTTCGATGGTTTTAACAACAAACACAAGTTCGAATTTTTAGAACAATACCAAACAGCATTAAATGAAGTGCTGGTTCGTTGTAAACATGATGAAGTTAATAAAGACGATAATTATCTTAGTATTAATTTTGATGGTGATTCAGCAGACCGGCTGTTAGATATCATCACGAATACACCGGGAATCATCGTAATCAACTGTTGTCCACCTCCGCCAAAACCAGCAAGTCTTATGTCGATGGATCTGCGACCCATCTCATATAGTCAATCATTAGTGAATCTCCTGCATACACTAATGTTAATTCCTCCAGCATCAATGCGCGCTAAGGCAATTATCTTTTCTGGTGAACATAATCGAATGCCTGAGAAGCTATCGTTTATGGTAACAGCTATTTTTGCAACTTCTTTAGGTCCAGTTCAGAACCTTCGTGAAATGACAGATGCTGGTTGGCAACAGAAAATTTTGGATTACGGCACTGATCCGAGAACCGAATTGCTCAGAGAAAAAACAATACCGGAATGGGAACAATAGATGACAATAGCTAAGATGTTAGAATTGGCACAAACTTTACCTTATGAAACCGATCACGAAAGTGAACCCGATATCAATGATATTATCTCCGCCGTGTTGTTTCCAGTTAGCACTGATCAGTGGACATTTGATATCGATGTTATAGTAGAACGATTGAAGTTTAAGCTACTTCATAGTCAGACTACGGATAATTTTAAATATGGTTCCCAATTACGGTTGATTCATTTAGATGATATCCCGATGGTGCTCGTTGAAGGGCATGGTCGTTGGCTGTCAACTATCGGTGTGTATAGTTTTGATGCAGAAAAGCTGAATCAACTACAACAATTCTTTTACCATAATGGTAAAAACTGTTGTGACTTTGCCCCAACAATCTTAACAGATGAAATGTTAAGTAATACCACTTCCTGGTGGGGCGGTAAGTTAACAAATCCGGATGGTTATCCATATAGGAATGATACTTGATGAATGAACAAAACCCAACCCTTCGTTGGGCGCAATCTACTGTCACTATTTTATCAATTGATGAAGTTGAGGCTGAAATTCTTCGACGAATTGGGATTGTTAATTGGAGAGTTTACCTAAACAATCTTGCGGTTATTGGTAGTTACCGTATTTTACGTTTTCTTCTAAGCACACGAAACTATCCAGTAGACATGTCTGTTAGTGATATTCCAAAATACGATTTTTATGATCTAACAATCATGGCACAAACCGTAGGTGAATTGTACGAAGAAATTGATCGCGAATCAGGTAATCTAGAAACCCTAGGTTATACGTATCTCGGACGATCACAAGACGAAGTACAAGTAACGTTTGCTTTGGTATCACAATACCTCACCTTACGTGCAAACTACGTAATTGATAACGCAATAGCAACATAAAGTGAAGCGGAACTTCGGTTCCGCAAACTAATTATTTTTTTTTTTTGCTTCTGGAGAATAAGAATGAGTTTATCTGCTATTATTGGGTTTGGTGTTTTAGGTACTGCTACAGCAACCGTCATGCGCGGAGAGATATTGATTTATGATCCAAATATGGTTGTTATTCCACCGTATCTGGAAAGTAAATGCACACGAGTTAAAGAATTCCCAATCGCGGATACATATGTCATTTGTGTACCGACTGATCTAGTAGGCGACAATGATCTTGATCTACGTGCTGTTCATAATACGCTATCTAAAATCAAACATGTAGCTACTGTATATATTCGCTCTACATTACCTATCGGTGCGTGTAACGTGTTTATAAAAGACTACCCACATCTCGAAATCATTTACTATCCAGAGTTCCTTAGAGAGAAACACTGGTTAGAGGATGTTATATCACCTGATCGAGTAATCATGACATGTCAAGAACCACCTGAACTGTTCAATATGGATGTAACTAAATTTTCCTCATGTACGCACAAAGAAGCAGAGATAGTTAAATTATTCAGCAATGCTTTCTTAGCGACGAAGATCGCATTCTTTCATGAAGTTAAAGAACTTTGTTATTCACAAGACGATGTTGATTATGAAAATGTACGTAAAGCAATTGCAAGCGATTCGAGAATTGGACATTCGCACACATATCTACCATTGACCATTAGCGGTAAATGTTTACCTAAGGATCTCAGTGCCGCAGCTAAAGTAACTAACGGAGGTTTGTTGAACGCAGCAATGCGTGTAGGAATAATAAATAATTACCATAATCGGAAATCTATGAATAACAACTAATCGAGGTAGAGTATGGGTTTAGTATCGGGTCTTAGTTGGGATATTGATCCTACAGGATTAGGTTTGGAAAAACTTTGCACAACCACGTCCATAGGTCGAGAGAACGATTATAAATTAGTATCGCATGAAGGTACAGTACGACTTGAATATGTTGAATCTGGAGCCCTAGACGATGACCATGCGGATAGTCCTGCGATAATCGCAGGTAATTTCACGGGCTGTGTTAGCGCATATATCTTACTAGGTAATAAATCTGGGTCAGGATGGGTTTTTTCAGATAGTGTGGAATTATTCTTCCACAACAACCTTCTAGTTGGAGTGATGAGTCATCGCTATTGTCTATGGACGTACAAAGGATGGAATCGCAAGAAATTACAAGCAGTACCTGATTTCGAAATATATCACTTACCGCTATTACCAAATCAACGTTTATTGCGTCGCTTTGATGTACGCGATGAACAGTCTTTATTTGCCCCTAAGCAAAAAAGTAATAAGAAAACAAATCAACAACCAATCTCTTTTAGTTTTGCTGAGACAGAAAATGTTAAACAAGCTAAATTCATGGATGCTTGGGTGAAGGAAATGTTAAGTTAATAATCAACCGGAGTATGTTTAAATGCAATTAGTTTTCGCCGACGATGTTTTGCCAACCCAAGTTTATAAGACGATCTTTTTAGCGGGACCAAACCCTCGATATAAAGACGGTGACGTAGTTGAAGAAACATGGCGACATAAAGCCATCCAGTATTTGGAAGATATGAATTATACTGGACACGTATTCATTCCATTGCCTAAACGTTGTTTTCATTTAGGCGGTATTGTTTCTAATCCCGTTACTGATTATAACCATCAGGTTGAATGGGAAGACAAAGCAATGGCTCGTGCAGACATTCTTCTGTTCTATGTTGATCGTCGCAATGGGTTACAGGGTTTAACTACTAACATCGAATTCGGACGTTATCTTGATTCTGGTCGCATGGTTTATGCTCGCCCAAATGATGCTGAAAATATCCGATATTTAGATGAACAGGTACGCAACCGTGGCGGTATTGTTTATGAGGACAATAATTCCCCAACCGCAGGCGAATGGTCTTGTGCTTTAAAACAGGCACTGTATAAAACTGTGCAGCGTTTAGGAGATGGTGCTCTACGTGTACGCGGTGATGTGAATGTTCCGTTACTGTTCTGGAAATCTCCACAGTTCCAAGATTGGTATGCGAACATGTGTGGCGATGAAGATATGGGCGGCAATCGTCTGTTAAGTTTCCAAACCAAAGCAGTGATTACTTTTAATAACGATACATTCTTATTTGGATTTGCTGCACACGTTAACATTTGGATTGCTTCTGAAGGACGTGAGAAGAGCAACGAATGGATCTTTAGTCGCACATACACGAGTTATGTGGTACCGTACTTCATTGATGCGTTTGGCGTACGCCAATATGTATTGGTTCGTGAATTCCGTTCACCTGCGAACAATCCAAAAGCATATGTGTACGAATTACCTGGTGGTTCTAGTACGGATGGTAAGAAAGTCAGTCCGTATGAAAACGCACAAAAGGAATTGGAAGAAGAGACAGGTATTATTATCGAAGATATTACACGTTTCCGCTTCTTAGGTAATCGTCAAACTTTTGCTACATTCTCTACCAATAAAATCTTTGCAGTCGATATTCAATTGACAGAAGAAGAATTCGAAGGTGCGAAGAAACGTGCGCAAGAGAAAACTATTCTTGGTGAGAATGATGGTGAACGCATTCGTTTGTTCATTGTATCGGAAGAGCAATTGATCGAACACTATGAAGACTTCCCAGCGGATTATACAACGCTTGGTATCCTTCATATTTCGAACAATCTTTCCGGAAATCACAATGATCAATTTGAACAATTGATTCGTTTAATTCAACGTAGTTGTTCGACAAATTGCCATGATGATCTTTTCAATCTTTGTTTTGAAAAACAGGAAACGCTACACAACTGTACCTTTAACGATATTAAAATCCTAACGGATAATGGATTGGTGTATCGACGTTATGCTGACGATACCATATTTGACTTATCGCCAACTGGTAAAAAGGTTGTAGAAAAGTGGACTGACCGTCTAAACATTAACCCATTCACAAATCAGGATGAAGATGAATAAATTAGTTGTAGTAGTATTGTTGACAATTCTACTTTCTGGATGCCTTAAACGTGAAACTCGTGAAATGGGTGGTTCATATATTTTACCACCTGAATTACAAGACTGTGGGGTATTCAAATTAACAAGTGATGTCAATGGCGCAGATACCCTATACGCGTTGCGTTGTCCTAATTCTACGACCACGACTGATCGTAAATATCGTTCAGGGAAGACAACTCGACATGTTCGCACAGTCGTTGTAGATGGTGTGACGTACGAAGAAAAGGTGGATGTTAATGAAAATCAAAAGCAAGGTAACGCTAAAGACCCCCAATAACAGTAATGTTATTAAATTATCTTTACTTATTTTAACGGATGAGAATAACAATCACTGGTTACTTCCGTTTAGACCAGAACTTGATATTGTCAAACCTGGTAAGAAAAATAAGGAACTATTCGAGGTCAGTAAAGCTACAGCGTATAACATTCAGGAATGGATGGATGACGATGCAATTGATGAGACAATCCATCAACTTATTCTTGGACCAAATCTTTATAAGATGGATAGCCAACCAATAGAAGGTGAAATCACATTAAAGATTCTATTGTGCCCAGCGACTGGTGAATTTCGAATTGATATCGATCAAGAAATCACAGCACCACTATTGGTCACGAACTATGACGTTCATGCAATCCATTCAAACCAAAACCAAAGAAAAGTCCTTTAGGGGGCTTTTCTTTATGTCGTCAGATTGACTTTAGAATAAAATTATTTCAAATACATATTACCAATATGAAGAGATAAAAGAAACTCTTCTAATTATAAAGGTGATATGTCATGATTGATTTAAATTTGTTGTATGAACAAATCCAAGACGCTAAACAGCGAATGTCAAAAACCGGAGATATTACACAGTTCGTTGAGCTAATAGAAACTCAACCTACATTCTGGGTAGATGGTATTAAGTGTTGTATTTGGAATGATGTGATTACATCAATCGCAGGGATTCCACCCGATTATCTACCTGGTGCATGTTTCATCCCTGATGCTAACTGCATCGTGTTAAATGAATTCTGCGCGTACAAAGCACCTAGAGCTGTTCTAGAGGCAATCATACAGCATGAATTGGGACATCGTCAATATGCCCACTATTCTGGTGAACGTAATATTGAACATGAATATCAAGCAGATCGATATAGCTTTAATAAAGGTTGTGATATTGTTGGTGCTCTACAATACATGGTAGATATCGCTAACAACGACCTACAACATGTAGCCTTCACTGAAATGGTTGAAGAATTAGAAGATCGAATCAATGTGTTAAAAGCACTTGACAAGTAATCTGATTTCATCCATAATACGTATAGTTCTTTAGGGGGCTATACTTTTTAAAACTTAAAACATAAAGGTAAATAAATGATTACTTTAGAAGTAGGTCATAAGGCTTCAGTTGGTGCGTTGTTTCAAAAAGCAACATTTGTAGAAGTTTGGGAAAACGAAGAAGTTCCTGAACCGAAAACAGTAAAGTTCATCAATCGTGATACGGATGAGGTTGTAGTCGAAAGACTTCAAACGTTTCATGTGATTGCTATTGAAGACGCAGAGGTATTGCGAACGGTAGGTGATGTACACTACACCAAGATGCCTATTGGTGAATGGCGAGAAACCTACGATACGGTTATCAGTATCAAGAACCTACGAATCCAAGTAGGGGAAGAGTTCCTTGACCTAAAACGCCATTATGGTTCAACGTTTAAATTAGCATAAAACACCACACAGAGATCCTTCGGGGGTCTCTGTGTTTATTCGCTTTACGTTATTTTTTACGCTTTTTACCTTGTTATGTAAGAACTATATTCTTATCTTAAAAGTTTAAATCTTAATTCGGTAAAATAAAATGACACTAAATACGATAACTGTTAGTCGTGCACTGACATGGTTAAAACACTTCGTTCCTAAGTGGTCGAGTCAAATTAATAAACGAGCTGCTGACGTAATCGTTAACGGTCGTTCAATGCTACATGGTCAGTCGGCTGTTGAAATTACCGACGAACTTAAATCCACTCATCAAAGTATCGTAGATCAAGTAAAGATGGTCTATGAAAAACGTAAGGCGATCAATTCTGAGAATCAGAAAACATTGATCTCCGTAGATGGTAAAGAATATACAATTGCTGATGCGATGATCTATCGTCAACATGCAATCCCATTATTAGAACAATACGTGAACGCTGCTACCAATAGCATTAATATTGCGCGTCGTCAGTTTGCTGATCAGAACGGCAAGTACCAAGATGCGGTGCAAGCACAACAAAATCCAACAGAAGCATCCTTACAATCAATCAAGGCTCTATTTGAACCGACATTGATTACGAATACCGTTGAAATCGAAAAACTCGGTGAACATATTCGTTCGTTTAAATTGGAATTCGATGCAATCCTTTCCGAAAAGAACTCCATTACAACCATCGAGGTGTAAGTTGCTTCAGGAACTAAAAACCACCATTACTGCCAGTATTAGTGATTTAAAAAAAGATCCTACTGGTGTAGTGGAGGCGGGTGAGGGCGAGCCCATTGCGATACTTAATCGCAATAAATGCGTTTTCTATTGTGTTCCAACGGAATTATACAATTCTATGTTGGACCAACTCGAGGACAATGCGTTAATCGCATTGGTTAAAAGTCGTGAAGGACAGAACCGGATTCCGGTAGATCCTGATTCGCTATAACCTTGTTCTCAACATATTGACTAAGTAAAAATTGGTGCGCTTTTTGTCTTTGGGTCTTTAGCGTGAAAAACGACTCAAAAACTATCAGCAGTGGTGCGTCGGTTCGACTCCGACACTGGAACATTCCAGTTAGCTCAGTTGGTAGAGCAACAGCCTAATCTATAAAAGATAAAAGCTTAAAGTTTAGAGTTCAAAGTTTAATTCAATCAAAGCTAAACGTTCAACGTTTAAAGTTCTTATTAGTCCTAGCATAAACGAGTTTATCACCATAGATTCTCGCTGGGCAATTTAGTTGGTATACAACCGCCCTACATCCCCGTAAAGGGATGTAGGGTACCTATGCCGTCATTATTTTTTGCACCCATAGCAAACCTTGAGGATATTCTATGACCTACCCCTTAGACCTACGTGTGCGAGATATATATGTCTATCTTAACTTATCAACCTACCATCCTTCAAGGGACGACCAAAGTAGGTAAAATAAAATGTGCTCCAGATGGTTATTATGATGTCATTCTAGGCGGATTTGATACGTATAACTCTGCCAATGCATTCTATACGTGGTCGAGTGCCAAAGCACATTTCGACCAATCTTCCCACTTTCTACGTCGCATTCAAAGTGGTGCACTATACGGTGAATACGGACACCCAATCCCTGTTCCTGGTATGGATAAACAAGCATGGTTAATGCGCGTATTAACAATTGAACCTGATCGTAAATCACATCACATTCGTGACCTAACGATTGATGACCAAACTTTCAAAAACAAAGACGGCAAACCAATGATTACAATCTTTGGTCGTGTTAAACCTGCCGGACCACGTGCACAAGCACTGGGTGATTCTTTAGATAATGAACATGAAAATACTGCGTTTTCTATTCGTTCCATCACTGATGATTTCATTGATCCCCGCACCGGTATGGTCATCAAGAATATGCGACAAATTGTCACGTATGACTACGTTGATGAACCTGGTATTAAGGAAGCAACGAAGTACAATCACCCAGCTTTAGAAAACCGAACGTTAGGTGAAGAGTCGATATTTAATCGTGCTGAGATTTTATCAGCATGGCGTATGGCAAAAGAATATGAAGCTTCAGGGTTCGAATCCACAGGCATCGTTGCATCTCTGGAATCGTTACTCGAACTTCCTTCTAAAGAACTTAAATCACAAATTTTAGGGAAAGCGAAGTTACCGAAATCTGCCGGTTGGTGATGGTATGGTGTTCGAATGGATTAACGGTTACATTATCGCAATAACCGCTACGTTAACTGTGATTGGTGGTTTGTTTTATATCTATACAGAGAAAATCGAGAATTGTGTTCTTCGGACTGCAATACTTTCTGCAACCCGTCTGATGCTTGTAACGCAAGATGTTAATGATGCACTGTATCGTCCGGCATGGAGGAGAATCACTGAGCTTCTTAATGCCATGGATGATAACGATCGTCCCGTTTTCATTGACCATATATTTTTTCAGTTAACCGCCAAGTTAACGAATGAATTGAATGTCATTAATGTCGATCCACCGACATTTGAAGTTCTGGTTATAAAGAAAGCTCTTACGGTCATGTCAATGTGGAAGTTCGTAATTCATAACGAACAACAAACACTGCAGGTTAAAATCCCACCTCGTAGTTTTGCTAGATTGATCTCATCAAACATAGACGAGTAGAGTAGGGGCGTAAGCCCCCTCTACAAAATATGCAAACAAAGATATTTCAGATGTACATTATCATTATGCTAAGGGTAATAAAAAAATATGTACATTGTTAATTGTACGTAGTTAACCCTATAACTTTACCATATTTTTCAGCGCTGAAAAATACTAGACACAAAACCAATTAACCAACCTGGAGTTTCTTTAATGAAAGATACTACTCAACTACTCGCTAATAAACTTGCTACCCAATTTGAAATCGAAGGTAACACTTTGAAATTAAATGAAGGCGCTTATGAAAGTACCCTACCAGAAGAAATTACTGCTGAACAAGCATCTGCGGTTCATGCACATGACAAAGCGTATATTCCGGCCTTTACTTTAGCTGCTGGTGAAATTGGCATTGACGTATTGGCAAAAAATAATGCATACGCACATGTTACTTCTGAAACTATTGTAGGTAATTCGACTGTATCGGTCAAAGTTGAACGTTCAGCTGCTGTTAATATTCCGCCAAAAAATGCTGGTGAACAGGCAACAACACGCGATGTTGCTGGTTATACGACAGCACGAATTAATACCAAGGTGGGCACTGAATTAAAGCACGTTCGTGATGCAATTTCTGAACAGGCTAAAAAAGCCCTTTAAGTCAACTGACTTAATCTAAAGATAGCCGGGATTCCCGGCTATCTTTTATGTCTTCTTATTTTTTTTTTGTTTGAGTTGTAATCCCAATACTATGGAGTTTTTACAACTGGAGTTTTCATGAATAACGATCCACTATTAGATCTTGCCCTTAATGCTGCTACATCTACGAACGACCCGAAAGAATCACTTGATGCTGGTGTTGCGGATCCAGCGTTGGATGATTCGAATACAGCGTCACCCCTTACCCAAGATGAATTGAAGCAGCAAGCCCAAACAACCCATGCTGGTCAAACTAAAGAAGGTGCTGCCATTCAAACATACGGACTGAGTCAAGCAGAAGACCAAGTCCGTTTTCTTAAAGCTGCGTGGACTGGGTTACTAAGTCAAATTCTAAGTCGAGTAGGTGACACCGAAGAAAACCGTGAATGGTTAACGTCTATTACTGCACAATTACAAACATCTGCATTTCAATCTGCTTTCTTCGGTGTACAACTTGTAGAGTTGTATAACTACTATGTAAATGGACAACGCCCTATCGATATGGGGTCATTATTCGTCATGAATGACTTCATGCGAGGCTTTAAGAATCATGTAGGCTCAATCCCTCAACAGTTTTTAAATGTCTGGGATATGGACACTGCTGGCGCTAGTAGTGATCCACGTTTAGGTTTTACACCGTTACCAGTATCGCAACTTATGGCGGATCCTGCCAATATGCGCATTCCTGTAAAAGTAGAAACCTTTACAGATATCATGTACGGTTATCTGGAAATGTTCCGATTTGGTGGGATGGTCGGTGACAAACCGATGAATTACTTAACGAACCAACCAGCGTTACGTATCAAAGATAACTACGTAGCACCCAATTCAATCTATCGATGGTGTGAGGTGGATATTGAAACTGTTAAACAAGCATGGTATCAAGGACGCTCTATTGTTAAAAAGAAAATACCTGATACTGCAAAAACTTCTAATCCTATAGAAGACACACCATCCGAAGGTAATGTAACCGATGAAAATTCCTAATTATTTGGTCGAATGTGATCAAACATATCTTTTGTCTGAAAAGATCAAAGATAAAATTAAATCAATTTTCGCTGATCTTGTAACAAACACCACACTGCTAACTCAAGACGGTACATTCTCCGCTTTGCAATCAGCAATCATTGAAGACGTTCCAGCAGATGTTGGTGTTGTGCGCGTAGCTGCAACGTATCACTTTAAAGTGCAAATCCCTGCGGTGTATAGAGAAAAGGTCTTCAATAAAGAACCTACCGATGGTATGGCACCATACGCTAAAGAAGCACGTGGTATTATTGAATTGACCATTAACATTCCATTGTTCGGTCAGATTAAAGCACAAGCACGACTCCACCCAAACCAAACAAGTATTTTTCCTTCAGATCTAACCATCAATTCAGAAGGTTCTGTAGGTTCTTTATGGTTCACTGATGCCATAGCTATTTTGGATAAAGTGAAACTTTTAAACTTACTTGGAACACCACAAGTAAACGAAAAATTTAAACCTTGGTAACAGAATAGCAGGATCTAGATCCTGCTATTTCGCTTTCTATACTTTTATACTATAGCAATGTGAGGCTTACCGTGGAAATTCGTAACCATAGTGAATTTAAACAAACAGATGAATACTTAGCTCTAAGATCAACATTAAATATTTTACATTTGGATCAAGAAGAATTACTTACT
>Ga0070743_10000608_pt1 | contig 13925 bp, 12 predicted proteins | sample ColrivemetaGS697_FD_70187 | JGI IMG/M metagenome (GOLD analysis project Ga0070743, IMG submission 70187) | Estuarine microbial communities from the Columbia River estuary, USA - metaG S.697 | ecosystem: Environmental > Aquatic > Marine > Intertidal zone > Estuary | place: USA: Columbia River... | reverse complement strand
TGTGATGGACAGACGGTGATCCTTACTGCTTCAGGAGCCAATACATACTCTTGGACCGGAGGCGTAACGCAGGGTGTTGGTTTTGTTCCTTCAGCGGGAACAATTACATACACTGTTACGGGTACTTCTACTGCAGGATGTACAAATACTGATCAGGTGGGTGTAACAGTTAATCCGAATCCTGTGGTTTCATTTACTCCGGATCAAACAGTAGGTTGTGCTCCAATGACAGTGAACTTTACCAATACAACAGCTGGTGCAAGTAACTGTGTATGGTCGTTCTCTAATGGTACGGTATTGACAGGATGTGGTACCGTTCCGGTAACCTTCACTCAGGGTGGATGTTACGATGTAACGCTTACAACAACGGTGAACGGATGTACAAGTACCTTTGCTGCTGACAACATCGTGTGTCTGGAAGAACCGCCGATTGCTGAGTTTGCACCAAGCTCTAACTCCGTAAGTACATTGAATACAGAAGTATTCTTCGACAACCAGTCGATCGGGGCAAGCACCTATGTTTGGAACTTCGGTGATGGTTCACAGAATTCAACTGAAGAAAATCCAATCCATGTATTCCCGACGGATGAAGAAACCAATTACACAATCATGTTGATCGCTGCTTCTCCGCTTGGATGTCTGGATACGGCGTATTCAACAGTTCAGGTGTACGAAGAGTTGATCTTCTATGTGCCCAATACATTTACACCGGATCAAGATGATTACAACCCGGTATTCCAGCCTGTATTTACAGCAGGATTTGATCCATACGATTACACGCTTTACATCTTCAACAGATGGGGTGAGCTGATCTTCGAATCACATGATGCAACAGTTGGATGGGACGGATCTTACGGATCGAACGGTCAGATCGAACTATGTCAGGATGGAGTTTATACCTGGAAAATCGAATTCAAAGTCACTCGATGGGATGAACGACGACAAGTAGTCGGTCATGTCAACTTGATTAGATAACATAAATAAAAAGGCCCGGACGAACCGGGCTTTTTTATTTAATGAATCAATTACTGAACTTTAATAGAAATACTCTTTTTCTTATTAACAGAAATCTTTGCCTGTTCAAAACTTGGAGCAGAAAACAAATTTCTCACATTGTTTGAAAAACCATAGGCTTCACTGGGTGCTCCAAAAAAATTCCTATCCAACTTTCCATTGTTGTTTCGATCGTGAAATACCGCAATAGCATAATCTTGTCCTGGCTGTAATTGAAAAGTATAACTAGCTTGTCCTTCCACGATCGGAACCTTAAATCCTTGTGACTGCTTGCCAAATGAAGGAAAGTCTTTTGGATCATCAAAGACAGCAATAAATGCTTTACCACTGCTATCAGAAAAGCCGTTAACATTAACATTCAATTCAATAGTCGTAGTTGAAAGAAATGCATAAACTATAAACCACGTGCAAGTCATACATCTATAACAAGTCTAGTTTTTATTTGTTTTCAGTTCAATTTTTACTCCTTCAATTTCCGAAGGGTGTAGAACTTTCTTTTTATTGCTGTAGAAATATAGAATACTTAAAATAGAGCCAAGCACAACAATATAGATCAGTATCCTTACTAAAAATGCTTTCGAGGCCTTTCGGGGTATGTAACGCGATAAATTGATTTTCCTTTCATCTGTCATACGACTAAAATTAAAGCAATTCTCTTAACTTTGACTGATGTCTACAGAGAATAATGTCTTGGTTACTGGCGGAGCAGGTTACATTGGATCCCATACCATTGTACAACTGGTCGAAAATGGATTCAATCCAATAATTGCAGATGATTTCAGAAATTCTGATATTTCTGTGCTAAAGGGATTGGAGCAAATTACAGGAAGAAAGATAGATCACCATGACGTTGATGTTTGTAACTGCGATGAACTCAAAATACTTTTTAAGAATCATCCAATTGCAGGAGTAATTCATTTTGCAGCAGATAAGGCAGTAGGTGAATCGGTATCGAATCCATTGAAATACTATAGGAACAACATCGGAGGATTAGTGAATGTGCTAGACCTATGTTCTGAATTTGGGATAAAGAATTTTGTTTTTTCCTCTTCTTGTACCGTCTACGGTGAACCAAAAGAAGAAAAGGAAGTGAGTGAATCAACACCTTTAAGCAAAGCAAATTCACCATACGGAAATTCCAAACTGGTCGGAGAACAAATACTTCTTGACCTGCACAATTCCGGTGCAACAATGAATATCCTTAGTTTACGATACTTTAATCCTATTGGAGCTCATCCATCAGGATTAATAGGTGAGCTACCTGTTGGGAAACCAAATAACTTGCTTCCATACGTTACTCAAACAGCCATCGGCAAACAAAATGAATTAACCGTATTTGGAAAAGATTATCCAACTCCAGATGGAACTTGTATCCGTGATTACATTCATGTTTGTGATCTTGCCGAAGCGCATGTTAAGGCAATTCTTTTATTACAGCAAAAAGAAAGTAACTTTATCGATCAGGTGAACATCGGGACTGGTAAAGGAACCAGTGTATTGGAGATCATTAATTCATTTGAAGGATTGACTGGAGAGAAATTGAACTGGAAGTTTGGACCGAGACGCGAAGGAGACGTGGTTGAAATCTACGCGAATGTTTCAAAATCTTTCGAACTATTGAATTGGAAATGTAAATACACATTCGAAGATGCAATTCAACATGCCTGGTCATGGGAAAAAAATTTAGCTCAGCATGCGTAATTTTCTATTAATACTTTTTGTTTTTCTTTCCGCTGGAAAGGCATATTCACAATATAACAGTGAAGGGAAAGATCTGATCTCTCGATTTCATCCGGGTACAATGTGGTTCTACACAGGACTTCGACCTGCAACACCTGAAAAAGTAAGAAAATATGATCGCTTGATCTTCGATGTCACTTACAACGACTGGATCGGAGACTTCGGACCTTTTGAAAATCAGTGGTCTTCCATTGGATTAAACTCAAACTTCATGTTTGATGTCCCACTTTCAAAAGGAAATGCCGTTTCCTTCGGTTGGGGAGTATCACATTCTTTCTTTTCCATTCATCATGATGGATTTATAAGTACAGATGCAACCAATAGTTACTCGGTATTTGATCCGAATGAAGCAATTGACTTTAAGTATCGAAAATTAAATGGGAACTCTTTCTCGATCCCAATTGAATTAAGATTCAGAAGTAAAGGTTGGAAGCATTTCAAGTTTCACCTCGGTGGTAAGGTGGGATACCTGGCAAATGCATTTCAAAAGAGTTACTACACTGGTAGTGGTGAAAAAGTGATTTTCAAAGACTACGGCATTAAAGATCTGAATAAACTATTGTATTCAGCTCACTTCAGAATCGGAATGAGAAACTGGGCTTTATTTGGTTCATATTCCATCAATACGCTTTTTAAATCGGCTGAATCAAGCAATTTCAACATGGTGCAAGCTGGACTCAGTATATCTTTGTACTGATATGATGTTAATTGATACACACACTCATCTTTTCTCAGAATCATTTAACGAGGACAGAACTGAAGTAGTCGAAAGAGCTATTAAAGCAGGTGTGTCATTAATGCTACTTCCCAACATTGATGTCGAATCCATTGAACCAATGTATCAATTGACCGACCAATTTCCAGAACACTGTCTTCCAATGATAGGTTTACATCCGGGCTCAGTGGGTGCCAATTGGAAGAAAGATCTTGATGCAATTGAAAAACATCTTTTGAGAACTGAAAATGTTGCTATCGGTGAAATTGGGATGGATCTTTATTGGGATAAAACATACATTGAAGAGCAAAAAGAAGCTTTCAGAGTACAAATTGGCTGGGCTAAAAAAACTTCTTTACCAATTGTGATTCATGCACGTGATGCTTTCGATGAGATCTTTTCGATCCTCGATGAATTGAATGATGAACATTTAACCGGTGTGTTCCACTGCTTCACTGGAACGGTTGAACAAGCCAAGAAAATAGCAGAATACGGTGGTTTCAAGCTAGGAATTGGAGGTTTAGTAACCTATAAAAAGGCAGAATTGGACCAGGTACTGGAAAAACTTAGTCCAAATGATTTGATTCTTGAAACCGATTCGCCATACCTCCCTCCTGTTCCTTTCAGAGGTAAAAGAAATGAATCATCCTATTTATTACATATCGCAGAAAAAGTGGCCGATATCTATGGAATCAAACTTTCACAATTGGCAGAAATTACCACTGAGAATGCCGTGAATTTATTTAATTTGAACGTTAAATCAACCAATTGAACACTTCAATCAACGGTTGAGCGCACGTAACACTATTGTAAAAACAGATCGTTAATATTGATGAAACAAAGTCCAAAAGTTCTGATCATCTACACCGGGGGTACCATTGGAATGATCAATGATCACACAACCGGGGAGCTAAAGAGTTTTGATTTTGAACATATCTATGATAATGTTCCTGAATTAAAACGGCTGAACACAGACCTGAAGACTTTAAGTTTTACGACACCTGTCGATTCTTCTGAAATGAACCCAGGGTTCTGGAAGGAAATGGCAAAAACGGTCTTTGACAGTTACGAACATTTTGACGGATTTGTAATCCTGCATGGATCAGATACGATGGCTTATTCCGCATCAGCATTAAGTTTTATGCTACAAGGACTAAAAAAGCCAGTGATCTTTACAGGATCCCAGTTACCCATTGGAACGATTCGCACTGACGGAAAAGAAAATCTGATCACAGCGATCGAGATCGCAGGAATGAAAAATTCAGATGGCGAAAGCACGGTTCAAGAAGTGGCTGTCTACTTCGAATACTCACTTTACAGAGGAAACCGATCTTCAAAAGTTTCGGCAAATCAGTTTGATGCATTCAATTCACCGAATTACCCAAGATTAGCTGAGGCGGGTGTCACTATTCGATTCCGAAATGAACATCTTTTCAGATCAAAGAATAATGCACTTCAGTTGTTCAACGATATGAATGACCAGATCGGTTTGTTAAAGATCTTCCCTGGATTCAATGCATCCTTGTATAAGGACTTGTTCAATGTTTCTTTGACTCGATTGGTGATTCTGGAAACCTTTGGATCGGGAAATGCCCCATCAGACAATGAATTCAGAAAGCTAATTTCAGAATATATTGAGCAGGGAGGAATCGTACTGAACATTACTCAATGTAATTCTGGTGCAGTAGATCAGGGTAAATATGAGACGAGTACATTCTTCAGTAAGGCTGGTGTAATTTCAGGTAAAGACATGACTACAGAAGCGGCCGTGACAAAAACGATGCATTTACTTGGAAGATACTCGGACAATCAAATGGTGATCGAGAAATTATCAGAAAACCTTTCGGGAGAATTAGATTAAGAAACGTTCTTTATTTTTTATACATTTGGAGCCTTGTTTTGCATGGGCTATTGCGAAACGATTGGAGAGGTGTCCGAGTGGTTGAAGGAGCACGCCTGGAAAGTGTGTATACGCCGAAAGTGTATCGCGGGTTCGAATCCCGCTCTCTCCGCTTTTCTGACTTAACATCACTGTTGAAAACACCCGTCAGAATGTTTGAAAGATATCAACCCTCCGTTGAGGTCGGTTGTATCTAAATTTTATTATTTTTGGCTTAATTTTAAACTTAGGAATACGATTAAATTAATCTTTGAGAACATGAAAAAAGTAATTAGTTCTTTAGCTATCGCAGCAGTATTGACATTTGGATTTAATAATGTCTCGCTTGCGGAAGAAGGAGCAGCAACAACAGCTCAGACAGAAGTTAGCTCAGCTGCTAACGAAGGTTCGACTTCAACAGATGCAACTGCTGAAGATGAGCCACAATTAGATTTTGTACAAACATTGAAGCAGAAGTACATTGAAGGAGATCCACTTTGGATGACTCCAGTATTGATCTGTTTGATCATTGGAATGGCGCTTTCTATTGAAAGAGTTGTTTATTTGAACCTTTCAACAATCAACACAAAGAAATTCCTTGACGAAGTTGAAGGAGCTTTGAAGAGTGGTGGTGTTGAAGCAGCTAAAGAAGTATGTAGAAATACACGTGGACCAATCGCATCTATTTTCTATCAAGGATTAGATCGTTCTCACGAAGGAATTGAAATGGTTGAAAAATCAGTAGTTTCTTACGGTGGTGTACAAATGGGTCTACTAGACAAAGGTCTTTCTTGGTTATCATTGTTTATCGCACTTGCACCGATGTTAGGTTTCTTGGGTACGGTAATCGGTATGATCCAGGCCTTCGATAAGATCGTGAAAGACGGACAGGTTTCTCCAACTACAGTTGCGGATGGTATTAAAGTTGCCCTTTTGACAACAGTATTTGGTTTGATCGCAGCGATCGTTCTTCAGATCTTCTACAACTACATCGTTTCTAAAGTTGAAGGTTTGGTGCATGAAATGGAAGATGCATCTATCACTTTAGTTGACATGTTGTTGAAGAACGAGTCTAAGGCTTAATCATTGAATAACCACTGCGTAAGCAGAAAAAATATTGAATATGAATTCATCTAAATTAAACTTGATCCTAAACGCTGTGCGTATTGCGTTGGTGGTGATCGGAGTTGGTTTATCCCTGCTTTTGATCAACGGACCAAACGTAAATGCAGGTACTGAGGCGGTTGAGGCTTTCCGTGACGGAGGTCAGATGAGTGCTGCTATTATGTTCACTATCGTATTGATGGTTGCGGTAATTGCGGTGATCTTTATCTTCTTCTTCGTACAGTTGGCTACCAACACGAAAAAGACTGTGATGTCAATCGTTGGATTGATCGCAGCTTTAGTGATCTATCTGATCTTTTTTGCGGCAGGAACATCAGACACGTCGGATAGCTTGCTTTTGAAAAATCCAGTTGAGCAAGGGACAGTAGTTACAACTACAGCAGGTATTTACACCGTAATGATCGGTTTATTTGCAGGTGTGCTTGTAATCCTTCTAGGACCTTTAATGGGAAGACTAAGAAAATAATTAAACGATCATGGCAAAACGCGAAATACCAGAAATTAATGCCGGTTCGATGGCGGACATTGCGTTCCTGCTTTTGATCTTCTTCCTTGTAACAACAACTATGGACAAGGATCAGGCTTATATCCGAAGCATCCCTAAAAAGATCGAGGTAAAGAATGATCCGGTTGAAGTACAAAAAAGAGACATCCTTGCTATCAAGGCGAATAGCCAAAATCAATTGATGGTAAGGGGTGAAGTTTTTAATGACCCAGACAAGATTTCTGATTTTGTTTTGAAATTCTATCAAACAAACCAGAAGGCTGCTGGTCAATTGGTCATGAACGACTTCCCTCTTTATTCTGTAATTACAACAAGTCAGATCGAAGATAATATTGATAAGATCCTTGATGAGATCGATGCAATGGAGGCAGCTGGTTCACCTCAAGATCAAATTGATTTTAAGTACAATCAGCTGGCAGAATGGGAAAAGAAACAACGTGCACTGAAATTGTACGGTGGTTCTCAGCTCCCAGAGATCTCTTTTCAGGCGAACATGCGTATTGAAGTAATGCAGGCAACTGCGTATTCAATCTTCGCAAAGATCCAGACTGAGATCGAAGAAGCGATCTATGAATTACGCGATAAAGAAGCTCAACGTCTATGGGGTGTTTCTTACGGAACATTGAAGAGAAAAGAAGCGAACGAAAATGACAAGACGAAGGTGAAAGAAGAGAAAGGAAAACTTGAACTTCTTGAGATCCTTTATCCTGCCAGAATCATTGAAGTAACTCCTAAAAACTAGGAATTGTTATGTCAAAATTTAAAAAAGAAGGAAAAAAATCAACACCGGGTGTAAATACCTCATCCCTACCGGATATCGTATTTATGCTTTTGTTTTTTTTCATGGTTGCAACAACAAGTAAGGAAAATGATCCTACTGTACAAGTAGAACAACCTACTGGTACCAGAGCGATGGACTTGACACCATTCAAGCAGCGCTCAGAGGTTGATTTCCTGTATCTTGGTAAACCGCGTAACCCTGCAAGAGCTGAGGCTTTCAAAATGGGATATGCACTTTCTCTTGATAACGTTGTACAACCTACACCAGACGGACTATATAATACCAATGCTGTTGGGCAATGGAAAAAAGATAAGTTCGATCAAAAGCCTGCAAGAATGACTTCACCTATTGAATTGGTCATTACTTGTGTTAAAGCCGATAAAGGAGCTCCAACCGGATTGATCTTTGATATCCGTAAAGAACTTCAGAATATCAATGCTTTGACAATTGCCTACGCAGTTAGAGATAACAGCAATATTTAATCAGAATATTCCTATACCTAAAACCCCGGATTGAATCCGGGGTTTTTTATTTTTGTCCCATGGAGTTTGTACACTATAATCCGACGCGTATCCTTTTTGGAAAGGATCAATATAATGGTATTGCTGAGCAGATCAAGTCCTGCACCGTAAACAATAAAATCCTTTTGGCTTTTGGCGGTGGAAGTATTCAGTCCAATGGTATTTATTCTAAGGTAAAGGAGCAATTAACTGATTTTGAAGTAACTGATTTCGGCGGAATTGAAGCAAATCCTGAATTTGACACACTCATGAAAGCTGTCGAAATAGTAAGAAACAAAGAGATCGGCTTTGTGCTTGCTGTGGGTGGTGGATCTGTTATTGATGGAGTTAAGTTCATTTGTGGGGCCGTTAACTTCGATTGCGATCCATGGGATGTCCTTTCCAGAAAAGAAGGTTGCGTTTTTGATTCAGCATTACCATTTGGAACAGTCTTAACACTTCCGGCAACAGGCTCAGAAGCAAACTCCGGTGCTGTGATCAGCCGATCGCCTCTGAAGGAAAAAAGGACAATGGGCGGACCCTATTTCTTTGCAAAATTTTCAGTGTGTGATCCTACCGTTGTCAAGACACTTCCTAAAAGACAAATCGCAAATGGAATCGTAGATAGTTTTGTTCATACCCTGGAACAGTATATTACCTACCCATCAGAAAATTTACTACAAGAACGACAAGCAGAGGCAATACTATCCACGCTCATTGAAATTTCTGCAGCAATAATCGAGAATCCTGGTGATGAAAAATTGGCATCAAACCTCATGCTTTGTGCAACTCATGCACTCAATGGAAATTTAAGATGCGGAGTCCCAACTGACTGGACAACCCATATGATCGGTCACGAGTTGACGGCCTATTATGGAATAGATCACGCAAGAACACTGTCTATCATTCTTCCTCGTTTATATGAAAACCAGATCGACAATAAACGAGAAAAGCTTGTACAATATGGAAAGCGAGTTTGGAAACTGGAAGGCGACGACCAAGAACTTGCTTCTCTTGCTATTAAAAAAACAGAGGTTTTTTTCCAATCCCTGGGGATCCAAACTAAGATTTCGGATTACTCCAAGGATACTTCTGAAATTGCAGATCACATCAAACAAATATTCGTCTCCAGAGGGTGGCTAAAGATGGGAGAACGACAGGCTATAACACCCGAAGACGTTCATTCTATTGTTTCTAAAGCGATTTGATGACTTCTAAATTGATCCATTTAAGAGAAGAGCCAACTCCTGAAATCACCGAGCTACTTGATTCCATTGCTTACGGGACAAATGGGGCAATTTACCGGCATGAGAATACCCTTGAACGGATCAAAGACCTTGACCGACCATTGTTTTTGACATTAGAAAGAAATTCCAAAGTAATAGCCAATGTGACCTTTTGCAGAAGATCGGTTGGTTGGTATATTCGTTTTTTTGGATTTGCTGAACAATTTCGATCGAGAGGAAAATCAAGTAAACGAGAAAAAAATTCACTCCTTAAAAAAGAATTGGGCCATTTTTTTGACCAAGTCACATCCTCTGGATTTGAAGGCCTCAAATGTGATGGAATGTATGCTTATATTGAATCAGCAAACGACCGAAGTGAGTCAATGAGTTTGGACTTCGGTTTTCACGAAGTCAGCAAGGTCATCACACAGACCTTCAGCAGAGTCAACCCTAAAAAATCAACAAAGCTCAGTAGCAAAAAATCTTGGGACGAAGTTAAAGATATCATCCTTGATCAGTATAAAGATCACGAGTTCCTTCACCTTGATCAGATCTCAAAAGGACCTTTCTGGATAATGTCTGACGAGAATAACGCTCCTCTTGGGGTCTGCCATACGATCAACGTACACTGGAAGATCGATCAATTGCCAGGGAAATTTGGGCGTCAATTAGTGAAAATAATCCCCTACATACCTATTTTGAGTCGGTTGATAAAACCAAAAGATCATCATTTCATTGCTGTTGACGCAGTTTGGATCAAGAACAATGATCCTGTAATAATGGAAGAAATGTTTTCAGGAATACTCGCTGAAGAAAATAGGAATCTCATGATCTGGTGGGCTGACGAAAAAGATGAGATCAGAAGAGCAGTAACTGCGAAGGTAAGATGGGGGATCCTTGATAAGATGATAGGTAGGACTCCAGTAAAAGTTATCGCCCGAACAGTGGATGGTCAGAATCAAAAGTTTTCACGTCCTGTTTTTGTTTCTGCTTTTGACATGGTTTAGTCTTCATTATCTTTGTCACATGAAATATTTGATCGTCGGTCTGGGAAATCCAGGTTCAAAATATGCTGAAACCAGACACAACATTGGTTTCAAGGTGGTTGAAGCAGTAGCTAAAGAACTGGAAGGAACTTTCAGATCAGATAAACATGCAGATGTAGCCGAAGTAAAATACAAAGGGAGAACGCTGGTGTTGATCAAGCCTACAACTTTTATGAATTTGTCCGGAAAGGCAGTGAATTACTGGCTTCAAACAGAAAAAATACCGGCATCCAACCTACTTGTTGTTACCGATGATATTGCTTTACCTTTCGGAATTCTGCGAATGAAGGGTAAAGGAAGTGATGGAGGACATAATGGATTAAAGGACATCCAGAGTGTCTTGTCTTCTCAAGAATATGCACGATTACGCTTTGGCGTCGGAAATGATTTCAAAAGGGGTCAGCAAGCCGATTATGTTCTTGGAGAATGGTCTTCTGAAGAATCAGAAAAGTTAGGAGAAAGAATTCATACCGCTACGCAATTTGTATATGGTTTTGTAACAATCGGTCTTGGTCTGACAATGACCAATTGGAATAACAAATAAGATTTCTAAAAATACTCTTTTATTCCATTTTTGATAATTCATGATACCTATTCGCTTATTTTAATGATTGAAGGGGAAATTCTTCTGTATTTTCGGCGAAAAATATTTTACAATTGAAAAAACTCACACTTTTAACTTTTTTGTGGACATCCTTTTTTTTGGGTGCACAAACTAAAGGACTTATCGTTGTGCCCTCCTCATCTGGAGCGGCTGTTTTAGATCCTAATGGAGACGGTTACGTTTCTCAATCGACAGGAGGATTTGTTTCAAATGACATCTCAGAAAGTGAGATTCCTTACATAACATTGATCCCTGCAGGAAATGAACCTCAGGCAGATGTCCAAAATGCACCAAATTGTGGTTTTACGGATTTTGTAGAATCAACAACAGGAGGTCTTGATCCTGCGATGCATTATTACAATACATCTACTGGAGATTGGCTATTTCGATTGAGAATGGCAAACATTTCCCCTAACTCCAAAAGTTACAGTATTCTAATTGATTCAGATGGACAAATTGGACCTGGATCGCCTAATTACAATGCCTCGAACCCGGGGTTTGAGTGGGAGATCGTTTTAGCAACGAATTTTGGAGTGATGATTTACGACCATACGGGTCCGACTATTAACTGCACTCCCACCGTTAGCAGTGTTGGTGATGCGCATTACCAAAAATCAATTGCAAATTCAGAGGTCTGTTCTCAATTGAACTATTTTTTAGATTTCTATGTCACTTCTGCCGATTTGGCATTAATGGGAATTAATCCTAATACTACAATATTAAGATATGCGCTTGTCGACAATGTTGCAGCAAATAAATCTACTTTGTGCAATCCAAGCTCTGCCTCAGATATTGGAGCTGTAGATGATTCTCAATGTTCAAATATCTATGAATGTCTTACATCTATTGTAGAGCAGCAAACGGGATGTGTATTAGACCAGATTAGTTCTGGAGCATGTCAAGCTATTTCAGTTTGTCCAACAATCAATACATCACTCCTGACTACAGGTTCTGCAATAGTTACAGGTAGTTCAGTCGAACCAGCAGGGAGCACGATTAATGTCTACAGTAATAGCGTGTTAATTGGAACTACTACGGTTCAATTAGATGGTTCTTGGTCTGCAAGTGTTTCGCCTTCTTTGTCAGCAGGTGCTACAATTAACGCCACAGCTCAGAACATAGCAGGTAATGAAATTGTTTCTTCCGGTTCATGTAATGAGTTTATTATTCCAAATTGTCCTGGAGCACCAGCAGCAGCACCAGTGATCACAAATGAAACTGGAAAAAATCTTTGTGGAGATGGAATAGCAGGATACAGCATAGAAGTTTATTATCAAAACGGAAATATTTTTCCAGCTAATCCTGCTACCAGTGCTTATAATCCTGTAACGGTTGCTGGTGATTGGACATGGAAATGTACTGGAAATACAGGTGACTGCAACGCAGGAAGTGGTGTAGATTGTATCAGTGAAGGAGGTTACATGGTTCTGCAAGTTAGCCCTGATGGATGTCCTTCTCTTCCGGCTTTTGCTTGTGTTAGTATTGGAGGTGGTTATTCGCCTGGCGTATCACCTACACCGGTTATTAATGCATCAAGTGTTTTTGCAGGAAGTACATCAGTTTCAGGATCTGTCAACTTTAATGCTGCACCAGCACCTCAAAGTGGATATATTTATTTGTTTGTGGATGGTGCATACTTTAGCACAAGTTCCTTAATTTCTAGCTCAGGAGCATATACAGTTTCTTGTCCTGCCCTGCCTGCTTGTGGAACCTTGACTTCAATGTTTGTGCAATCTTCCGGGACCTCCCCTTCAGATCATGAGTGTTTTTCCTTAGTGAGCAACTCTGTTACTATCAACGGAACGACAAATGCGCCAACATTAGAAGGTCCTTTATGTACATCTTCAACAATAACAACTGTTTCTGGAACATGTAATGAGCCTGATGGAACAATAATTGAAATTTATGTCAATGGAAATCCAACCGGAATTACATCAACCGTAACGAATTCCAATTGGAATGTCAGTGGATTGAGCATTTCAGCAGGTAATGTTGTAACAGCAACTGCAACTAATTTAGCCTCATGTGAAGCAGAAAGCTCTGCTTCTAATAGTTATACAGTGACCAATTATTCTTCCGGAACTGTCGCTATCACGCCTAGTAGCATTGTAGAAGGATCTACATCAGTTATAGGGACGGGGACACCAGGTTCAATAATTGCCCTACTCATTGACAATTATCCGGTTTACACTGACCTAAATCAAACCAATCCTGCTACAGCTGTTGTTGATGGATCTGGTAATTGGGTGATTTCAGGAATTTATCCTTTAGATCTTTATGCAGGAGGCACAGTTACGGCTACTATGGTAATTGGATCTAATTGTCCAACAGAACCGCAAGACCCTACTCCGGTGGTATGTGTCACTCCATTAGATAATTTAGCAGTCTCTCCCGATGATGCCGGGATTTGTTCTGGAAGTACAACCGTAACAGCTACAATTACCAATAGTCAGTCGGGTGTTATTTATCAACTTTACAACGCAGCTTCGAGCAGTTATTCTGGTAGCTCTGTTTTAGGTAATGGCTCAAACATTACTTTGACATCTGGTTCAATTTCTGCAACAACAATAATAGAAATTCATGCATTTAAATTTCAATTTGGAGTTTGTAATTCGATTTTATCAGAAACTATAATTTTCACTGTTGGCGCTCCAGCAGCTCCAACAGCATCTGTGACAGCTCAACCAACTTGTGATGTGCCAACTGGCGCGATCACCGTAACTGCACCAACAGGAGCTAGTATCGTGTATAGTGTTGATGGAACAAACTACCAAGCAAGTGGTACATTTA
>Ga0070743_10000596_pt1 | contig 14113 bp, 5 predicted proteins | sample ColrivemetaGS697_FD_70187 | JGI IMG/M metagenome (GOLD analysis project Ga0070743, IMG submission 70187) | Estuarine microbial communities from the Columbia River estuary, USA - metaG S.697 | ecosystem: Environmental > Aquatic > Marine > Intertidal zone > Estuary | place: USA: Columbia River... | reverse complement strand
CAAAGTAGCAGGCGCATTAGGAACTATCGGAGCAATTGGCGGCGCAGTAGCGGGCGTGTCTAAATTACTTAGCGGCCCTTCAAATTTATTAGGCGGCGGCTCGTTTGGCACAGCCGGAAATACATGGGTCCCAGTTAAGAGTACTATCTCAGTTACCTTACAACCAATTTTCAGTAGAGAAAATATGAAGCAGTTTAGTTTACAAAAATTTGTAAACGGCGGATATGTTACTGGAGGTTACATTTAATGGCAACGTATAGCAATACCAGTCCTTGGTTTACAACCGGCTCAGTACAAAATTATCTTAGCGTATTGTCTATTAGGCCAGTTGCAGCTGAAGCAGACGACTACCTTTATTCAATAGAGCCGCAGTATACTCATAGACCAGATTTACTTTCTTATGACTTGTATGGAACTTCTAAATTATGGTGGGTTTTTATTCAACGCAATTTAGATATTTTGCAAGATCCTATCTATGATTTTATTCCTGGAAAACAAATTTATATTCCTAAACGTACCGGCCTCTTTAAAGTATTAGGGATCTAATATGCCTTCTTTTGATATTTCTGGCGCAGCAACTACACTGTCTAAAACTATTAACAAAACGCTAACTGATACAGGTATAGCAAAAGGGTTAAGTTCAGTTAGTTCTGCAATAAATTCAGCTAAGGATTCAATTGCATCTGGTTTAGGAATTAACATTAGCAGTATTACTAGTGCTATTCCCGGAGCTGCTGAAATACAAACTGCATTAGATCAAGCAAGAAAAAATATAAACAATCTTGGAAACTTAGCGTTAAATGCTGCCGCTGCAACTACACAAGTTCCGTCTGGTATTTCTGGTCCTGTTCCTAATATATTGCATAGCTATACTTCGTTCAACTACATTTTTACTTTAAGTGTAATGGATGATGCACAAATTAATTTTCCAAACGAAACATATCGTAAAGGTATGTTAGGCCCATTAATTTTAAAAAGTGGTAGCGGCAATCCATCTGATAGAGTAAGAACACCATATGCAACTGCTGCGAATCCTGCAGGTACGTTTGATTTTTATATCGAAGGTCTGCAAATTAACAGTAGTGTAGGTTTTGAAAAATCCACCGGCAACACAAATGCAACAGGATTTAGATTTAAAGTTATTGAGCCTTACTCTATGGGGTTGTTCTTTGAAGTATTGCAATCATCAGCTAAGATTGCAGGTCATAGAAATTATCTTGACATGCCGTTGTTATTAACAATTGAATTTAAAGGTCATATTGACGCAGATTTACAAAATGTTCAGATAGATAAAACAACAAAATATTTTCCTATTCGCTTGCGACAGCTTGGAATTAAAGTAAGCGGAAAAGGTAGCGAGTATGATGTTGATGCATACCCGTTAAATGAAAAAGCATTAACATCAATTTATAGTCAATTGAAAACTGATGTATCTATATCAGGCAAAACTGTTGTTGAAATGTTACAAACAGGTGAAAAAAGTTTACAACGTGTATTAAACGATCGATTGAATGAAGCTGTTAAAAGAAAAGATGTTAATGTCGCAGACCAAATACTAATTAGTTTTCCAAAAGATTTAAAGACAGGCGATTACTCCGGTAGTCCTAACGATGATTCAGCAAACCCGTTAGGCGCAACAATTTTTCCTGCTAGTGCAGGTGCTGACTTTGATTTATTTAAAAAATTAGGTGTAACAACTAGCAGCATTAATAAAACTCAAGTGCAAGAAGAAGGTACAGTTAATGACATAGGTGCAAGCACAATGGGGTTTAGTTTATTCAACGACGGCGGTACTCCATTTGCAAAAGATAATTTTGCGTACGATCAAGCCACAGGCACATATAAACGCGGCGACATTTCTATCAATCCGTCAGAAGGCGAGTTTAAATTTGCACAAGGTAGTGATGTAATTAATGCAATAAATCAAGTAATCTTAATGAGTGAGTATGGCCGAACAGCGCTTTCACAAATAAGTGATTCTGGAAGCATCCAATGGTGGCGTGTTGAAACACAATTATTTTACGTGCCGACTGATGAGAACTTAGCTAAAACGGGTGTGAAACCTAAATTAATAGTTTATAGAGTTGTGCCGTATGCAGTTGATGCAAGTGTATTTTTACCTCCTAATACCCCAAAACCAGGAACTGAAAAAGCTAAACAAGAAGTAGTTAAAGAATATAATTTTATATACACTGGGCAGAACGTAGATGTTATTGATTGGGACATCGAATTTAAAAGCGGCTTCTATACAGCAATGATGGCTGATGGTGGTAAGAATAACGGCGATACGAAAATTGCAGAACAATCAAGCGGTGCAGGTGTAGAAGGTAATGTAGGAGTACAAGGTGATCCTCCAGGCCAAGCCCCTAAAGATGATTCAATCCCTACGTCTGTTATTAAAGATGGAGTTGCTACAAGCACAGCATATAAAGGCGGCGGTGGGTTTGATGATGCAGCAAGTTTAGCAGCTCGACAATTCCATGATGCATTAACATCTGGTGTTGACATGATTAATCTAAATTTAACAATCTTAGGAGATCCGTATTATCTAGCAGACAGTGGTATGGGAAATTATACAGCAGTAGCAACAGATAATAAACATATGACTGCTGACGGTTCTATGAATTATCAGAATGGAGAAGTTTTAGTAAATTGCAATTTTAGAACTCCTCTGGATGCAAATACCGAAACAGGGTTATATGATTTTAGAAGTAAAGAAGTTAAACAATTTACTGGACTTTATAAAGTAATATCCGTCGACAGCAACTTCAACAGAGGAAAGTTCACCCAAGTTTTAAAAATGGTTAGATTAAAAGGTCAAGAAATTAAATCAACAGCACCTGTACAATTAGCTTCAACACCTGGACAAACAGCTTCGGATTCTAATATTCAAGTATTCGATGACGGGTCTAGTATACAAACATTTGAAGACGGATCTACATTAGTAACAGACTCTGAAGGTAACGTTACTGCGACACGATCACCTGCAGAAATTCAAGCAAGTGCAGACCTTGCAGGTTTTGAAGGATAATTATGGCAGAAGAAACAAGACCGTCCGGTAGTACAGAAAAATCTAGTCCTGGCCCTTACCTTGCTAAAATTGTTAGCCACCTAGATCCGACATACATGGGAACACTAGAAGTACAACTACTTCATGAAGTAGGTAACGACGATGCTAGATCCGGGCAATTGCACCAAGTAAAGTATCTAAGTCCTTTCGCTGGACAAACTAGTATTGACTATGTTGGCGACGAAGATGATTACGATAATACACAAAAAAGTTACGGATTTTGGATGATACCGCCCGATGTTGGTAGTATTGTAATGGTGGTATTTGTAGACGGTGACCCTAGAAAAGGATATTGGATCGGATGTGCTCAAGATAAGTCGATGAATTTTATGACACCTGGAAATGCGTCATCGTCATTTAACATAGATGGGTTAGAAGAACGAGTACCAGTTGCTGAATATAACAAAATAACCCAAGCTAACACTGCTGATCCTACAACTATACCAAAACCTCCAACTCCGTTTCAGGAAGTGTTAAACACTCAAGGTTTATTAAAAGATGACATTCGCGGAATAACTACCTCTAGTGCAAGACGAGAAGTTCCTAGTGCAGTGTTTGGAGTTAGCACTCCGGGGCCGGTAGATAAACGTTCTGGTGCAAAGCAAGGCCGACAAGGCAAAGCTGAACATAAAGTTGTTGGCGCTTTCGTTAGTCGACTAGGCGGCAGCACTCTTGTTATGGACGACGGTGATGATAAATTCTTAAGAAGAACATCTGCATCCGAAGGGCCTCCCGACTATGCAGCAGTTGAACAAGATGAAACTGACGGACTGCCAGATATTCCGCACAACGAGCTTATTCGACTTAGGACTAGAACAGGCCACCAGATTTTACTACACAATAGTGAAGATTTGATTTATATCGGTAACAGCAAAGGGACTGCCTGGATTGAATTAACAAGTGACGGAAAGATGGACGTCTATTGCGAAGATAGTATTAGTTTTAGAACAAAGCAAGATTTTAATTTTTATGCAGACCGAGATTTTAATATCGAAGTAGGAAGAAATTTTAATTTAAAAGTTGGAGAAAGACACCAAACTGAAGTAGGCACTGACAAAATTGTAATTGTTGATGCTAATAATTTTATTAAAGTCTTTGGAACACACGACGAAACAATTGCCGGCGCCACAAAAATTAATCTCGAAGCAACACTAGATATAAATGCTGCTGAACAAACAAATCTTACTGTTGGTGGCGGATTTGATTTAAACACATCGGGGGCTAATAAATTAACCAGTGGCGGAAATATGGAAATTGCAGCAGCAAATACTACAATTTCTGGCGGAAATATTAACTTAAACGGTCCAGCAGCAGCTACCGCCGAATCCGCAGCTACAGCAACTCTGCCAGAGTCCTTGTCGACTTTTGCAAATCCGGACGAAACTGAAAACACTATTGACAGTATAATGCTTCGAATACCAAGTCATGAACCATGGCCGCATCACGAAAATTTAAACCCAACTGATTTTAAACCTGAAATGACAGATAGAGAAGCGGGAAGCGATATCCCAGTACCTGATGTGTGGAAAACTTATAGCACGATAACTGATACGTTTGCTAAAATTAAGGCATCTGAAGAGGAGTAAATACTAACATGAGCGCAAATCAACGTCTTTACGATAAAGTAGTTCTTAAAGGACCTCCTTTAAATTCTACTAATCTTCCGGGTACAAAAACATATAAGGGTTTTAGTACAGTTAGTAGCGACACTAAAACTTTTTCACTTTACGATTTAGCACTTATTAAACAAGATTTAATAAATCATTTTCATATCCGTCAAGGCGAACGCCTAGAAAATCCAACGTTTGGCACTATTATTTGGGATATTTTGTTTGAACCATTAACTGAAGAAATAAAACAAATCGTTATAAAAAACGTAGAAGATATTATTAATTACGATCCTAGGGTTACTGCTAAACAAGTTATTGTTACAACCTACGAGTCTGGTATACAGATAGAATGTGAACTAACATATTTGCCATACAACATTCAAGAAGCTATAAAATTTAGATTTGATCAAGCAAACGGATTGTTAGCTAATTAACATAGCACATAATTATTTCCGATAAATATCTGTATATAGGACGCAGATATGTCAGCAACTGATAGACAAAATAGACTTTTAGTAGCAGAAGACTGGAAACGAATATACCAGAGCTTCCGCAATGCCAATTTTCAGAGCTATGACTTTGAAAATTTACGTCGCGTGATGATTAACTACATCCGCGAAAATTACCCTGAAGACTTCAACGATTACACAGAATCCAGTGAATATTTGGCACTAATTGATCTAATCGCTTTCTTAGGGCAGAGTATTAGTTTTAGAATTGATTTAAATGCTCGAGAAAACTTCTTAGAGTTAGCAGAGCGCAGAGAAAGTGTATTACGACTAGCTCGATTATTAAGCTATAAGCCAAAAAGAAACGTATCTGCCAGCGGTCTTTTAAAATTCGTGTCTGTGTCTACAACTCAATCAACATATGATAGCAACGGCAGAAATTTAGCAAATCAAGTTATAAACTGGAATGACCCTGCAAATAATAATTGGCACGATCAGTTCATTAAAGTATTAAATTCAGGATTACCTGCGTCACGTCAATATGGAAATCCCGACGACAAAGGTGTTGTATACGGAATTCCAACAGAAAAATACAGGTTTCAGAGCGCTAACACAGATGTTCCTGTGTATTCTTTTACTAAAACTATTGATGGTAGAAGTATGGGGTTTGAAGTAGTATCAACTACTTTCAGCAATGATAACGTAATATACGAAGAACCTCCTAGTCTTGGTAATAGATTAGCATTTATATATAGAGACGACGGCAAAGGTAATGGTAGCAGTAACACTGGATTCTTCCTGCACTTCAGACAAGGAACACTGAACCAAGGAAGTTTTACATTATCTCAACCTGCTACAGACGAAACAGTTGATATAGATGCTGTTAACATTAACAATTCGGATGTATGGCTTTATAGATTAGATACAAACGGGGTTGAAAACGAATACTGGGCACAAGTTCCTAGCTTCGAAGGTAACAACATAATTTATAATAGCTTAAACAAAAGTATTCGAAATATTTACGGCGTAGTCACTCGTGCAAATGACCGTATTAGCTTAGTGTTCAGTGATGGTGTATTTGGTAATTTACCGCAAGGCACTTTTAGAACTTATTATCGTGTAAGCAACGGGTTAAGTTATACAATTAATCCTAAAGATATTAAAAATATTAGTGTAGATATTCCTTACATTAGTAATGTTGGCCAAGTAGAAACACTTACATTAACTTTAAGTTTACAAAGTTCTGTTAATAATTCTAGTCCATCAGAGTCTAACGACAGTATTAAGACTAGAGCACCTGCTACATACTATACTCAGAATAGAATGATTACTGCGGAAGATTACAACATTAGTCCCCTAAGTACTAGCCAAGAAGTTGTAAAAGTAAAAGCAGTTAATAGAAGCAGTAGCGGAATTAGCAGATACTTTGATTTAGTTGACCCAACTGGAAAATATAGTAAAACAAATTTATTTGCAGATGATGGTATCATATACAAAGAAGATTACATTGATAGTTTTAGATTTAATTACGTAACTAGAACTGACATTGAAGCAGTTATCTATAATCAATTATCAGAAGTTTTAGCATCACCTAATCTGAAAAATTTTTATTACTCTAAATTTAATAAAACAATTTTTTCAGAAGAATTAACTTGGAAAACTGTTACGACAGACACAAACCAATCAACTGGGTATGTACAAGATACATTTAGTACAATTCAGAAACTGAGCAATTACACTACCACAAACTTGAAGTTTTTTAACGTCGGCGCTCTAGTTAAGTTTACTGCACCAGCAGGTCGTTATTTTAATAAAAATAACAACAATAATTGGGAATATACTACAATCCCGTCAGTCGGACTATGTGATGCACTTTGGTCTAAAGTTGTTACTATTCGCGGTGACGGTACAAATAATTCTACTGGTATTGTAGAAGACGGCACCGGCACAGTTATATTAAACGACCTAATACCCGACGGTGCAATCATAAGCGAAATCATTCCTGTATGGAGGACTAGTTTAGAAACTAGCCTAATTACTAATATGGTTGATCTTGTATTTTCTAACAAACAGTTTGGATTAAGGTACGACACTGAGTCTAAGAATTGGAAAATTATCACTGAAACAAATTTAAACACTACCGATGTGTTTAATACTGGCCGTCAAGGCGATACAACAAATCAGAAAGCTGATGCCAGTTGGTTACTGTTATTTTCAACAAACACTGAGTACTATACTGTTACAAGTAGATTAACTCGTTATATCTTTGAAAGTGCTCAACAAATTAGATTCTTCTTCGATTCTAGCGATAAAATTTATGATACAAGAAATAATACTGTAGTTAAAGATGTTATTAAAGTATTAGGAATTAATGTAGACCCTAGTATTCCTGCAAACACAACACCATTTACCTATGATAGAGATTGGGAAATCACTGAAGAATTTAGAGGTCTTGACGGTTATGTAGACAGTAAAAAAATACAAATTGCTTTTGCCGATAGTGACGACGACGGTATAGTAGATGATCCTACAATCTTTGAACAAATTGTTGATTCTAACAGTAGAATTATTTTAGAAAGATACACTATTGAACAAGGCCAAGAAGATTATCGTTACGTAGATAATATTGATAACAAAGTATTAATTTTAAACTCAGAAACAAGTGCTATAGATTTTAATACTTATGTTGACGGTCAATACTTTTATTTTATAGATACTAATGTCGTTAAAAAATTCAATAAAGTAACTTCTGTATTTGCAGTTTCTATGGATTACAAAGTTTACATTGGTAGAGACAAAATTAAATTTCAATACATACATAATGCAGATTATGAATCAAGGATTGATCCTGGCATTACAAATTTAATTGATGTGTTCTTGTTAACTAAACAGTACGATATTAATTATAGACAATGGCTTAATGGTTCAATCAGCAACGAACCATTACCGTCAAGCACTGATGCGTTATATAATTTACTAAGCCCTGAACTTAATAAAATTAAATCAATAAGTGATGAAGTAATTTATCACCCAGTAAAATATAAAGTTTTATTTGGTGCTAAAGCAACAGTAGATGTTCAGGCAACATTTAAAGTTGTTAAAAACGCAGAACTAGTTATCAGTGATAACGATGTTAAAACAAGAGTATTATCTGCAATATCAGAATTTTTTGCATTAGAAAATTGGGACTTTGGTGATAATTTTTACTTTAGTGAATTAGCAGCGTATGTTATGAATAAGGTAAGCCCTTACATTGTAACATTTGTTGTAGTACCAAAACAAAGCGGTCTAAGTTTTGGCGGACTATATGAAATTAAAAGCGAAAAAGACCAAATTTTTATTAACGGTGCAACAATTGACGATATTGAAATTATTTCAACCATTACTGCAAGCAAAATTAAGAGTGCAATTATACAATCTACTCAGACAACAGTCAGTCAACAAGCAATTACCAGTTCAGGGAGTAACTGATGGCATATAATAAAGATCAGAACGAACCAAAAGTTCCAACATCTAATGTAGAAAAAAGAGAAAGTGCAAATTTATTACCTAGATTTTATAGAACTAAAAGTAATAAAAAGTTTCTACAGGCAACTGTTGATCAGTTAAATCAACCCGGCACAGTTAAGAAATTAAACGGTTATATTGGCAGACAAAATGCTAAAGCGGTTGCAAATTCTGATATATTTTTATCTGCGGTAGATAAGATTAGACAAGATTATCAATTTGAACCGGCAGCACTTGTTCAGGATTACTTAGGTAATACTACTTTCTTTAAAGATTATATCGACCATACTCATCATATTGATGTATTTGACGGCATAGCAAATAATCATAATAGAATGAACAAACAAGAATTTTATTCTTGGAATCCACATATTTGTTGGGATAAGTTTGTTAATTATCAGCAGTACTATTGGCTACCTTTCGGTCCGTCAGGAATAGAAGTATTAGGACAACAAAAAGAAATTACAAGTACCTACACGGTGCGAGGAGTTGACGAATCGGATAACGTTGCTTATTTGTTTACACCGAACGGATTAACACGTAACCCCACCTTGCGATTATTTAGAGGCCAGACTTATATTTTTGATATTGAGGCTGAAGGGCATCCGTTTAGTATCAAGACTAGCAGAGTTAGTGGGACATTAGATAGATATACCGAAGGCGTTGATGCATTTGCTGTAGAATCAGGAAAAATTACTTTTACTATTCCTGTAGATGCTCCTGATATTTTATTTTACGTAAGTGAAAATTCTGCAGACACCGGCGGTGTTTTTTATATTTTAGACATTAAAGAAAATACTGAAATTGATTTAGCAACTGATCTATTAGGTAAAAAAACTTATACTATTCCTAACGGAACAGCTGAAGGCCTTTCAATCAGTAACGGTATGAAATTACAGTTCGGCGGCGAAGTTACCCCCGCTCAATATGCAGAAGGATTTTGGTATGTTGAAGGCGTTGGTACAGCAATTACACTTGTAAACGAACGAGATTTAGAAGTAAGAACAAGTTTTAATCAAGAAACAAATATTTTATTCGACGATGCACCCTTTGACCAATTACCATTTGGCGACTTGAGTTCTTTACCGAGTAAAAAAGATTATATAACTATTAATCGTGCTAGCCCTGATAAAAATGCATGGAGCCGATATAATAGATGGTTCCACTATGATGTTATTGTTGCTTCTGCAAAAGCAAATGGCGTAGAAGCTGAAATAGATCAATCTGCAAGAGCCATTAGACCTATTATAGAATTTGTTGCAGGATTAAAATTATTTAATCAAGGTATTAAATCTAAAAATAATATTGATGTTATTGATAATTTTACAACTGATGCTTTTTCAATAGTTGAAGGAAGTTTAGGTTACAATGTTGACGGCATCGATTTAGCTCATGGCATGAGAATTATTTTTAATTCCGATACTGATTCGTTTGTTAAAGGTAAAATTTTTAAAGTTAATTTTATTGAAATAATTCCTCCGCAGAGAGAAATTCAATTTGATGCAACACTTGCAGTAGATATAGCATCAGATGTTTTTACGTTTACAACTGAACATGGTTTAACGACTGGTAATAGAGTTACATATATTGCCAATGACACTGGCGCAATTTCTGGTTTAGTTAATCGACAAGTATATTATGTTAGCGTTATTGACACTTTTAGAATTAAGTTATATACTAATCCTAGCTTAACTAAACTAGTAGATATCTTTAATACTGGAACAGGAACGCACCGATTTGAATTGTTCACCGGAGTTAGACGTCAGATTAATCTAGTAGAAGAGCCTGATTCGATTCCAGAAAAGTTTGATACTGTTACAGTGAACTACGGCACATCAGATTATATAACAACAACATTGCAAGGCAACCAGGGTCAGACGTATTGGTTTAATGGAGAGCAATGGAAATTATCTCAATTAAAAAATAATGTCAATCAACCACCGCTCTTTGATTTATTTGACAGCAAACAGGTAAGTTTTGGTGATAGTTCAGTTAATAATTACGAAGGTAGTAGCTTTACGGGTACTAAACTTTTTAGTTATAAAGTTGGAACAGGTTCGGCTGATTCAGAGTTAGGATTTGCACTATCTTATCAGAATATTAATAACATTGGCGATATTGTATTTGAATTTAATTTATTAAAAGACACATTTACATATAAAAAAGGTGTTGACATTTTAACACTTAATACTGATATTGGGTATTTGCAACTAACAGATGAAAATAATATTTCTACTTTTTCTAATGGGTGGGTGTTAAACTCTTTAGATATAACTCAACCGGTTATTAGAATTTTTAATGGCATAGATGCTATTCCTAAATCTGCAGACACTTCTAAGAAGTATGTCGGCGATAACGGTGTTGAATATTATTTTAATGCTGCTTTAAATTCTTGGTATCCTCGAAACTTTTATATCGACGTGTTCGATAATGTAAATTTGTTAAGTGATTTAGAAGTTAGAGTGTACCTAAATGGAAAACGTTGGAATAAATCTAATTTTATAGTTAAGGATGGCACAACTAAGAAATACGTTGAATTTTTAGGAAATGCAAATGTGACTGATGTAGTTACATTGAAATGTTTCTCAGCTCAACCTAAAAACTCTAATGGCTATTATGAGTTACCAATTAATTTACAAAACAATCCTCTCAACGATAACATTGTACAATTCACGTTGGGAGAAGTAATCGACCACGTTGATAGTATTATCGATAATATTCAAGAATTTAATGGAATATTTCCCGGCACTGGAAACTTAAGAGATCTCGGAGGGTTATCGAGCAAAGGTGTGAAATTTGTTCAACACAGCGGTCCTTTAAACCTTAGTTTATATCATTTAGGGTCTAAGGAAGCTAACATTATTAAAGCATTAGATGCTGCAAGGAATGACTACGGGCAGTTTAAGAGAGCATTTATAATTGCTGCAACAGAAAGTGGAATTGATACCGATCCTCGACGACACGTCGATGCAGTGTTGCAATCTATGGTAAAGGACAAACCTAAATCTAGTCCTTACTATCTAAGCGATATGTTTGGTTATACTGCGTATAACCGTATTGCGTATACAGTCCTTGACTATAGAATAAAAACATATCCGCTAACAACACATTTTGATCTGACATCGTTATCTAATAAATCAGTCAATATCTACTTAAATGGAACACATTTATTATATGGTAGAGACTACATTTTTGGTGATGATGTATTTGTAGAGTTACTTGTAGAGTTAGCAGAAGGCGACTCGATTGAAGCAATTGAGTACGAATCTACTGACGGTTGCTATTGCCCGCCTACTCCAACTAAACTCGGATTGTTTCCAAAATTTGAACCTAAAAAATATATCGACGACACATATACCGAACCTCGAGAAGTAATTCAAGGGCACGATGGAAGTATAACAGTTGCGTTTGGTGATTATAGGGACGATCTAATATTAGAGTTAGAAACTCGAATTTTTAATAATATTAAAGTTAACTACGATCCTACTATTTTTGATATTTTTAATTTTGTTCCAGGGTATAATAGACAAACTGCATATTCTAAAAGCGAAACGGATCAGATACTTTCTAAGTATTTTTTCCAATGGACTACTAACATACAACAAGATTATACAAAGCATTACGGGTACGATCAATTAAATGCTTTTACCTATAACTATCGAGGAAATTATACTCCAGATAAGAAAGATGTCCCTGCTGCATGGCGAGGAATCTATAAATGGTTACTAGATACAGATAGACCTCACACACATCCTTGGGAATGTTTAGGATTGAGCGTAGAGCCGTTATGGTGGCAAGAAGTATACGGCCCAGCACCTTATACTAGCGATAACTTAATGTTATGGGATGATTTAAAAGAAGGCATTGTAAGACAGCCAAGTGTACCCGTTCGTAGAAATGCTAAGTTTGCAAAACCAATTTTAAATAATGGGTTGCCTGTAGACGATCAAGGTAAGTTATTAAGTCCGTACGACTCGGAAATGGTTACCGGCAACATTTTAAGAGGCGATGGCGGCTATTTTGTTTTTGGAGATCACAGTGTAGTTGAAACTGCTTGGAGACGATCTAGTTATTACCCATTTGCTTTAATCACATCTGCGTTATTAATGCAACCGAGTTATGTTTTAGGTTCTTGCCTGGATAGAAGTAGGATTACAAGAGAAGTAAACGGACATTTAGTTTATTCTGAAACAGGATTACGAATTCGATTAGCAGATATTGTCCTGCCTTCTACTTATACTAGAAATAGTACAGAAAGAACTTATACTTGCGGATTAGTAAATTATATTATTGATTATTTAACTAGTGAAAATACAACTAGAATTGATACATACGCTACTGAATTAGCAACTTTAACAAATAAAGTTTCAAGTCGACTAGGTGCATTTACAAATAAAGAAAAATATAAAATTTTATTAGATAGCAAAACTCCTAGTAGTTCTGGCGGTATATTTGTACCTGAAGAAAATTATTTCGTCGACCTAAATTCGAGTAGTGCAGTTAAAAAAGTAATTTATAGCGGCGTTATAATTACAAAATACGAAGACGGATTTGAAATTAGAGGATACAATTTTGATAATCCTTACTTTGTTTATTTGCCACCGTTAATGGATAATCGAGTAATCAAGGTTGGCGGAATTAGTGAAAGTTATATTAATTGGAATTCTAATCAAGTTTATGTTGCAGGTAAACTAGTTAAAGCAAATAATCAATATTACAGAGTAAAAATAAACCACACTTCGGGTCAAGTATTCGATTCTAATTATTATGCAAGACTTCCAGAGTTGCCTACACAAGGCGGCCGAGAAGTTATGTTAAGAAAAACTTTTGACAATACAGATCCTCGTACACTAGCATACGGAACAAAGTTATATACAATTCAAGATGTTGCAGATTTTTTACAAGGGTATGGTGCGTATCTTGAAGCTGAAGGATTCGTGTTTGATGACTTTAATAACGAATTAGCAACTATTACAAATTGGGAAACTTCTGTAAAAGAGTTTATGTTCTGGACGACACAAAATTGGGATCCAGGTGCAGTACTAAGTTTAAGCCCCGCAGCTAACAAGTTAATGTTTAATGCTACTAATTCAGTAGTCGACGACTTGTTAAACACATTCCACGGATATAGTATTTTTAAAGTTGACGGACAAAAATTAGATCCAGAGTTTATTGAAGTATATCGATCAGGATCTAATTTTGTATTAGAGCCTGTTAATACTAATCATGGCATTTACGGTGCAGTATTATATCTTGTACAAAAAGAACATATTGTAGTTATTGATAATAAAACATTATTCAATGACACCATTTATGATAAGGAAGCAGGGTACAAACAAGATCGAGTTAAAATTATAGGTTATGTAACTAGTAACTGGAATGGAGGTTTTGAGATTCCTGGTTTTATTTACGACAGAGCTATTATTTCTGCATGGGAATCTTGGACTGATTATACGTTAGGTACTATCGTTAAACAT
>Ga0070743_10000592_pt1 | contig 14140 bp, 9 predicted proteins | sample ColrivemetaGS697_FD_70187 | JGI IMG/M metagenome (GOLD analysis project Ga0070743, IMG submission 70187) | Estuarine microbial communities from the Columbia River estuary, USA - metaG S.697 | ecosystem: Environmental > Aquatic > Marine > Intertidal zone > Estuary | place: USA: Columbia River... | reverse complement strand
AGGCCCAATAGGAAATGCAGGTCCAACAGGACCCGTAGGACCAAAAGGAGGACAAGGTGCTCAAGGACCTAAAGGTTACGTAGGTAATCAAGGGAGTAAAGGAGTAACAGGACCTAAAGGTCTAAAAGGAGGAGTAGGTCCACAAGGACCACAAGGTGCTTCACCTCAAGGACCACAAGGACCGCAAGGACCTCAAGGACCACAAGGACCGCAAGGACCTAAAGGTTATAAAGGGATAAAAGGTGCGACAGGTAATGTCGGACCAACAGGACAGAAAGGTATCACGGGTACTAAAGGTAACGAAGGACCTATAGGGGACAGAGGTATCACAGGACTTAAAGGATACAAAGGTATTACAGGACCTAAGGGTCAGACGGGTAATAAAGGACCCAAAGGTAATGCCGGTGACCAAGGACCTACCGCAGCAAAAGGTGCGTTAGGTAATAAAGGTACTAAAGGTAACAAAGGTGTCATTGGCTCGAAAGGGTATAAGGGCAATAGAGGACCACAAGGACCAAAAGGTTATGAACCTAAAGGACCTAAAGGATACCAAGGACCTAAAGGATACAAAGGTATCAAAGGTAACAAAGGTATTAAAGGAAACACAGGACCACAAGGACCGAGAGGTATACAAGGTGGCGGCGGTGACTTAGGACCAACAGGTGTTGCAGGTATCAACGGACCAAAAGGACCAAGAGGTGTTCAAGGACCTGTCGGTACTCAAGGACCAAAAGGTTATAAGGGAACTAAAGGTACTCTAGGACCTGTCGGTACTAAAGGACCTCAGGGAGACCAAGGAGGACCAGGAGATAAAGGTGTTATTGGAGGCCAAGGTAATAAAGGTATAAAAGGTAACGCAGGACCAAAAGGTTATATTGGTTCTTCTATTAAAGGTAATAGAGGAGGACAAGGACCAACAGGTTATAAAGGTATCAAAGGTAATAAAGGTGTTAAGGGTATCAAAGGAAACTTTGGACCACAAGGACAACAAGGACCTACAGGATACCAAGGACCGACAGGTGCTCAAGGATATGTAGGAGCCGTAGGAACTAAAGGTAACCGAGGAGGTACTGGCGGGCCGGGTGACAAAGGTGTTACAGGACCGGGAGGACCGACAGGTGGAAAAGGTATCAAAGGTAACATAGGTGGTCAAGGCGCGAGAGGAGGCCAAGGAGCACAAGGTTATCAAGGAGCACGAGGTATTACAGGACTTAAAGGTATCAAAGGTATCAAAGGTTATCAAGGTGTAAAAGGTCAAACAGGTGGAAAAGGTATTAAAGGTAATATCGGACCAGGTGGACCAACAGGGCCAGGAGGTGACAGAGGACCAACGGGTGACGTAGGTGGAAAAGGTTACAGAGGTGACCAAGGACCTACAGGAGACAAAGGTTATAAAGGAGCCCCAGGTGGAAAAGGTATCAAAGGTAACATAGGTGGTCAAGGAGCGAGAGGTCCACAAGGAGGACAAGGTTCTCAAGGAGCACGAGGTACTACAGGACCAAAAGGACCTAAAGGTTACAAAGGTAATGCTGGTGCCAAAGGTTATCAAGGTGCTAAAGGTATTAAAGGTAATAAAGGAACTAAGGGTTATACAGGTAATCAAGGTGCTATTGGTGACAAAGGTTACGTAGGTGGCCCAGGAGCTCAAGGACCCGCAGGTGGAAACAGTACTACCAAAGGTGGTAGAGGACCACAAGGTACTTCACCAAAAGGTTATATTGGAGGACAAGGTGCTACAGGTAACAAAGGTGTCAGAGGACAACTAGGACCGGGTGGTGACTTATATCTTGTATCAACATTTCCAGATGCTGCTGGAGGACCAACAGGACCACAAGGACCAACAGGACCGAATGGTACATCTAAAGGACCAAAAGGATATACAGGACCTTTAGGTACCCAAGGACCGAAAGGTATAAAAGGACCGTCATATTTTGGACCAAAAGGTAAGAGAGGTGCTAAAGGTTCAGGAGGACCAAAAGGACCAAAAGGATACGCACCATTTGGTCAGGGACTAAAAGGATTTAAAGGACCAAAAGGACCTACAGGTAACTCATCTGATATGAGGTTAAAGGAAAACATCAAAGAATTAGTTGGTGGTATTGAAAAAATATCAAAACTTAGAGGTGTTAAATTTGATTGGATTAAAGAATCTGTTCATAATGTGGATGGAGTTAAAGGTGGAGATGCTGGTTTTATCGCACAAGAAGTTAACGAGGTTTTACCTGAGTTGACTAATATAATGAATCAAGAGAATGGTACAATGCAAGTCAACTATGCTAAGATGACTTCGGTATTAATCTCAGCACTTAGAGAACAGAGGGAAATCGTTAAAGAATATACTGATAAACTTGAAATAATTAAATTAAATCGTTCGAAATAATGGCACTACAAAAAGGAAACAAAGGGATACAGATTATTCCAAATAGAGTAGGTACGAATGAACCTAAAATAGAACTTTACCAAGGTTCTACTACGTATACACTAGAAGTTGAAGACAACACTAATGATGTTGTTATATTTTTAAATGGTACGGAGGTCGCTCGTATGAAATCATCAGGTGATGAGAGATTTCAAATTGTTGGAGACCTAATAATTGACGGAGATTTAAGGGACTCAAGTGGTAACGTAATCGTAACTCAATCAGGTATTTACAACGGAACATTCCAAGGTACTACAGGTGACATAGGACCTCAGGGACCTCAAGGTAACCAAGGACCTAAGGGAACAAAAGGACCGAAAGGTAACTTTGGACCTACAGGTCAGAAAGGAACTAAAGGAGTTGCTGGTAATAAAGGTAATAAAGGTACTAAAGGTAATAATTCACCTAAAGGTGTTATTGGAGATAACGGACCAAGAGGAAATGACGGACCGCAAGGACCGCAAGGACCTCAAGGTGATAAGGGTATTAAAGGTAACTTAGGTGATAAAGGTTTAAAAGGTAACCGTGGATATCAAGGTGGAAACGGAGACAAAGGACCTATCGGAAACAAAGGTAACAAAGGTGCTAAAGGTATCAAAGGTAACGTTGGTAACAAAGGTATCAAAGGTATTAAAGGTATCAAAGGTGTTACAGGAGACTTAGGACCAACAGGTACTCAAGGGGTTAAAGGTGTTTCAGGTGCTAAGGGTGATACCGGAGCACAAGGACCACAAGGACCTCAGGGACCTAAAGGTTATCAACCAACAGGACCAATTGGGCCAAAAGGTAATAGAGGATATCAAGGTGCTGCCGGTGACAAAGGTTACCAAGGAGGGCAAGGTGTCTCGCCAAAAGGACCAAAAGGTGGACCTGGTGACCAAGGACCAAAAGGACCTCAGGGTAATAAAGGACCGACAGGACCAAAAGGGTACAAAGGTGTCGGAGGTGGAGAATCATCTTTGGGTGTAGGTGTTATTACAGGACCTACAGGACAGAAAGGTATCACAGGGCCAGTTGGACCTACAGGACCGCAAGGACCGATTGGAACACAAGGGTCACAAGGACTTAAGGGTTATATAGGTGCTACGGGTCAGAAAGGTTATGCAATCAATGACGACCCTTCAACTCCGGGATTAACTGCTCCTAAAGGACCAAAAGGACCACAAGGTTACATTGGTACTACAGGACCGAAAGGTGCTACCGGTGATGGTGGAGATAGAGGACCTCAGGGAAATACAGGTAATGCTGGTTCAAAAGGTCAGATAGGGTCACAAGGTGCTAAAGGTTATAAAGGTAATATTGGAGGACCTGGTGATAAAGGTTATACAGGTGGAAAAGGACCTAACGCAGCTGCGGGACCAAAAGGACCTAAAGGTAATGTTGGAAACAAAGGTGTTACAGGAGACTTAGGACCACAAGGACCTACAGGACCAATTGGAACTAAAGGTAATATTGGAACTAAAGGTGTTACAGGACTTAAAGGAAATAAAGGTATCAAAGGACAACAAGGGGCATCCCCTCAGGGACCTAAGGGTTACATAGGAGCACAAGGACCACAAGGTTCTCAAGGAGCACGAGGTACTACAGGACCAAAAGGACCTAAAGGTTACAAAGGTAACAAAGGTGTTAAGGGTTATATAGGTATCAAAGGAAACAAGGGTGTTAAAGGATACCAACCAGCTGGACCACAAGGACCTATAGGGACTAAAGGTAACAGAGGTGATACGGGACCACAAGGACCAGTTGGACCACAAGGAAATCAAGGTGGACAAGGTGGTCAGGGACCACAAGGATACGTAGGACCTTCATATAAAGGACCTACAGGTTATAAAGGTGTCGTATCAAGTGTCGGAGACAGAGGTGCTACAGGACCAAAAGGACCTAAAGGTTATAAAGGTAATGCAGGACCAAAAGGTTATAAAGGTATCAAAGGAAACAAAGGTGTTAAAGGATATCAACCACAAGGACCTACAGGTGATAAAGGTTATACAGGTGGAAAAGGACAGAAAGGTAACACCGGACCAACAGGACCTACAGGACCAACAGGTTCTAATGGTGCTAAAGGTAACAGAGGTGGTTTAGGACCTCAGGGACCAAAAGGTATTAAAGGTAACAGAGGTAATACAGGACCAAAAGGACCGAAAGGAAATAAAGGTACTAAAGGTATTAAAGGATACAAAGGTAATAAGGGTATTAAAGGTAACTTAGGTGATAAAGGTTTAAAAGGTAACAGAGGTAACTTTGGGCCAAACGCAGGACCAAGAGGACCACAAGGACCACAAGGACCAAGAGGAAATCAAGGTAACTTTGGACCACAAGGACCAGTAGGTGCTAAAGGTGGTTCAGGTGCCGGTGGTGGTATAGGTCAAAAAGGTGGTACTTCCGCGGGTCTTAAAGGACCTAAAGGGTATCTTGGACCTATATCTTCTTTCGGAGGAGCTGGTGGACCACAAGGTGACCAAGGACCTACAGGTACTAAAGGTAATAGAGGACCAACAGGACAAAAAGGACAATCCGGCGGTGGCGGCGGTGGTAGTGGTCCAACTGGTGGTGGTTCATCATCACTTCTTTCAGATAAGAGACTTAAATTAGATATTAATTTAATATCGAATCCTTTACAAAAAATCCAAGAACTGATACCTGTCGAATTTGATTGGACAGATAAAGGTTTAGAAGATGGACTTGTACGTGGAGCCTACGGGAAACACGATATTGGTTTTGTTGCTCAAAACGCTAAAAAAGTAATTCCAAGTTCAGTTAACACTGAAGATACGGGTTACTTAACATTGTCATACTCTAGAGTTGTTCCATTAATCATTGAAGCGATTAAGGAAGAACAGAAAAACATTGATATGTTAGAGGAAGAAATAAATAAACTTAGACTAAACAACAATTAATCATGGCTAAGAATATATTAATCACACCAAATAGAACAGGAACAGAGTCTCCTGAGATATTGTTAGTAAATAACGGTACTGTAGACTCAATCTTTACAATCGGTGAGAATCTTCCATTACTTATCGGTGAAGACGGAACTCCGGCAGCTAGTTTTAGTTCAAACGGGTTTTTAACACCTAACGGATTTAAAATTACGGGGTCATTAAAAGTAAGAAATGGGAGTGGAACATCCGTTACTGTATTAGATAATACGGGAACATGGACAGGTTCATTCACAGGTATAAAAGGGAATCAAGGACCGCAAGGATATAAAGGTCAAAAAGGACCACAGGGTAATACGGGTGACTTTGGACCACAAGGTGACAGAGGTACCCAAGGTGGTTTTGGAGACAAAGGTTATCAAGGTGGACCTGGTGATAAAGGATATCAAGGTAACATAGGACCAAAAGGACCAAAAGGTGTTATTGGGGATAAAGGTTTCAAAGGACTTAAAGGTAATTTAGGAACTCAGGGACCCGGTGGACCAATAGGTTCTCAGGGAGCACAAGGACCTACAGGACCGAAAGGATACATTGGTAACCAAGGTGGTATAGGACCTCAGGGTAATACAGGACCAACGGGTGACGTAGGATATACGGGACCAACAGGTGTTGTAGGACCAGGTGGACCAACAGGGCCGATAGGTTATCAAGGACCACAAGGTACTTCACCAAAAGGTATCAAAGGTTATCAAGGTGATAAAGGTGTAACAGGTGCTAAAGGTATCAAAGGTAACAAAGGTGTAACAGGTGGAAGAGGACCTCAGGGTCAGACTAACACAACCAAAGGACCGATAGGTTATAAAGGTGTTATAGGTACCAAAGGAGAGAAAGGTATTATTGGTTCGACTTCACAACAAGGAGACCAAGGATATCAAGGAGGTCAAGGACCGGGTGGTGATAAAGGAACCATAGGTGCACAAGGTACTACAGGTGATATAGGTGTTACAGGACCAAAGGGACTTAAAGGTAACGTTGGTGCTATAGGATACCAAGGAGGTCAAGGAAGCCAAGGTGCTCAAGGTGGTAATACTAAAGGTAATAAGGGTATTACAGGACCTAAGGGTTACAAAGGTGGAAAAGGACCTGCAGTTGCTAATGGACCGAAAGGACCAATAGGTGGACCGGGTAATAAGGGTGTCTCTAATATTAGAGGAGCCCAAGGACCACAAGGACCAAAAGGTTATATCGGTATTAAAGGTGTCAAAGGTGGTATCGGAGATAAAGGTATTACAGGACCAGGTGGACCTACAGGACCACAAGGAAACCAAGGATTACAAGGATTACCGGGTGATACGGGTACTTCTTATACGGGTAACGTTGGAGACAAAGGTTATAGAGGAGCACAAGGATACCAAGGACCACAAGGTTCTCAAGGACCACAAGGTGGTAACACTAAAGGGTATAAAGGTAATATTGGTTACAAAGGACCAGGTGGACCAACAGGACCAACAGGTCAAAAAGGAGCTACAGGTAATATAGGTGGCGGTGGTGATAAAGGTTACATCGGAGTTAAAGGAAACAAAGGTGTTAAAGGTTATCAACCACAAGGACCTACAGGACCTACAGGACCTACAGGACCAACAGGACAGAAAGGTATCACAGGACCAACAGGTCAAAAAGGTGGTCAAGGAAACCAAGGTGTTAAAGGTAATGTTGGAAATAAAGGACCAATAGGTTATCAACCACAAGGACCTCAAGGTCAAAAAGGTATCAAAGGAAACAAAGGTGTTAAAGGTAATAAAGGTTATAAGGGTATAACTACCGTCTCATCTTTAACTAAAGGTACTAAAGGTAATAAAGGATATAGACATTCTACAGGACCAAAAGGTTATCAACCACAAGGACCCGTTGGGGACAAAGGTTATACAGGTGGACCAGGTGATGGTGGACCTACAGGACCGGGAGGACCGACAGGTGGAAAAGGTATCAAAGGTAACATCGGTGGTCAAGGTGCTAAAGGTAATGCTGGACCTACAGGATACCAAGGAGCACAAGGAGCAAAAGGTGTTAAAGGTAATGACGTTTCTACTAAAGGACCAAAAGGTAACGTTGGGGCAAAAGGAGCACAAGGACCTACAGGACCAAAAGGTTATACAGGGTCTCTTGGAGATTTGGGTGACTCACATAGAGGACCAGTTGGACCTACAGGACCGCAAGGACCGATTGGAACGACAGGTGCTACAGGAGATAAAGGTTACGCTGGATATACTCATTGGGTTAATTCAGGTAGTCCAGCACCGGCAGGACCTAAAGGTTTTAAAGGAAACAAAGGTGTTAAAGGATATATAGGACCAAAGGGACTTAAAGGTAATGTTGGAGCCAAAGGTTATCCTTGGACACCGGCAGGACCAAAGGGAAATAAAGGACCTAATGGACTGGCCGCGACTCAAGGAGCTATAGGTGATGTTGGAGCAACTTCATCAACCACCAAAGGTAATAGAGGACCAAATGGACCACAAGGTTATAGAGGACCAAAAGGGTTTAAAGGAGCTGCGGGACCAGCTTCTGATAGAAGAGCTAAAACTAATGTTGAGTTAATTACTGATTCGTTAGAAAAAGTATCTAAGATTAGAGGTGTTGAATTCCTATGGAAATCTGATTATAAACCTAAAACTTTAGAAACACCAACGGATATTGGGGTTATTGCACAAGAGATAAAAGAAGTCTTACCTGAATTAATAATTGAAGGTAATGACGGATTCTTAAGAGTTAATTATCCACAAATCACGTCTTTATTAGTCAATGCGTTTAACGAACAAAATAGTAAGTTAAATATGATTAAGAAAGATATCGATTCGATGTTATAATTCTTTTAATAGTTTATTAATTTAAAACCCTCATCATAAAGATGGGGGTTTTTTATTTACTGATACTACAGGTTTGTTATATTTATTAATATAATAAAAACTTAAAACAAATAGTATTATGGGATGTGGATGTAAAAAGAAAAAAACTGAACAACCAGTTCAGGCACCAAGACAAACAAACGAAGAGATTAAAAATCAAATTAAAGTTGTTGTAAACAAATATAATAAATTAAAAAAATAAGGTAACGACTATATTTATTAGTATGATGTTATTAAAAATGGTTAAGGAGATAATAATGGACAACCTAAATGAAGGTACATCGTCCGATTATCAAACGCTTAGAAAAGTCTTTAAATATAATACAGATAAGTTATATGGATACCTACTTAAGAGAGGTGACTTAGATACTTTCATTGATGATATAGTTAAAGATGATAGTGATGAGTCTAACGAGTTGATGAAAAATATTGTACACGGGATGATATCGGATAAAGATATTGATTCGTTGTATAAATATACCTTACCAATTTTCTCTGATTTGATATTGAATCGTAATAAAATAATTATGGAATTAGATGGTAGAGAAGATTTAGCAAAATACTTTTACCACGATAGTAATATGTCTGAAGAGACTACAACATCAATCTTATCAGGATTCACTGATGAAATTTTCCATAATGGATACAGTTCAGGTAAAAGTGAGATGTTTTATTACCTTGGTGATTTAACTGACGAAAACATGGAATTATTAAAAGATTACATGGTTGACGAGGGGTTAAATAAAGAAGTACATTATAATGGTGATAACGAAGTATTAGAAAATTTACTTAGTGAGGATGATAATATCTTAACCAAAGATTGTTTTGATGAAATCTTTAGGAGTGAAAATAATATAATAGACGCGTTGTACAGTATTGACTTATTTGAAGATATAAAAAATAATGTTACTAACGCTTATGATAGAGGACAGGAAGCGGCTTTGGAAACTGAGTTATATAACAACTTAATGAGTTCTATTGAACATTTCTTTGGTGGTCAGGGGGAATTTAAATATACCGAAAAGAGTGATTTATATAAAAAGAAAAACCCTGATGGTAATCACTCACCAACGGAAACGTTTGTGATAGAAATTTCGGAACAGTTATATATTGACGTAATAGATTGGTGGATTGAAGAAATATGTGATTCTGGTTATTCTGTTAATTATTGGGGGGATTTTGAAGATGTGTTAGAAGAATATTGTAATGAACACCTTTCATATAGAGACCAATTAACATATCGATTCCCTGAATATCCTGACAGTACACTAACTTCCGAGTATATGAATGATTCTTTCAGAGATGAATTATATTATTAATTAAATAAGTCTACTAACTTTTCTTTTATTACCATACTTTTTACTGAATTAACATAGTTTTCTGATTCTGCGTATGAACGACTTAAATAGTTGTAGTATTGTTCTTCAGTTTTTAAATCTTTAAGATATGTGCTTTGATAAAATGCGTAATCTAATACTGATGAGACCCAATCAGTATAATATGCGTGGTTTCTATTAGTTCCCAATGCGGTATTCACTCTAATACGAGCTTCTTTCATACCAAATAGGTTATGATTCTCAATGAATATATCACTTTCCCAGTATCCTGTTTCAACCATTGATTGTGCCATTACGATATGTGGGAACTTAATGTTAAGTCTCTTAAGTTCTGTTACTAAATTTTCTTTTGAAAAGTCATACGATTCATCATTAACACTCATTAGTATAATTTCTTTTTCATACCTATCAACTATTGAAGTCTTAGAGTATCTACCATAGAAAAACGATAAAATGTTTGTGAGTAGTAATAGGTAGAAGATATGTAATAGTCTCTTTTTGATGCTAACAAACATCAATTTTTTCTTATCGTAACGATATAACATATAAGGTCTTTATTTTTTGTTAATGTGATAGTAATTTAAAAGTGTTAAAATAATTGTATAAAGTCAAATTAATACATATTTATAGTATATAAACGACTGACTAACATGTGGAAAAACAAAACAGTAGATAAGATATTTAAGTACTTTGGGTACGACCCTTCGAGTAGTTTTACTAATGACGAAGAAAAGGCGACTAAACGTGCTTCGGCATTAGCAAAAATGAAGGCATATGGTAAAATACCTAGTGACGTATTACAAAAAGTAATAGACTACGATGATACTCAAATTGAGCAAGAAAAACATGCTGCTGAACGTAAAAGAAGAGAAAGGGAAAGACTGTTAAATATTAGAAGGACAAAGGATTCAAATAGAGAGAACGACTCTTTTTCTGACGATTTCCCAGCTAAGGCGGTATATCAATACATAATGGATGAGGGAGAGTTAAGTTACGATGAGAATGATATTGATTCTTTTAAAAGTGAAAGAGAAGAGTCTCAACTTAAACTTAAAAAGGTTAAATCTAAATTAGAAAAACTAAACGGCTCAAACAATACATCAACTAAAGTCACAGATATGATTGATAAGTTAGAGATTATGGTGGACGAACTTGAATCTAAAATTGATGAGTTAACAGATGATATCGAAAGTGAAGATATATATGAGGTGTTATATGAAGATAATTGGGAACATTATGGGTTAAGACATTTTGAAACGGACTACGGGGATTATGCGGTTGGAACTGAAGATGAAGCTGAGTCAGCTGCTAAGCGTAATATGGAAAGTACCCTTGATGAATTAGGTATTGATGGGATTAGTAGTTGGGTTATTGAAAGTAATTTAGATGATAAATCATTGGAAGAGGACTTAAAACAAAGTTACTATGAGTATTATAATGATGATGTTCGTTATGATTTAGAATCTTGGTTTGATGATTATGATGAAGACGATGAAGAAACACACCCGAGTGAGGATGATATTGAAGAGAAAGTTGATGAACTTGTCGATGATAGAGTTAGTGACTTGATGGATAACTTAGATGAAGTATGGGGAGACTTAGGATATGACATTAAAGATTATGTCGATTTAGATGGTGTTGCTGAGGATGTAATACAGAATGATGGGTTGGGTCATGTACTATCAGGGTATGATGGAGTTGAGAACATAGTCGAAATTGATGGTGTAGATTATCATATATATAGAACTAATTAATATGTTAAAAGAAGGAAGGAAAGAAACGTTAATCGCTAAGTACCCAACGTCTGAAGACTTATTGACAGATTACTTAACTGATTCAGAGATACATAAAAAGACTAACTACAAATATGCTGATTGGTATCTAACTCAATACTTCGAAATTGGTAGTATGGAAGATATTCCTGAAATCGAAGATGGGGATGAGATAATAGAGAAATTCGATAGATACCGTAAAAATTTAGAAAAAAAAGACATTAACCAATACGAGACGATTGGGGAATTGGCTGATGTTATCAGTGACTACGAGAGGGACAAAGCCCCTAAAATCTCAGAATCGGAATCTATTAAATTAGTTGACAATGATGAAATAATCATTGTTAGACCTTTAACACACAGGTCGTCTTGTAAGTACGGTTCAGGGACTAAGTGGTGTACAACACACAAAGAAACTAAGTATTTCAATCAATATGACGGTAAGGGTAATCTATATTACATACATAACAAACAGGTTGAGTCTGACAATCCATTTTATAAGATAGCTGCCTTCGTCAGATACTCAGGAGATGAAGAATGGTACGATGCGTTAGATAAAAGAATGTCTGATGGTGAAGTTAAACTTGCTAAGTTGTTAATTAAAAAATCTTCATTAGATTTAATTAAAAATGACGTACAACAAACAATAACTTCTATGCGTGCGGAAACACCTAATTTCCGTACAGAAGAATCAATGGTTAATAATGCCATAGAAACTTTAGAGGATAGATTAGACTTTAGTTATACGGTGGAAGAGACTAACAATAGTAAGTATGGGTATGGTGAATTACCTCTTTGGTTTGAAGTTAACAGTGAGTTAGGTGAGGTTTTTGGTGGTACTATTTTGGAAACCTTTATGATTGGAACCAGTGATACTGAAAAACATAAGGGAGTGATTTTAGGTCAAATGAGGATAGATGTTAATGAAGATAGAAATGAATACAAAATTAGTTATCAAATAGATTCTACATCAGGTATTTTTGGGAGCGAAGGTGATGATGAAAGATACCCAATCTTAAAATATGTTAAAAAGACACATACCTATGGAATAAGAGGTGATAATTTTAACTTTAATAATTGGTATGAGACGTTAATTCGTTTCAGCAAGAAATTAGTTAATAATCCAGTGACGTTGAAGGCGATTACCGATAAAGTTTTTTGGTCTTCAAACAATGTTATGTCTACTTATAAATTTAATCGTAGAGGACCATTAACCAATAGTATGATAAAATACTTAGATGGTTTAGGTGATAAGTTAGGTAGTAAAAAAGATTTTCTTATTAAGAGTGGTAAAGTTAAGAAAGGTGATAATGGTGAGTTCACATCACCTAGTGGTGAATACCTAAATATCGGAGGATACTTCTCAACATTCTTTGCATCACTTAAAGATGCTGGTATTATTAAATATGTTAGAGAAGGTAGAAGATTTATGATTACTAAGGGAGATAATTATAACGCATTTAAAGAGGGTAATTTAAGAAGAGTATGATAATAGATTGGTTAGAGAAGGGTCCTTTAGATTTAGAGTACAAACAATATAAATTATTGGCGTATCTAAAAGAGGTGGACCAAGATTGGAATCAATACTTATTATACCCACACTTAACAAACGTTGTCGAGTACAATAGATTATTAAACCTTATCTCAAAAAACAAATCAGAAATTGAAGAGTTATTTCCAAAAGAAATGGTTGGGATTGACTTAGAGACTAAAAAGATTATTTACGAAGTTAAACAACAACCCAATGAAAAGATGGGCGAAGACATTCAAGAGATTATTGAATGGGGAATTAGCAGGTTAGACGAATATAGTCAGATTGGTATTATCATATATGAAGACATAGCTGAGGATATAATCGTTGAAAGAGTTGGGTTAGAAAGTAACGTAAAGGATGAAGGTTATATAATATTCAATGGTGACACGGTTAATGTATATTACTTTAATATCGGTAGAATTATAATGGATGTTGATGGGGGTAGATTTCTATTCACTAAGAAAGTTAAGGAGTTTAAAAGAAAGAAATTTCAAACAACTAACGACATAAAGTTAGAGATTTTAAAAGAGAGTACTCACTTGTCAGTACCTGAATTTTATAGTGTTGAGGGGCATAGACCATATCCGTTAGAGGAGACTGTATTACCTATGGTTAAAAGAAAAATAATGGTATACTCTAAGAATTAGTGGTTACCATATATTTATTAATATGAAAAAGATGTTTACAGGTATTAAAAATTGGATGAGAGACCTTTTAAAAGATGGTGATGGAGCACCGTCATCTAAAAGAATTATGGGTCTGTTGTCGGGTATTAGTTTATGTGTGGCATTGTTCTTAAATGTTATCTTAGGAAAACCTGTTGATTCTACTTTAGTAAATGCGGTCGCTGCTTTAGCGTTCGGAACATTAGGGTTAACATCGGTTGAGAAAGTATGGTCATCTAAAAAAAGTGATGACAAAAAAGAAGATACTCCACCTCAGGAGTAATACTACAACAAATTTTGTTTTTTAAAATAAAATCTGTATCTTTGTATTCTAAAGAATAGATAAGATATGGATAGTATATATGCAAGTTTACCACACCCAGATGATTTCGAAGAGTATTTGAATGAGAATAAAGAGTGGTATTTTAATTTGTGTTACACAAAAATAAAAGACAATTTTGAGGGAGAGAAACTTGAAACTGTCGAATTAATGACATTCACCTTTGAGGATGAAGAGAGTACTGTGTATGATATAACAGTCAGTCAGGAAGATTTCATTCTAAATTTAGGGAATTGTTTGAATCATTATGAAGATGTGGAGGATTATGTTACCTGCTCAAAAATTAAT
>Ga0070743_10000568_pt1 | contig 14386 bp, 21 predicted proteins | sample ColrivemetaGS697_FD_70187 | JGI IMG/M metagenome (GOLD analysis project Ga0070743, IMG submission 70187) | Estuarine microbial communities from the Columbia River estuary, USA - metaG S.697 | ecosystem: Environmental > Aquatic > Marine > Intertidal zone > Estuary | place: USA: Columbia River... | reverse complement strand
GCTTGATACAGGAAACTTTGAAAGAGTGGATAGATAGCTTGACTTTGACAGTAGAGCAGCGAGTAATCGCAGGTATGGCGCTCAAGCTGGCAGGTTCGTTCGATGAAACCGGACATACCTCGACAGCAGCCGAACTTAGAAAGACTATCCTCGAGTTGCAGTCCCAGCTAAACGCTAACAAGTCTGAAATAGACCCACTAGAGAAACTGCTAACCAGGTGAAGCATGAGCTATCAAGACAAAGCGGAAATTACGAGAGAATTTTATCGCAGGCAAGGCGAGGCTAGACAAATGCAAAATACAATAAAAAAACTTGAAAGACTATTAGCGCATCATCCCGGCACTAAGTGGGATTTACACACACTAATAGAACTGCTAGCAAAATGAACATCGGCAGCCTATGCACAGGCTACGGCGGACTCGATCTCGCTGTAGAGGCTCACTTTGGCGCTAAGACAATTTGGTGTTCTGAGTATGACAAACACGCAAGCAAGATAATTGAGAAGCGTTTCCCAGGCATACCGAACTACGGAGATTTGACCAAGATAGATTGGGCAAGCGTTCCACCGGTAGACATCATCACAGCAGGTTACCCATGCCAACCATTTTCGCAAGCAGGAAAGAGAAACGGAACAAATGACCCACGACACCTATTCCCCTACATATTGGAAGCCCTTCGCCATCTTCGACCAAGATACGCAATCTTTGAGAATGTTCGAGGACACCTTAATCTCGGATTTGACACCGTTCTCCGCGACCTTGCCTCAATCGGGTATGATGCGAAATGGAGTATTGTTCGAGCTTCCGAAGTCGGAGCGCCTCACCAAAGGGCAAGGCTCTACATTGTTGCGAACCCCAGTAGCTAGTGAAGTTTCTGGCGGAATAGTTCCTTATGACAAAGCCAAAGAAAACGGCAATCAAATAAGCCTAACCGCGCAGATCCAAAAGTTTTTACCGACCCCAATGACAACAGACAGTAAAGGGACATCTCCATCAGATGCTAGAAGAAACTCACCTGGAATGAGAGCAGCGCGTTATTTTGATTGGGATAAATTCGAACCTGCTATAAAAAGATGGGAAAAAACGATTAGCAGAAAAGCGCCTGATCCAATGATAGGGAAAAAGCTAAACCCTGCCTTCACAGAATGGATGATGGGGCTTGCTGAAGGATGGGTAACAGATGTAGAAATTACTTGGAGCGAGCAGATAAAAGCTTGCGGTAATGGTGTCGTTCCTCAAGCAGCAGCAGAAGCCCTTAGTAGACTTACATAATGCTACAGCTCCCGGCTACTTTCACTAAACCGCTATCTGAGGATTTTGTTTCAGATGGGGACTTGGTTATAGAGCTTGCAAGTATCGCTTGGAAATCTCCCGAAAGTCCCAAAGGGCTTCAACTCGATGAGTGGCAGAAGTGGTTGCTTAGACATCTTTTAGAAAGATACCCAGATGATCACGAGAATCCGGACTTAGCTGGCAGACTTAGATACAGGCAAGCGGTAGTGTCATTAGGTAGGCAGAACGGAAAATCGTTACTTGCAGCCATCTTAGGGCTTTACGGACTTCTAGTGCATCAGAAGACAGGAGCACAGGTGCTATCGCTTGCCAGCTCCTCAGACCAAGCCCGCATTATTTATTCCCGGGTTTTGTTTGTTATTCAGAACAATCCCTTCCTATCTAAGCGGTTCAAGAAAGCTACAGAGCAGCGCGGAATCGTAACAGCGGACGGAACAGGGCGCTACGATGTAAAGGCAGCTAAAGAATCTGCTCTACAGGGAATCCCCATCTCGCTTTGTCTGTTCGATGAGCTTCACCTGGCTAAAAAGGGAATGTGGAGCGCAGCAGTTACAGGTTCATCTTCATTCAAAGATGGGATGGTTCTGGGAATTACTACAGCAGGCGATCAAGATTCATCGGAACTAATAAAGCTTTATAAAAAGGGCAAAAAAGCAGCAGCCGGAGATACAGAGCTAGAGCGCTTCGGCTTCTTTTTATGGGAAGCACCAGAAAATACAGAAGTCACAGACCCTAAAGCTATCTTCGCTGCTAACCCTTCGGTAGCCGCCGGGCGCATACCATTAGCTCAAGTAATCAGCGACATGGCAACGCTCGCAGAACACGAAGCCAGGCGTTACCGACTAAACCAGTTCATTAGCGCGAGCGCTGCTAGTTGGTTGCAGTCCGATGTATTCAGGAAAGCAGTAGGCAACGGAGTAGAGAATAAAGAAGGCGCTGTGTTTGCTGTGGACATCTCTCGGAACTGGACTTATGCAACTATCGCAGTTGCTAATGAGAAGGATGGAGTGCAGCAGACCGAGCTAGTGCAGACCTTTGTGAACCCTACAGAGAATCAGCTTTACAACCGACTAATCGAGTTACAAGAGAAGTATTCGCCTCGAGCTATCGCTCTCGATGACAGACAGCTCCCCGGGCTAGGTAAGCGCCTAAAGCTAGTAGGAATCCCAGTCTGGCAGTTATGGACTAAGGAAGTTAGCGCAGCTTGTTCAGCGGTTTACGCGCTATTCAGCACCGACAAAGTTCGCCACAATAACGATCCGCTGCTAATAGTGCAGTCACCTAACGGAGTAACTAAGTATCTGGGAGAGAGTTGGCTGATTAGCCGGAAAGACTCTCATGGTGAAATAGATGCACTTATGGCAACAATTTTTGCAATTTATGTTAGTGCAAGAGCGCAACACGCGCAAATTGGTGTATTCTAAATTACACTAATGTAACTAAGATAGGTTTCGATGGCTACTTTATGGCAACGCATTACTAATCAAATCCCAGAGCAGCGAGCAGCGCAACCTACTGTTCCAACTCGCGAGGCAGCAGTCGTAACTGCTAACACAGCCCTAACCCTTACAGCGGTTTATCGCGCTGTGCAGATCATAGCAACGCCGATTAGCAAGATGCCGGTAAATACTTACCGCTACGCAACCGGTGTAGAGCTAAAGGTAGAGAACCCGGTTCTAATCAACAAGCCAGACATCAATTCAAACAAGCGCGACTTTATGTTTCAAACAGTCACTTCGCTTGCTCTCGAGGGCAACGCCTTCTGGCACAAGAGCTTCGGCAGTAACGGACAGGTGAACAACCTAACTATCTTGCCTGCTAGTGCAGTATCGGTTGCTTATGTTGATGATCAAGACATCGCTAAAGGCGTTTACTATTCCTACATGGGCAAGCGCTACAGCGCTCGAGAAATTGAACACCTAAAGCTATTTACAAAGACTGGCAACCTCAGAGGCATAAGCCCGATTGAGAGTTGTCGAGCAGATGTTTCGGCTGCTCTTGATCTACGCGATTACGCTAAAAACTGGTTCAACAGCGCCGGAGTTCCCACCGGTATCCTAAAGACCAACCAGGCTATAAATGTAGAGCAAGCCGATACAGTCACTAACAACTGGCACAACAAGCAGCAGAACAGGCAGATAGCTGTTCTAGGTAATGGGTTCGATTACCAGGCAGTATCGCTATCACCTAGAGAAGCGCTATTTACCGACATTGTGGAGCAGAACACAGTTTCTATCGCTCGACTGTTCGGAGTCCCGGCGAGAATGTTGATTACCACAGTCCCCGGCGGTAGCGACACCTACAGTAACTTGCAAGATGAACAAAAGACTTTCTACCTAACAACCCTTAGCGCTTACACAGATGCAATCGCAGATGGTCTAACCAACTGCCTACCTAGAGGGCAGCGAGTCGAATTCGACTGGCAGCACATCTTCAGGGCAGACATTGAAACACGCTACAACTACTACGCAGCCGGAATCGCTGCAGGATTCCTAACCGAAGAAGAAGTAAGAGAGAAAGAAGGGCTAAATGCCTGAACTAGAAATTAGAGAGTTCGCTGCTTCTGCCGACATCGAGGAAAGAACTGTAACCGGGCTAGCAGTCCCTTATGGTGAGTCTGCGAGTATCGGCGGAGCTTACAATGAGCGCTTTCAAGCCGGGGCTATTGACTCTATCGAAGATGTCAAACTGTTCTACGGACATGAAGAACCAATCGGGAAGGTTGTCGAGGGTAGAGATACCGAAGCAGGCTTTGAGATTATGGCACGAATCAGCGACACACCTCGAGGCAACGAAGTGCTTACACTTCTGCGCGATGGTGTTCTAAACAAGTTTTCGGTGGGCTTTCTACCGCTCGAGCAAGAGCAAGAAGGTTCAACGATTACGCGAACTAAGGTTTCCTTGAAAGAGGTTTCAGTAGTTCCGTTCCCAGCCTTTGCAGGCGCAAACATAACCGAGGTTCGAGAAGAACAGGCAGAAGCCGAACTAATCGAAACTCCCAATCAAGAAAGAGGCTCTATGTCTGAGAACATGGAACTAGAGGTTCGAACTGTTCAGGATGAGGTTGCAGAATTGCGCCGAGTTGTCGAAGCAGGACTTACCCAGGAAACAGCAGCAGCACCTTACGCGGAGATCCGCTCTCAGGGTGACTACGCTAAGAAAATGCTAAACGGAGATGATGCAGCTATCGAGCTTGCTCGCGCAGCTTCTACTTCAGCCGACACAGTTGCTCTACCCGGCTTCGTTGGGCAGATCAACAACCTAATCGACAACAACCGCCCAGCGCTTTCTGCCTTCTCTCGCGCAGCTCTACCAGCTTCGGGATTGACTGTAGAATACGCTTCTGTAACTGCTAACACTATTGCAGTAGATGCTCAGAGCGCTGAGAACGCTGCTCTAACCTTCGGTAACCTAACTATCGCTAACACTTCAGCAGATGTAGTTACTTATGGCGGTTACACCAGCTTCTCAAAGCAGACCATCGAGCGTTCGACTGTGAACTACCTCGACACAGTATTCCGCGCTCTAACTCTTGCTTACGCTAACGCTTCTAACGCAGCGCTTGTTGCTCATGTTGAGGGACTGACCTACACCGGCAAGGTGTTCGACATCTCAGCGGGAACTTCAGCAGCTATTGTTGGCGGTATTGCAGATGGTGCTACTTACATCTTCGAGAACACCGGACTTCGCCCAGAGGCTATCGTGGCTTCGCCAGAGGCTTACAAGTTCTTGATGAGCGTTGTCGATACTTCAGGTCGCCCAGTAGTGCTACAGGATGGTGCAGGAACCAACAACATCGGTTCGGCTAACATCCCGGGACTATCAGGTTCGCTACTAGGCTTGCCAGTAATCGTTGATCCTGCGATGACCGCCAACAAGTGCTACCTAGCTAACAGCGCAGCTATTCAGACCTTCGAGTCTGCCGGCGCGCCAGTTCGCTTGACCGATGGTGACATCACTACCTTGACTGACTCAGTATCCGTTTACGGTTACATGGCAATTACCACACCGTTTGCCGGTGCGATTGTCGAGCTAGACACAGTAGCTTAGTAGGTATCTAAATGACCGTTTCTCTAAACCAGCTACAGGCTTACATTGGAACAGATGAGTCCGGTGACTTCATTACAGGTTGCCTAAACTCAGGGAAGGCTTTGATCGAGAATTACATTGGGGAAGTAACTACAGTTCCTAATCACATCGAAGATCAGGCTGTTCTAATTTGTTCTTCAGAGCTGTTTCACCGGAGAAGCGCGCCAAATGGTATTGCTCAGTTTGCAAGCATGGATGGCAGCCCCGTTAGGGTTGCAAAAGACCCTATGGGTGCTGTCTATCCGCTGCTTCTTCCTTATGTTGGGTATGGTGTATGACCAACGAAATAACGCTATCTAAGGCAGAGTTCAAGCTCGACCTAGAGGCAGCAGGGCTAAAAGTTTTGGAGTATGTTCCTGAACGCATAGTTCCGCCTATCGTTATTATCAACAGCGCATCGCCATACCTAACACCTAGCACCCTGGGGAATGAATACGATTTAGCTTTGGAACTTGTTGTTATCGCTGCTACAGCATCTAACAAACAAGCTACTGAAATGCTCGATCAGGCTATAGCAGATGTTCTAAACGCTATGCCACGCTACGCCAGAGTTCTAAGAGTGAACGAGCCTTACCAGATGCAAACTAACAACGCCGAGTATCTCTCGGTAAATGTCTCAGTCGAATTAGAAATAACAATTTAGAAAGGGCTTGCTAATGGCAGCTTCTACGCGTATCAAAGCGCAAAACATTAAGTTCCTAATCGGAGCTACAGAATACGCCTGCGATGCAACAATGGTCGATCTAGTGCTAGGTGATGCACCTGGCGATGTTCAGACTTTCTGCGAGCAGCGAGTAGGCGGAGAGTGGGCGCTAACCCTCGAGGGAATTACCTCAGGCGATGCTACTTCTCTATACCGCGTTCTCTGGGCTAACTTCGGAACTACAGCGACTTTCACCATCGCACCTAATGGAAATGAAACCGCTACTGCTTCGGAGCCTCACTACACCGGAACAGTCAAGTTCAACGAAATCCCACCGCTATCGCTATCTTCAAACGACACAGCGACCTTCTCGGTAACTCTAGAGGTAGTAAACACACCTCACGATCCAACCTTGGATGTCTACTATGGCGTGGAGATCGTAACCGCGTAACTATGGCAGTCCCGGCGCAAACTGGAATAAAAGTCACTAACCTTCGGCAAATCAACAACGCTCTAAAAGCTGTTGGCGCACCGAATGAAGAAATCAAGAAAGCCGGAAAACAATCCGGTGAACTAGTTGCTTCAGAGGCTAGAGGCTTAGTCCCAGTTCGCACCGGGGCGCTTAGGAACTCTATTCGAGTTGGAGCTACTGCTCGAGGCAAGATTACAGTTCTAGCAGGTAACAACAGAAAATCTAAATCGGGCGTTCCTTACGCCAATCCAATCCACTGGGGTTGGTTCAAGCGAAACATCAAACCACAGCCCTTCTTTGTGAAGGCACTGGGATACACTAGAGCAGAGGTTTACGAAAACTACTTCAGCCAAATGGAGAAGCTAATCGTAACCGAATCCGCAAAATCCAAACTATAGAAAGAACACAGAATGAACTTTGATGACCTAACACTAGGCGAAATAGAAGAAATTGAAATGCTAGTAGGTCGAGGCATTGATGAAGTATTCGGCAACGGATCTCCAAAAGGTAGAGCGCTAAGAGTTCTTTACTATGTCATCAAAAAGAAGGCAGACCCGAACTATACCTTCGAGGAAACAGAAAAGGTTTCACAGAAAGAAGCACTAGCGCTTTTAGGTGAACAAGACCCAAAAGGCGAAAAGTAGCAAAAGCAAATGCTACTAAGATGGCTAGGTTCTGCCTAGCTACAGGTATAAGCCCTAGTGAGTTCAAACAACTCACACCGGCACAGTATTCAGCTTTTATAGATGAGCTAGAGAGAAGTAGGAAATGAGCTTAGTTCTAAATGTAGAGATCTTAGGTGAATACAAAAAGCTAACTCAAGCGACTAAAGGCGCTGAATCTACTATCTCAAAGCTAGGCAGTAAGTTTGCAGCAGTTGGCAAGAACATCGCTAAAGTCACAGCCGGCATTGGTGTAGGTGTAGGCGCAGCAGTAGCTACTCAAATCAAACCGGCAATCGATGCTGCGAGCAATCTAAGTGAATCCATAAACGCTGTAAATGTCGCTTTTGGTGATTCAGCAGAAGGCGTTCTGAAGCTAGGTGATGCAGCAGCTCGAGGGCTAGGACTTAGCAAGAACGAACTGTTCGGTATCTCGGTGCAGTTTTCTAGCTTCGCTAAGACTATTGCCGGTGAAGGTGGCGATGTAGTTGATGTTGTAGACCAAATTTCTAAGCGCGGTGCAGACTTCGCTTCAGTATTCAATCTAGAAGTTAGCGATGCACTAGGAAAGATTCAGTCTGGACTTGCAGGGTCGAGCGAACCGCTTCGAGCTTATGGTATTGATGTTAGCGCTGCTACAGTCACAGCTTACGCGCTTGCTAATGGTATTGGTGATGGCAGTAGCCAGCTCACAGAGCAGGAGAAGATCCTAGCTCGCTATGGCACAATTATGGAGCAGACCGACCAGGTTACCGGTGACTTCGTAAACACCTCAGACGGACTAGCTAACCAGCAGCGAATCACTAAAGCAGAGTTCGAGAATCTAAGGGCTGAAATCGGTGACATTCTATTGCCGATTATGAACCGCTTGCAGGGCTACATTCTAAATACTGTTATCCCGGCTTTTCAAGACTTCTGGAAAGAGTTCACAGACCCTAGCGGTGAGGCGCAAACTCAGCTAGGCGCTTTAGGTGATGCTATGGGCGATTTTGCTTCAACCTTCGGTGTGGCTTCTAATGACATTACTTCACAGCAGGTTTTCAAGTGGCTAGGTGACTCGATGATCAGCGTGATGCGAACACTTACGCACATGAGCGTATTCACGCAGGAAACTTTTGCAGGCATTGAAATGCTTTTCAAGGCTACTCCGTTTATCAATAACCCGGCGCAGCACTTCAAGGATGTAAGTGCAGGTATGCAGAGAATGGCAGGCGCGCTAGGAAAAGCAAACGCAGCAGCAGCAGCGATTATGTTTGCACCGGACACTTCTTCCGGGAAGGGCAACGAACAAAGACTTATGAATTCAGAACCGGCAGCTAGGTTCGACCAATTTGGCAACAGGATCACAGCAGCCAGCACTAAAAACACGATAAACATAAACCTAAACAGAGCTAACCTTTTGCCTGCTGATGTTGTGAGAGCGCTAAAGCAAGCCGGTGTAGTAGGGCTTCAGTAAATGAAAACTAACTTCGACCTAAGCCAGGATGTTCATGTTTATTTAGAGCAGTTTCCTGAAGGTGCTTTTATTCTCGGTTACAGCGAGCTAGGCGGTTCGGACACACTTGGAACTGCTACAGCCAGTTTGGTTGAAGTAAGTTGTGAAGTTGTCGAGGCGCAACTTTCAGAAGGCGCGGTTAGAATCGGTGGAATTAGCACAGCTTTTGAGCCGGCAACCTTATTGCTTACAGTTCGTTCAGATGACCTTGACCCCAATTCAAACATCTCAGCTAGACCAGGTAGACCGATTTACTTTGAAGTAGATCAAGATGGCGGTTCAGGCGTTACCTTGTTTTCGGGAAGAATCGAAGTCAGTTCGGTTGCCTATACCGCAGAGGCTTATCCTACAGTTCAAATCAGCGCTAAGAGCAAGCTGAAGGAAGTGCAGCAGGACTTATACACCTTTAGCAAAAGTGCAGGCGAGCAAGCTGCTACTTATCTTGATGAAGTCTTTGAACAGCATGGAATTTATGCTTCAGGCTTCAACGATAATGGCGTGGCTTTGTTCGCAGCTCACGACTATGAAGAAACACAGGGCTTCGAAATCTTGCAGACAGTTATGAACGGAGAGTTAGGCTATCTATCGCTCAGTCGAGATGGGTATTATTACTATTTCTTCGAGCGTGGTAATGCACCGGCAGGCGCAACCCTAGACATTGGTTCTAATCACAGCACTAGCCCTAATCATCTCTGCGCTAACAGCAGCGCTAATTCTTACAGCTCAGACTTAGTGCCAAATTACATTTCAGCTTTCTTAGAGAGCGACCCGGACAATAAAATTGTGTTCGCAGATCATGACAGCATTGACCTAATGGGCAGAATCGCTTATGAGTTCGAGCTTGAGCTGCAAGACCTAAATGAGCTGGGGCTTTGGGGAACTGCTGCAAAAGTTAGCACAGCAGGCTTCACAATAGAAAACATCTCTACCCCGGCTATTGACAGATCAGGAAATCTAACAAACGCTGCAACCGATACAGCGCCATTGACCCCTATTCAAGTTACACTTGATTACAGAGGCGCGACCATAGATAAAGAAATGCTTATTGGGCGAGCTACTCACATAATTGATGTAGATAATTGGTTCACCGAATTAGAGCTTTGGAGTAAATAAATGGCTTACAAAACATTCACTAATGGCAACACGCTACCAGCGAGCGACCTAAACACTTACTTGATGAACCAGAGCATACCTACTTTTGTTAGCTATGCAGGAATGACTAGTGCAATAACTTCCCCGGTGCATGGGCAGTTCGCTTATACAACGGACACCGATACAACCTGGCTTTATGATGGCAGTTCTTGGGTAAAGAACAATCAAGCTTGGACAGACTTCACCCCTAGCTTCAATGGTGGGTTCAATGTCGGAGATGGTTCGGTGATAGCCCGCTATTGCATTATCAACCAGACTTTGTTCGGTTATGTTGAAGCAACGATGGGCAGCGGTTCTGGCTATGGTTCTGGATTGAGCTTCGATGCACCAGTTGTTTCAAGCGTTCAGAATGATGACAGCGAAGTAGGCAAGGGAACATTCAAGGATGGCGCTCTACGCTATCTTGCAGGCGCTATTTATTTCAGCGATGGGATTATTACAAGGGCTTACAGCTCTAGCCTTTACCTAACAAGCTCAGCACCATTCACGCCTGCTTCTGGCGATGTATTTTCCGTTCAATTTCAATACGAGGTATAAGCATGACTTGGGAATCCCTAGCAGAGATCAGCGATAAAGCAACAGATGAAACTATCGCGCAAGTAGTAAGAGCATGGCGAAATGAAGAGCTAATAAAATCAGACTTCACGCAGTTGGCAGATTCGCCAGTAGATAAAAAGCTGTGGGCTACTTACAGACAAGAACTAAGGGACATGACAAACAACGATGACCCTAAAACTTGGGTATTTCCGGTTAGACCCTCATGAGTGGCGAGCGACCACCTAGCAATACGGCGGTGATTCTAAGAATTGTGAGTGACATCGAGAAGAAACTAGATGACTTTGAGCAGCGCATTAGAGCGCTCGAGAAGTCCGTTTGGAGTAACGCTTTCTTGCAATCGGTTATGACCGCTGCTGTTACCGGTATCGTGGTCGCTGTTCTAGTGAGTCAGATCTGATGCAATACCCACTTCACCCGGCAAGCATTACCTCACGCTACGGAGTGACCGAGCGAAGGGCAACACCGCATCGAGGCTTAGACTTCGGAGCAAAAGAAGGCACTTGGATTACTGCGCCGGACTCAGGCACTATCGTTCTAAATCAGTGGAGCGATGTTCTGGGTTGGTGTCTAGTTTTGCGCTTCTGGCATGAAGGCAAGAAAAAGCCGATGTATCTGGGCTTCGCTCACCTGAAGAAGAAAAGCAAGCACAAGCCCGGCACTAAGATCGAGAGCGGTAACAGATGGTTCGCTCAAGTAGGCAACACAGGTTCAGCTAGTCGAGGCGCTCACTTACACCTGACTTACGGAGATACCCCGAAACACATCTTCTACGGAAAGACCTTCGACCCCGAAAAACTATTAGAAAGATACGCTAAATGAAATTCACACCACAGCTAAGAAAAGCAATTTACGCAGCAGTAGCCGGACTTGTTCCGCTTCTAGTCGCTCTAGGCTTTCTAACAGATGAACAGAGTCAGGCGATACTTTCAAGCGTTGCAGCACTTCTAGCTTTTCTAGCTTCGGCGCTCGCAGTAAACAACACGCAGACTAATAACCCAGAAGGTGACTTTGAGGATTACGAAGATGTCACCGAGGGAACAGAACCGCCACACATTCCCGGAGTTTAGTGTCTGATGCTTTAGCTATGCTAGGGCTATGAACGAAATAACCGCGAGAATAAAAAAGTCCGGTGGGCAACTGATCGGCAATCATGCACCTGGATCAGCAGAGTGGCATGCACAGCGAGCTAACGCTATCGGCGGTAGTGACATCGCGCCTATTATGAACCGCTCACCCTGGACTAGCGCCCTCAACTTATGGGCTATCAAGTCCGGCAAGCTACTTGCACCTGCTGGCACTATGGCGATGAAGCTGGGCAACTACTTCGAACCGGCAATTATCAAGCTGTTCGGCGATACGCACCCACATCTAACGATTCACGATTCGAGCTGGACATTCTCGAGCAAGTTCAACGACAGCTTTCACGCGAACCCCGATGCCATTATCGAAGATGAAGACGGAGAGCTGTCAATCCTAGAGATCAAGTTTTCACGCAACCCGATGCCAGAACTCCCCGAACACTACCGCTTGCAGGTTGCCTGGTATCAGTTCGTAACAGGCTTGCACAATCCGGCTGTTCTTTGTGCAGTCGCAGGAGGCGAATACAGAGAGTTTGTTATCGAGTATGACCAATCACTAGCAAAAGCTATGCAGGAGGCAGCAGAGGGCTTTTTAGAGCTTCTTAGCACCGATACTGAGCCGAGCATCGAGGGCAGTAACTCAACTTACGAAACTGTGAGAGAGCTGCACCCGGAGATCGAGGACACAGAAGTAGACATAGACCCCGAAGAATTCTCAAAGCTTCAGAGCGCCCTACAGCAGGAAAGCTTCTGGAAGCAGCAGGTTCTTCTACGCAAGTCAATTATCCAAAACGCCATGAAGGGATCGAAGTGGGGTTATGTTGATGGGGTAAATGTTGTAGCGTTACAAAGCAGAGGATTAGGAAAGCCCTACCTCAAGATAATCGAAAGGTAAACCACGATGGGATTCATGGACAATTACGAACCAGTAGCAGACCGAATAGCAAAGTTCTGGGCTAAATACCCTAACGGCAGACTTCACACCGAAATCGTTTTGATCAACGAGCAGGAAATTGTAATCAAAGCCAGCGCGTTTACAGACAGGGAAGATACACGCCCGGCAGCTATTGATTTCGCCCAGGAAACGCGAGGCTCGAGCGCAATCAATAAAACCAGCTTTATCGAGAACTGTTCTACATCCAGCCTTGGGAGAGTTTTGGCTACTTTGAATTTTCAGCCTAAGCGTGACGGCAAGACTATTCGACCCAGTCAAGAAGAAATGATAAAGGTATCCTCAGAAGCCCTAGGAGCGGTTGTGAAGGACTTAGAGGCTAGGGCTAGTGTCTTAGCCTTATCTAAGGATGTTGAAGGGCTTAGAGCGCTTTACAGCGAAGCTAAGAACGCCGGAGCGCCTAAAAAGACACTTGACAAGATCACCGAACTAGCTAAAGCACTTGGATAAATGGAAGGGGAGGCAGCCCACAGATAGCTACCTCCCCGGGCTTCATCGCCCACCCGAACCACGAATCGGGTAGCATTATCCTACCACTACAGAAGGAAATCATGGAAAATTTGGATAACTGGTTGCAAGACCGAAACGAACGAACCTACATTCAGGGATATACCACCGGTTACAAGAACGGGTATGAAGATCTTAGGATGAGGGTGACAGTCGAGCTATGGGATTTTCACAAGCTGATCAAAGAGATTGACAGCGAATTAGCCGACACAGTTCAGATTGCTATTGACAAAATTGAAAAAATGAAATAGAAAGATGATTATACTTAATAACTATATATAGACATTATGCTTATATATAGATATTAACTTAATAACTATATATAGACATAATTACTATATATAGAAACCACGAAAGGAAAAAAATAATGCCACAGATCACTATCGCAGGAGATGTAAACCTTCTTGGATGGGAAGGCAAGCGAATTTCTATCTGGGAGAAATACGACGCTAACGGAAAAGAGTATTCGAGGCTTTGGACAGCATGGTTCGACATCTCCCAGGCAGACAGAATCCAAGAGCAAGACTGGGTAACAATCACCGGAGAGCTATCTACCAAAATCGGGACTTACACCCCTAAAGGCTCAACCGAGGAAAAGACTGTAGTAGAACATCACATTCAGAACTCTCAACTAACCGGCGTAGTTAGCAAGCAACAGCAGAGCGCTAACATCAACGCAGAAGCACCTGGCAGCTTCGATAACGCTCCGTTCTGATGATTCAAGTATTCGTTCCGGGTATCCCACAGCCTCAAGGATCGAAGAACGCTTATGTTCGAGGCAATCGCGCTGTTCTGGTAGAAGCTAATAAAAAGCTACCTAACTGGCGTAAGCAGCTTACAGAGAAGCTAGAAACAGCTAACGCAACCTGCGAAGCACTAGAAGGCGCGGTTACTCTCGAAGTCCTATTTCTCATCCCGAAGGCTAAAAGCAACAAAAAGGATTTCCCTTATCAAAAGCCAGACCTCGACAAACTCATTAGGGCAGTCGGCGATGCTGCTACTCAATCGGGCGTTATTAACGATGATTCTCAGATAGTGCAGATACTTGCTTGGAAGTTATGGGCAGAAGATGAGCCTGGTGCTGTAATTACCTTCAGCAAGTTCCTCGGCGAGTCGGATTGACAGACTAGTTTCAAGTAATAGTTTAGGGTTACCACTTACACAGAAAGATGGGGACAATGTTAGAACAAATGAAAGTGTTTTCTTACCGCTACCCTTGCGCTGTGAGAAAGCTCTTGGAATCACTAAGCGAAGCAGATCAAGAAATCCTTAGAGATCATCTCTGCGACACTTCTATCGGTAACAAGACCCTCGAGAAGTCACTAAACAGCGTAGGCATAGTTATAGCCGATACCACGCTGCAAAAGCACAGATCAGGCGCTTGCTCATGCTCGAGAATCTAAACCCGGCTAGCAAAATTGAAGCACCTAAAGACTTTCGCCCAGCACTTGAATTCGATGGGACTGAAGGCGTTGCAACTCTCCC
>Ga0070743_10000502_pt1 | contig 15258 bp, 14 predicted proteins | sample ColrivemetaGS697_FD_70187 | JGI IMG/M metagenome (GOLD analysis project Ga0070743, IMG submission 70187) | Estuarine microbial communities from the Columbia River estuary, USA - metaG S.697 | ecosystem: Environmental > Aquatic > Marine > Intertidal zone > Estuary | place: USA: Columbia River... | reverse complement strand
GGATAATATATCACTTGATTCATTTCTAAGTATTTTAAAATCTCCACCATAAGTACGTTGTAATCCGCTTATGTAACGTGTACCACTACCCTCAATATTGACTATTTTGGCATTATAAAACCCTGTAGGATTATAATTATGTGATGTGGTTGCTACAGGTATATCTGTTATAACTGTGTACATAGTGCCGTACAAAGGTAGTAAAGTCATAAACACTCCATCATCTTGGTCTTTAATACTTATGTCTTTTGCTTGCAACAAAGTCTCTAGCTCTGCATTAGATTCTACATCCTCCATACTGAATCCACCATTAACATCAGCAAACATATCGATATCTACTGCACCATTAGATAACACGAAATTATCTAGGCTAGTAATTGTAATAGCTGAACCTGAAAGATTAGTAATTTTAAACTCGGTTAAATTTATCATACTTTAGTTATTTGTACATTTGCCTCAAAAATCCTAGCACTACCATTACCATTGTTAGATAGCTGTAGCTGTATTGTGTTTACTCCTGCAGATAATGCCACTCGTTTAGATATAGACTCGTAAAATATCTCATCATTATCCTTTCTTTCTCTTTTGTATGGCTGGCTAAAAATATCAGTAGAGTTTACTTGTGGATTTACTACTATCCTACCATTGTTAGAAGTACAAAAAGCTAGAAAGCTAATCTCAAAATAGTAAGTACCACCGCTAACAGTTATAGTGTTTGTTATCTCTGTGCCTCCTTGAACAAAAGTAAAGTATTCTATATCTACTGCTGTAGTATTATTGATTGTCTCTGTCCTTTCTAGGTAGAACTGCTCTGGAGCTCCTGCACTATTAGTAACTGTGATATCTGTTCCTGTAGAGGATAAAGATATTCCACTACCAGCTACCAAGCTTTTAAACTCTAAGTCTTGTGCTGTCTTTTGTGCAAACACTCCCTCTCCTGCTCCTAAGTTACTTGCTGTATTTACCTCTCCTACTCCTGTAACATCTAGCGTTAAATCATCAGTATTATTAGTGATTGTAAGATTATTGCCAGCAATTAAGCTTTTAAACTCTAAATCGATTCCATTCTTTTGCTTGAATACACCAGAACCACCACCAACATTACTAGCAGTATTAGCCTCGCCTCCTCCTCCTGGAGTAGTAGCATCTCTTGTTACACTTGTTCCTCTAACTACAACAGATTTACTAAGATACTTAACAACATCTTGCAGATTGCCTATTGTTGTACCGGATTGATTCTGTATGTTAGCTAGTTTATCTGTTCTAAATACTGTCCTATCCTCATTGTTAAATATAGTAACATCATCATTCTCTATCCTATAGATTGCTTTGTTTCTAGGGATATTTAATAAAGGCTGTGATGTTTGGTCTATCTCTACAGTATCGCCACTTATGTATACTTTCATTGCCATAATTAACAGTTGATTTTTCTATCATCCTCAGTCCTATCTGAGAAAGTAAGGTTAACATTTACACCCCTATCAGTAACAAAATATTCAGTACCAGCATTACCCTCAAGTTTAACAGGAAAAACTTCATACTTGTAGCTATGGTTATTGCCATTGTAGTCAGATACAAATAGCTCTTTACCAAACAACATAAAATCAAACAGCTCCTCTGTGATACAATCAGGTAGCTGTAGAGCTTGATACTTGTACTCTTTCTTGCTGCTCATTGTATTCTGCTTAAAGCTATAATCTCTCTGCGCTATATTGTCTTGCTCATAGCTGTACTCTGGATTGCCAAAGTATCCTCTAACTCTTAGAGATGTAGTGTATCCGCTATTTAAAAAGTCAGTATCTATAGCTACTAGCTTGCCATCAATAATACTATCTAGTCTTACTGTGCCATTGGCTTTCTGGATGCTAAAAGATTCTAAACTATAGGTATCACTAAGCAAGTCTACAGATAATCCGGCTATCGTTAGCTCTTTCTTTATCTGATATACTCCCTCTCCTAGTAAGGTTAGAACTTTTCTCCAATCTACAATATAGTAGCTTAAATCATTCTGCACTCCTCCAAAGTCTTGGAACGTTCCATAGGTAGCATCATTCAAGGCATATTCTGTAGTAGTTACTACATCTACAAGCTTAAAATCTACTGTACTGTTTGGCGTTTCTCGTTTAAAATAGCTGCCTGTAAAGTCATTTTTGTAAGGGTCTGCATCTGCAATATCTGCTAATACTAGGTTTTTGTAACAGCACTTACTAAACCCTCTATCTACAGGAGCTTGCTCAGGTAGCTTTACCTTTACTGCATAGCCTAATGTACGCTCTGATGTAGGGCATAAATCTTGCTCTCTACTATCTAAGCAATCCTCACAATTAGTATAACTATTAAATGCTGTAGTAACTACCTCATCTGCTCTACTCTCCTCTCCTACAAATGTCCAGCAATCACATTCGCCACTAATTTTAAAAGTGCCAGGAGCAGCAGCAGTAGGAAAGCCAAAGATACGCTCTACTCCTGTTTCACAATTCCTATACTTAAATATGTCATAACTAGGAGAGCATGTGTTCTCTGTAGCTACTCTTAGAACAGGAATAGTGTTAACGCATTTGGACGTATCTTGTCCTGTATAAACCAATGTATAGGTATCTAATGGATTAGCACCATCGATATAGACTACTAATAAGTTATATGGATGTGATGGTGTATCCCAACATAGATTAACTATATCTGGATAGCTCGACGGATTGCAACTGTTTAAACTGTATAAGAATGCCATTTTTTATTATTTACACCCCTCTCTACCAGTAATCTTGTATCGAGTAGCATCTATTAATTTATTCGGGTCTACTAAGCAAGAGCATAAAAGAACTGTAGGAGATATAATTTGTACATCTAACAAAGTGCCTCCGGGCAAAGGTAATAAAGGATTATCAATCTCTGGTAAATAGATAGAGCTTAATTGTCTATACTCTAAGAAACCAGCACCACCATCTACCTCTATTGTGTTTAACGCATAAATATCCTTTAAGTTGGTAAAACTACTAGGAATTGAGCTAGTGTACTCAATTTCTATCCTTACTAGCTCATTGTCTAGTATAACTCCTAAGTCTCCTCCTGTTATTGGGTCTATACCACCATTTAACAATGTATTATCTGATTGTCTGTAATAGCGAATAACTGTAGATATTGCTGCATTTTCATCATAATCATTGAATCCGATAGGTAAAGTATTCTTATACCTTACGTTATTGCCATTTAAAATAGCATTAGTATACACCACAAAACTAAAAGTATATCCAGCATTGCTAAACCATTGATACCAATCATTATTAATACCATTGTTAAGCTCTGTATTATCATAGAAATCTTGTACAATCTCTGCAGGAACATTGATTCTCTTTAGCCAATCCTCCCATCTAATCTTATATCCATATAAGCCTCGTACTCCTTTCTCTGTTCCGCTATCTAATGGGGCCCAATAATCTACCTTGATAAAGTTTTTGTTATTGCCAGGAGCTAACTTAAATCCTCTACTCGCATTAAAGTTAAATTGTGTCGGGTCTGGATATTGAGTTAGGTCTACTTGGAATGTCTCTAGCTCATAGGTCAATCCATCACTATCTCGCTCAACAATAAACCCATAGGTAAGAGCTGTAGGGATTGGTATAGTAGGAGATACTGCAGTATCAATAGTAAAAAATACACGAGCTAACAAATCATCCTCTATCTTGTTGTTTGTTCCACAAGGAGATGCTACATCTGTCTCGATTTTTGGATGGTCTAGCATCTCTATAGTTAAACCCTCATAAGGCCCAACAGGAGGAACAAAAGTCTCCATCTGATTGTAGTCTAACAAAATACTTACTCTATTGCTAAAGTTAGTAGTTAGGTTTTGGTCTGCTATACTAAACCACAGAATATAATTTCGTTCTATCTCGTCTTTTGCATCGAAAAAGGTAGTAAAATTGGCATTAGGTACAAGAGTAAGCTCTAAAGTTACTTGTTTTGCGCCTGATATTGATGCTTTTAACCATTGAACATCCATCCTTGCATTGTCGCTTGAATAACCTCTAGCAAATGGGATAGCAGATGATGGAGTAAATCGATAGGCATTGGATAAGTTGAATACATCTTGGAAGTTTTCTGCATCTCCTCCTGTATTCATTTTGGTATTTTTGTAAAAAGGATATTGATTCTGTCTATAATCTGTCTCCTCAATAGGGATATAAGCAAATCCATATGCATATTTCGTTTGTCCAGATAGGTTTTCTACCCCATCAATAACGGCAGTTACCTTGATTGCATTCTGATAGTCTAGCTGTGTTACTGTAGTTGTACCTGAACTCTGCGTTAAATCCTCGTGCTTTTGATAGGTAATAGAGCTGATAGTAAAATCATTATCTAATCCATTGTAGTTTTCGTCAAACCATCCGGTATTACCTAGCTTATCAGTATTCTCTAAAAAGTTTTGTATCGTAATATTGGGATTATTGTATGTAGGGAATCCTTGTATCAAAAAGTTATCGGTTAAGGATGCAGAATCAAAGGTCTGACTAGGAGATACTCTATCCTCAAAGTTAGTAACATCCTCAAAGAAAGAGCTAAGCATATAAATTATCTCTATCTCGTAGTTCTGCTTGATATTAAAAAATGATGGCCCAATGTACTTAATATTTACATTTGCTATACTCATCCCCGACTGATTGCCTAATGGCTGCATCTGTATTGTCTGACCTATCGTAAGAGTATCTGTATTTTCAGCTAAAAACTCTGTTAGTGTACCATCAATAAAGCTACTAAGGTTAGCAGATTGGCTGTTACTATTCTCTAAATGTCCATAGGTTAACTGTATTCCTTGTGGCCTTTTTAATGCGTAAATTACAACATCAACTATGTTGAACTGTCCACTATTTACAGGGAGAATCTGTGACCAAGCACCTATCCCACCTATTGGCTGACCATTAGGCTGCACTATAAATGCTTTGTTATCCTCAATCTTGCCGATAAACATTTGGTCTCCAGGATAAGGAACTCTATTCAAATTATCTACAGGAGAGCTAGGATTTGATATGTCTCTATGTATCCATTGCAAAACGATATCATCTCCCTCTGAGAATCCGTAATCATTCCAGCTCTTGCCATTGGTTAGGGTTAATTGGTCTGGCTCATCAATAAAAAGGCTATTGGTAGTATCAAACTCTATAAATACACCAAAACTAGCCTCTACTGTTAGCCTCTGCCAATCTCCTGTATTGCCTAATAGCCAATTTACATTAGAATCTAAAGGTCTATATGGATTTGTATACTCCCTTTTGTTAATCTCTACTCCCATTATTTATACTTTTTGCTATGTTCGATATATCTGCATCTACATTCTCGCCTCTTTTCGCTTTTACCAATAAGCTTTTTACAGATATAATATGCTTTTGTACAATCTGTAGTTCATCTGGATTAGCGTTTTTCATAAGGCTATCCATTGTGTCATTAATAGTCTTTTCTGTAGCTTTAATCATACTATTAGCTTGCTGTACTGTAGCTTTTAAGTTGTCTAAACTGTCTTGTAAACTCATTGTAAAAATGTAATTTGAAAGTTATCATCATAAAGACGATTAACCTTGTAGTTTATGGTAGCAAAGTTATCCCATATCTGCCACTCTAAAGATTCTATCTGCGCTGGCTCTCCTGCCTCTGTCTCTACTTGATTATTGTCTAGTAAAGTTACGAAATCCTCAAAACAAAATGGTATTTTTTGCTCTCTGTATAGCCAATATTGGTTATGCTTGCCATCTATAATCTTAAAGCTATTGATAAAGTGATAATTATCCCATAATTTAGATGCAGCTAGTATCTGTCTCTGATTCTTTTGCAATGTGCTTCCTGCCATCACTACCATTCTGCACCCACTACTAAAATGGCTAGAGCTAGACATACTACCGATTCTATTGGTAATCTTACCGGATAAACTTTGTGGATTCCCTAGCTGTCCTGTCAAAGCATCTGCAGCACTTACTAAAGCTCTGACTATCTGCTCGATAACTGTTAAGCTATCTTTTCTAATCGCCAAACTTATAGGTATACTCACCTCTTTTAACCCTGTCAAGGTAGTAAGCTTAGGATTGATAGTTACTTTAGGCTTTAATACTGCCTGGAATACTCTACCATTTTGGTTATCTAGTGTATTTAGGTCTTGATTATCGAATGCCCAATTAATATTATAGTTAGCTCTAATCTCGTCTGTGTTAAAGCTATTTGTATCTATGAGCTTCTCTTGGTCTATAAAGGTATCAGGGATAACATATCCTGTAGTCTTTTCAAAAAAATCTCTACGCTCAAAAATAAACACCCCATCTTTGAGCTGAAAATCTGCATTAAATACATCCTTGAATGTTCTTACTACTCCTGCAAAAGTATTTAATGGGTCTTGTGCAGATGGTACGCCTGTCTCTCTCCAAGAGTTATCAGCTCCGGTTGGTTTCTCTCCTCCTCTGTGATTCTTTGCAGGGATAACTACCCATTTATTACCACTAGCATCTATACTGTCTAGTAATGTGCTCTGTAGGGTTAAATCTAGGTATTCACAAGCTTTAGCAAATAGGCTTTTAACAGTCATCCCCTTATGGAATCTCTTAGGAGGCATAAGCTGTTCTATAATCTGCTCTATTAATTTTACTATAGCAATTACTACAGCCACTAGATAGGCAATCTGTGCTATAAGCTTAATTGCTGTTAATATTACCTGGCCTATATTAAGACCGATAGGAACAATAGGAGTAGCTCCTGCAATGATATCTCCTATCTGCTCTGCTAAACTCTTAATGTTGTCGATTAGCTCTTTAGTAAGTAAAAATGTAGAGATAGATAATATTAGTAGCTGTGCTCCATCAGGAATATAGTTGATAACATAAGGTACAGATATAAAATCTGCATCAGTTATTATGCCTTGATTCTCTAAGTATCGATAACTAAACCCATCGGCCACTTCGTTTAACCAATCATTCCCCTGCTCTCTCTTTAATGTACATTCTACCTCGCATTCATCAATAAAAGATACACCACTACTAAAGTCTAGGAATCCCTCAAAGCTTGCAGGGTTATTCAACTCTCCTACTTCTATTCTGTATGGCTCTCCCTCAAAGAATCCTACTCCTCCTGTAAGTCCAGAAAGAATCCTATCCCTAAGTGCTTTGCCCTCATCCGCTACCAATCTGATAGAATTGATAGTAATATTGGCAGCCTCTTTCTTACCCTCCCAATCCATAACTATCTTGGCTTGGTCAAAGTCTCTAGGATTTACTAGAATGCCGTTTCTATAGTGCCTAATATCTGCCATTATAATCTTTTTCTCTGTTTACTTACGTTAGTTAGCCTGTTTTGTGTCACTCTTTTACTAATCTCTACAAAGTAATCAGTCATTTGTACTAAATCAAAGTCTTTTTGTGGCATTGATTGGAACGCTCTACGCATCTCTTTAACCTCATTTTCTAAGGATGCAAAGCTATTAGATACAGTCATTCCCTTTTTAAAGTTGTTAGCTTGAGAATCGTATAGGTTTTGCTGTAGAGGAGAATAGAAATAATCACTCATAGCCTCTCCGAACTCATCACCACTCTTGCCAGCTAATCCAAAACGCTTAACATCGTCTGCAGTAACTACGAACTCTTGGCCATGCACAACTCCTGCAATCTGCTTAGTACCATTGTCTCCGGTATATCCTCCCTCCTCAAATCCTAACCCTGTCTCTAGTGCTTTAAGTAAGCTGAAATCAACCAGGCCTCTAGCTAAAGCATTGGTATCTCCTGATGCAGCATAGCTTGAGACCAAATTCAGGAGCGTTATAAATTCTGCTGCTTGCTTAGCTTTCTTTTCTGCTCGGATTCTTTCTGCTTCTCTTTCTGCTAGTTGTTGCTGTTCAAAAGCTAGAGTATTTTCTAATCCTTGCTCTGCTCTTTGTCGCTGGCTTTCTACTGCTTCTGCTTGCTCCTCAACTAAAGAGGATGCTAGGTCTAATTGCTTCTCAAATCCAGCATTAATAGCAGCACCTATTTTTTGTGCAGTATCAGCTATACCCTCTAACAATTCCTTTTGTCTTTCTGCTCTGTCTTTAGCTTTATCAGCTCGCTCCTTGTCTACTCGCTCTTGTTCTCCCTCTATCGATTTGATAGAATCTCTTTGTAGTTGTTCGTTCTTTGCTTGGTCATCTTTGACTAGCTTAAATGCTTTTTTAACAGTATCATCAATCTCTTTAATCCTAGCTTTGTTGCCATCTTGAATAATCTTTAGCTTTCTAGCCTCTGACTCTTTAAGCTGTAGCTCGGATAACTCCTGATTCTTAGCCTCTACAAGCAATAACTCTTGACCAGCCTCTGCTCTAAAGGCTATTACCTCTGCACTATTCTCTCCATAAAAAGCAATTAACTCCTCCTCTTGTTTCTCAAGGAGAGCTACAAAAGCATCAAATTGTTTCTCCCTCTGCTCGTTAATAGCCTTAGCTTTTAGCTCCTCTAACCTTAGTAGTCGTTCTTGTCCATCCTCTATAGCATCGGCCTCCGCTTTTACAATTTGGTTTTGTATCGATATAATAGCAGCTACTCTATTACTTATGTTTTGCTGTATGTTCTGTTGTAATACTAATAGCTCATTTTGTTTTTTTAATGCTGCTGCTTTTCTCTTTTCTGCTGCTGCTTTTCTTTTTTCTGCTCTTTCGTCTGCTAGTTCATTATCTTTCTGTTGCTTGGTAAAGTCCTCTTGTGCTTTTAATGTTGCATCAAATGCCTCGTTAAATGCCTCTGTTACTGTTTTCTGGTCATCATTAATACCCCTAATCTGTGCTCTTAACTGCTCTATGTTTCTTGTGATATCCTCTTGGCTAGAATTACTAAAAGGATTGGCTCTGTTGATGTTCTGGAATGCTATCTGTGCCTGTAAGCTAAACCTTTTAAATCCATTGGCAATATTGGTAAAGAATTGCTGTGCTCCTGCTGCAGTACCAGAAAAGAAAGCAGGCAATTTAGCTAAAGCCGATGTTACAAGATTGATAGCCGGAGCTAAAAACTCTAGTAGTTTTGTTCCTGCAAATGATAGAGCATTAGTTACTCCATCAAATCCTTTTCCTACTCCAGCTAATGTGCTGTTGAATTCCTTGTTTTTGTCTACTAGGTTTGTAAAAAACGAACTGATTCTACGCAAGCCATCAACCAAAGACCTACCTAAAAAAACAGCAGATGCAGCCTTGCCTAGTTTACCTAATGAGGATGTATAGTTACCTACATTTCTACGAGTATCTCCTGTCTGTTTCTCAAGTCTTTTAAGCTCGTCTGTTAGTCTTTTCTTGGTCTTTATAAGGTCTTTACCTCGTTTAGTGTTTTCTAGCTCGTTTTTGCTTAGCTTTTTCCACTCTAGGGTAGTTAGTGATAGCTTTGCTCTAAGCTTTTCTATCTCTCCAGACTCCTTATTTAAGAGTATTACTTGCTGTTTAGCAATTTGTATACGCTCTCTGTTAGCTAGTTTTAGCTTTTCTCTCTGGATTAGCTCCTCATTAGTAAGCTCATTTACCTTTTTTCTGGTCTTTACTGCCTTTTTTCGCTCCGTTTCTAGCTGTTTACTAGCTTTAGTAAGCTTTTCAACTTGGTCAGTAGCTTTCTTTAATCCCTTTTCGTCATTAGGATTTATAATATCTAAGTCCTTTTGTGCCTGTTTAGATAAATCAGTCAATTCTTTTTTTAACCTATCAAGATTGGCAAAGATATCATCAAATGTATCATCCTTGCCTATCAGGTCACTATAATTAATTACACTATCAGCCATTTTGTTGCTTTTTCTTTATGTAGTCTAAAAGACTGTAAAATCTAAAGGTAGTAATCTTATCTAAGTCCTCTGTTGTATGCTCTTTAACAGCCAACATAAACTCCTCAAACCCTAACTCTATTTGTTTCTCTGCTGAATTATCTCTACTTAAATTCCAATATGTAGGATTTATAAGCTTTAACAAATCATTATTTGCTTGTTTCCTCTCTTGCTCTGCATCCTCCTCCCCAATTATTACGGCTAATTGAGTTTTTAGTTTCTTGATTAATGCCTGATTATAGATGATATTTTTTCCCTCAAATTGGAGAGGAAAGAATATCCTAAGCTCTTGCTCGACTTTTTTTTTATCGATTCTGCATTACCATCTACCTCTTTCTTAGTTACTCCTATTCTTTGGAGTACCTCTAATGTATTCTTTAGACCGGATGTAGTAATATCCTCTACCTCTACTCCGTTTATGCTCTTAACCATTGCAGCTAATGCTAATCCCTTTGGCTCTAGCTCTGCTTGTGAATAGTTATAAGCCATTCTAGCATTGGATAGCTCTTTCATAGCTTTGTCTGCCTCATTGGCCCCAATAAATCCCATCGCTCTATCTATCCTCTTAATCACATCTGTAGTAGTGTTGCCTACTTCATTTGCTCTCATCATCTCCTTATTGAATTTCATGTATCGTCTATGAGGCATCTCCTCTATAGAATCATAAAATATTACCTCTGCTTTGTTTTTTTTGAATGATATCATCGTTTTAATATGTTTGAAAGTGCTGCTGACATTGGAGCATATAGTAGGAGCAAATGGTTTTGCTCTATAACTGCCAGGATTATGGCTAGTAGTGTAGCTGTATGTGATTCCATGCAGAACTCACAGTTAGTTAATTCGTCTATAAACTTTGTGCTAAACCTATTGTATAGCTTTGTAGGTAGATTAACCTTGTATATAATAAGCATTAACCACCAAAAAAACAAAAAAAAGCAGATAAAATCTATAATATTGATGTCCATTGTGTAGTATGTAGCTGTTCTAAAATAGCATCATGGTCATACTCGGTATAATCTGCCAAAAACTCATAATCACTATGGTCTCCTTGATGCAATTTAACAACTAGCATAGTATCATCAATAGAGTATCTCTGACTTTCAACAGTACCTACAACAACATGGTCTATCTTATCCATGTTCGGGTCATCTGCATTAATGATAAAGTATCTGTTATGTGCCATTATAGTAGTTTTATAAATTCTATCAAAAAAGCTATCAATGCTGCAATAATGCCTATGGCTGTAATGATAGTAGTTCTATATTTCTTAAGTAATTTCATTAGCTAGGGCATTCATCTACTCTATCTGACTCCTCCATATTTACAGATGTATAGCCTCCTGTTGTTCCTGTAAGGTCTGGAATAGTCCATTGTGTTCCAAAGCTACCATTAGCTATATCGGTATCTAGGATTAAATTGCCTGACTGTACAGGAGTATTCTGTATCACTCCTCCATTCCATTGGGTATTAACATCAGATGCACTAAGCTCTACATCCCACATACGAGTTTTAGCAATCTGTGCAGCACTAAAGAAAGTATCTTGACCACCTATTTGTAATGGCTCTGTGTTTATTGATACTCCGCTCAAGCTATTGCTCTGAATTGTTTTTGGTGTGAGAGTATTATCAATATAAAAGTTCACATTATTAGCATCAGTTGCACCACCATAAGTAACAATAATATGATTCCAAACGCCTGTATTTAGTGCAGTATTAGAATCTACAATTATTAGATTAGTGCTAGAGCTTCCAAATAAAAAACGTAAAGTATTATTACGGCTTCCTACATAATACGCTCTTACATCGTTAGGTATTGGTCTTGCCCATTTACTTAAAAGAAATCTAAGGCCTGTTAAATTATCAAATTTTACCCACGTTTCAATACTGAATGCATTAGCTCCATTAAAGTCAAATGCTGAATTATTAGTACAATCTAAGAACTCATTAATCCCATCAAAAATAAGGCTTCTACATTCGACTACAGGAGGAGCAATAGTAGGTACAGGGCAAGCCTCCGGAACTTGAATAGTAACATTGAATCTAAAATGTGATAGAGGAGCTTTCTCTAACTGTGTAGCATCCGCTAGGTCAAACTCACTAAATACATTCTCAAACAAAAAGTCTACACTACTGATAGTAAGATTGTAGTTTACTCCTAAAAGCTTGCGAGTAAGTACATCCCTAGCCTGTGCTACTAAGTTCTGTTGGAATATCTCTGTTTCTAAGATAGTAGAGTTTATCAAATCCATATTCACACTAAAAATTATAGCAGTATCATAGGATAGATAGCTATACTGATTAGTGTTAAACTGCAAAATGTTCTCCCTAAATACATAGAAAAAACATTGGCCTTGCTTATCATTATCAGGAGAGATGTTTACATATCGCTGGCTATTGTTCTGTGTACCTAAGTATACCTCTGGATAGAATACAGTAGTACCATTCCTAGAATCTAGGTTTTTGTATGTTCTGCCATAACCATTAGTAAGCCAAGTAAGATTACTTTCTAACTTGGCCTTTATATCTAAGATTGCAGCATCTATCTCTACAGGATTTGTAGGAGTAGGTACGCTAGGATTTTGCAATAATATCATCGAAATTCTTTTTAATTGTTGGTATAGTGTACTCTGCTAAAAACTTTGTCCAGCTCTCCTCGTCTAGTCCTAAGATGTCAGCATATTTGCTCACTAAAAATACAGAATAGCTGATAACTGTCCTAATTACTGCATTGTTTTTTCCTGCTATTACCTCTAAACTCCTATAGAAATCACCACTATCAAACAATGTTACTCTATCTGTAGGCAATCCCTTTCTACGCTTTATCTTGATAGTTGAATTAGCATAGGCTGGTTTAATGTCTACACCTTTACTGTTTTGCCCCTGAAATAACTGCTCTTGTGTCTGTAGCTGTTTTATCTCGTCTTTATTCTTATTTATACTCTCTTGGATGCTATCATTTACAGAACTCTGTAGCTGTTCTACTGTCCTCTTTAGATTGTCTAGTATAGAATTATTGATAGCCATTATATTGCTCCATAGCTTGCACCTTTGCGAGCACATGGAACACATACACTATTAACATTGGCTTGGTCTAAATTAGTAGCTTTTACAGCTCTTTCTACTTGGGCCCAGAAAGGAACTTGCCTAGTATCCGAATCTCCCTCTAAGTCTCGGATAATGTTGATTTGTACATTCTGCTCAATAGCTGATACTTGACTACTAGCTTTCATCATTTGCAGAACCTTTAACGCTACAATCTTGCCTAGAGCATTCGTCATAGTTAATCGATTGTCTATCCAGAACTGTGTAAGATTGCACTTGATAGAGATGTTAAAGTTGAACCCATAATTATTATCATAGGTATACACCATATCATCAGTATCAAAGATAGTACCGACTGCAGGAACATTGCTTGCATCGATGTAGAAAGGAGACATCTGTACATATCTAGCTACGCTGTTATACTTGCTAGACCTACGACCACCATCACAAGTACGGCAGTATCCATTTTTCCAATTCAAAGAATCATACTGTATAGCTTGCCCCACTAAATCATCTTGATAATAACCTAGATACCATATACCTCCCTCTGTTCCTGTACCATCTGAATAGTCCAGGATAATATCAGTAGCTAACCATGTAAAGCTATTGGCATTGGTAGAGCTAAAGGTATAGGTAGCTACGGCTTGTTCTTGTAAGCTATTGTATAAGTATAAGGTTAATGATGGCTGTGCAGAAGTAAGGTATAATCCTACTCTATGAATCATCGCTCTAAGTCCTATAGTAGAATCCATATAGAACTCTACCCCAACAAATCTACTCTCGTTGATAATCGGCTTATCCTTTAGAACATTATCATAGATTAGGTTATTCCTTGCTAAGTCCATCCCTGCATTGTTGAGCTTTTTCTCTTGTACCATTTTCTCTAACAACTGATTGATAGCTGTAGTCTCAATGTCATCTAAAAAGGTCTGTAATGCGTAATTTGATGGTAGTAATGCCTGAATGTAATCAAGTCTTACAGATGGATGATACTCTTGGTAATATTGCCCGGATTCTGTATCTGTCAAAGATGTAGGCAAAGCAGGAATCTCTGCAGTATCCCAATGGTCTTTCCATCCTATAACTTTCTTAAGTTCTGTAATAACTCGATTATCAAACATAGCTTTATATTAAAAAGGGGCAGTAGCTCAGCAGGATACCACTGCCCCCAAAACATTCAAAAAAAAACGAGGTCTTTACTATGGCAAGTAATCAAATTTCTTGATACCACCGTTAGTGCCTGTGTTGTATGGAGTAAGTATTGCTACTGACATTCCCATTTGATAAGACTTAACAAGTGCATTTGTATCATCAGCATTGCCAGTGATAGCAGAAACATCTGCACACTCATCTTTAATCATCAAAGACATTGGAATACCCATCAAATCAGACTGCTCTACGCTCCAACGGATTCCATCACTCATAGACTCTCTGTTAGCAGCAGCATCAGGAGATACTTTTGCAACAATCCCTACTGAACCGGCTGGCATAACATATCCTGTAGATACGGCAGCAGCAGAAGTAGCAACTGTGTTAGAGTAAGTGAATGTATAACCATTGAATTGGAATGCAGTATTAGTGCCATTGCCAGAACCTTGATTAACATACTGAGATACAAAAGATGCTAACTGTGCATCTCCAATAACCTCTAGTCCGTTACGGCTAAAGTCATCAGCTTGCATGATAGACTTACCATCGTTCAAGAAAAAGTCTACATCTGCAGCAGCTACTTGTAAAGCATCAGCTAATAAAGGATATTTAGCAGCAGCACCAACAAAAGCAGAATTGTAAGTAGTAGCTTTAGCAGCATCTACAGCAGCAAGAATCTGTGCTTCTAAAAAGTTAGCTAATCCCTCCTCTGCATCACTAAATTGACGCATAAAGTCTTGCGCTTCTGTTACGATATCAGATTGGTCTGTCAATCTAGGGATAATACGGAACCCTGTATGTGCTTGTACGAAAGTTACGTTAACAAGTGCAGCATCAGCATCCTTACTAGGAAAAGTACAAGTCATTGTACCAACTGTAGCAGCAGTAACATTCTTAGAGAATACAGGAATCTGAGTAGCAGGAGCTCCCCAAGATTGTCCAATTACTCCTTGATTAACACCAGAAAGAATGCCACTAGTACCTCTAAGTGCCATATCAATAAATCCGTACTCTTGTTGTCTCAATTCTTGTCTATCTAATAACGAGGGATAGACACCTCTGGCATTTTGCTTTTTTAAATTTACTATACTCATTGTAATAAAAGTTGATTATTAGTATTCTCTTAAGGTTGATACATTATAACGCTCAAAAGCCTCCCAATAAAGTTTATTGTATTCATCGCCCTTAGGAATCCCTTTCCTTTGTGCTATTTTGTCAAACTCGGTCAAAAATTGTTCCTGAGTTTTGAATGTGGCCTCTTGTACGATAACT
>Ga0070743_10000477_pt1 | contig 15803 bp, 8 predicted proteins | sample ColrivemetaGS697_FD_70187 | JGI IMG/M metagenome (GOLD analysis project Ga0070743, IMG submission 70187) | Estuarine microbial communities from the Columbia River estuary, USA - metaG S.697 | ecosystem: Environmental > Aquatic > Marine > Intertidal zone > Estuary | place: USA: Columbia River... | reverse complement strand
TAGAGTGTCAGTACAAGAATTACTACACCAAAGATTTTGATCTTTTTCTCTACCTTTAACACCTCATGGAGGATCTCATCCCTCTCCTGTTTCTTTTTACATTTTGAACATGCCATAGAATTAATATACGAATTATATAAATATTTATCAAGGAAAGTTAGTGGGGGGTCTTTCTTTTATACATTTTTTTTCTTATATTATTACTAACGATAAAAATTACACCAAAACATGATAAGTTACATTGGAGGAAAAGCAAGGATCGGTAAGTGGATTGAACCATTTATCCCCAAAGACATTGAGACATACGTCGAACCGTTCTCAGGAATGTTTTGGGTGTTCTTTAATATGGATTTAAAAGATTACCCTAACTTAAAAACGGTTGTCTATAACGATTTCAATGGATTGAATTCAAATCTTATGAAATGTTCTTTACAATACGATAGATTATGGGATGAACTTAATAAGTACCCTTGTCAAACGGTAGGTGTTGTTGACACGCCACCCGAGTATAGAGAATTATTTATTGAATGTCAAAAAGAGGTTTTCGACCCAAACTACGTTGTTGGTGACGAACCTAACTTTGAAGCCGCGGGTAAGTACGTGTATGTTTTAACTCAGATTTTCTCAGGGTCGAGACCCGAAACGTCTAATTATACTGACTATAAAGGTAAATATAGATGTAAGGTTCTGATCTTTATGGATAAATTAAAGAATCCAAAATACAGAGATCATTTCGATAAAATAACATTCGTAGAAAATATGGATTTCCAAGAGGTGATCGAGAAATACGACTCACCTACGTCATATTTCTATACCGATCCACCATATTGGAAAACTGAAAACTATTATTCTAACCACGATTTTGACAGAGCTGATCATGAAAGATTAGCAGACTGTCTTAAGAACTCACAGGGTAGATATAGTCTTTCGTATTATGATTTCCCACTATTGCGTGAATGGTTCCCATATAATAAGTTTAGATGGGAAGAGAAGAATTTTAAGAAGTCTGCGGGATCGAAGAAGGACGGAACTCAAAACGAGGGTACGGAACTTCTGATAATGAACTACGGTCAAAGAGTATATAAAAACGGTGAACAACTAAGTCTCTTTGAGGGTATGGAATTTTAATATAAAAAAATGGAATCATTTTGGTATCTGGTTAAGGTATTGCCGGGTAAGGAAAGGCAATTAGAACAACAGTTCAATGAAGAAATCGCATTGGGTAGAATACCCGATATAAAAACATTTGTTTGTCCTGTCGAGAAACAATTAAAGGTCGTTAACAAAAAAAAGGTGGTCAGAGATAAGGTGATTTACACAGGTTACCTTTATTTTGAATCTAACGAACGACTTGACGTAGACCAACTAAAGAATTTATCATATCTACCGGGAATTATGGGTATTTTGGGTGATAGAACACCGGTACTTATAAGGGATGTGGAAATGAAGAAGGTACTTAAATCAGAAAATGAGGAGGTACTGAAAAACGACATCATCTATAGAAAAGGTGAATTGATCAAGATTACCGATGGACCATTTAAAACATTTGAAGGTCACATCAGTGAGATAAGGGATGAGAAGGTTGACGTTGAGGTCACAATCTTCGGTAGAGTAACGAACGTTAATTTAGACATCTTTCAAATCGAAAAGTATGTTTAATGGATCCCCAAATACTGATTTATATAAATAAATTAAGAAAGTACTTCCAATCAAATAGAGATGCGAGACAGTACTTTTTAGGTCAAATCGATGAGGATACGTTCTTAGATCGGGTTACAGATATGGCAACCAAAAATGTGTACGATAAGGGTGATCCAACCCTGAGTATGAAACAATTTGAGTTGATTAAAAAAACACTTACGGCGAAAATGATATCGGAAAGGAATTATGATGTCCAACCGTTCATTTATATTGATAAGAGAGGTTACTACACACGTAAAAAAAATAAATAATGGAATTACCAAAATATTATAATTTATTCGATCCCATGTATGGGGATGATTTGTCGGTTGAGCAACTATTCTCAGTAAAGTATGACGAACTACCATCTAATAGGGTGGACAAATCTAATTATAAGGAAAGTGTTGTTAAGTATCTAATAGATGGTGGGTTTAAGGTTTTAACTAAACAACACACTATTAATGCATTAACCGCATCTAAAACAAAACCTAGAGAAGTTGACGACCTCATTTTATATAATGACGATCGTCAGATAATGGTGAAGACGAAAAGTAGAAGTCACGAAGATTTTCTTACATTAACATTTGTCTATTCCCACAACAATGGTGGGGAACTTGAAAATCAAATTGATATTGCTGAGATTAATGAGTTTAGAATCAAAAAGAAAAAGTCAAATATTTCTTTAATCAAATCACAGGGTGGTTATATGGATTTGGAAGAATTTGAATTAAAAATCAATAAGATTGATTTGGGACTAAATTATGGTGAGGAGTTTTCGGAAGTTCACGATACGATTGTCAAGAGACTTAATAAACAGAATGATAAAGGTATTGTATTATTACATGGTACCCCTGGTACGGGTAAAACAACGTACATAAAACATTTGACCTCATTAATAGAAGATAAAGAAGTGATTTTTGTTCCACCATCAATGGCGGAAGCGTTAAGTGACCCATCGATCATCCCATTTTTAATGGATTATAAGAATAGTATCCTAATTATTGAAGATGCGGAAAGAGTGTTAGGTTCTAGAGAGGGTAGTGGTGCGAGTCAAAGTACCTCTAACCTATTAAATTTAACTGATGGGATATTGGGTGATTGTCTTAATATTCAGATAATTGCGACGTTCAACACCAAAAAAGATAACATCGATGAAGCGTTTATGAGAAAAGGACGCTTGATTGCTGAATATAAATTTGATAAATTAAGTATAGAATCAACCAACAAGTTACTTAAGCATCTCAAAAAAGATGTGGTGGTGAGTGAAGGGATGGTACTATCAGACATCTACAATATCGATGTGGATGTTTATAAATCAACTAAAGACAGAAAAATAGGTTTTAATTAAAATGAAAGATTTAAAAGCAAGTGAAGTTACACAACTTCAAGAAGACGGGAAGAAATTAGTAATTGATTTTTGGGCACCATGGTGCGGTCCCTGTAAAACACTAATCCCAAGATTAGAAAACATTGAATCAGAATATTCAGATATTCAATTCGTTAAAGTAAACGTAGAGGAAGAAAGAGACTTTGCAGTACTAATGGGAATCCGTAATGTACCGACTGTTATTTTATCTGTGGGTACCGAAGAATTTGGTAGAGTTGTCGGGGCAAGACCTGACAGTGAATATACCTCTATATTAGATAGGATGTAATGGGTCAGATTTGTGTGTTTACTCTTCCGGGTTGTGAATATTGCTATAATTTGAAACGAGATTTAAAAAAACTTTCAATCCCGTTCATTGAGTGTTCGATAGTTGAGTTTAAAGAAATTTGGGATCAAATTGTTGAGCAGGTTAAAGACGACGCACTCCCAACCGTCTATATAAAGACTGAGGGTACGGATCAAGGACCATTATACATGCCGGGGTTTAATGTTTTTTCTGAGGAAGAAATGATAGAAAAAATAAAATCACACATTTAAATTTATAAAGGGACTAAAAAAGTCCCTTTTTTTATGCTGATAAGTGAAGACAAAGTATTTATGTAAAAGAACTTTTTATTCGATGGCATTACAACAAATCAATTGGGCTCAGATAGATACCCAAAATGTACCCTCGGGTTCATCCATCACACTCGGAGCATCGAGTGGTCCTTTGGCCGGTGCCCATTTCGATGAACTTTATATTGGTGGTGAGAATATCGCCACGGTGATTGACACTGGTTTGGATGGTTTGTACGAATATACCTCATCTATTAAAGAATCACTTGAATTCACTGGTAGTAATTTGACGGTTAAGGGTGATTTAAATGTTATTGGTACGGTAACGTCAATCAAGTCTGAAAAAGTTGTAATCGATGACAATATTATCGAATTAAATGGTTCGGAAGGTTCTTTCGGTGGTTTAATGATTAAAGACCCAAACCAACCTAACCTTATTTCGGGATCCCTGTTATGGGATACTACAAATGATCGATGGATTGCGGGTCCTGCGGGTTCAGAATTACCCATGGCGAGATGGGATGATTTGGTATGGGGTAATTCAGGTTCTCATTGGGGTGCCACAACCAACTTAGAGGTAACGGGGTCCGTAGTTATTAGGGGTGACCTAAAAGTTGAGGGACAAACAACACTACAATCACAAGATATCAACCAAGACAGTTTAATTGTCTCGGGAGCGATGAGTATAATTAAAAACGAATTAGAAAATCAATTAAGGTCGGCAACACTATCGATAGAAAATTTAGGAAAATTCGGTGACAGAGGTACAAATTCGATAATTGACCTCGGGGAATTCTTCTAAATCAATTTATCATGATATTTATAATAAAAATAAACTAAAAAAGTAACTTACAAAAAAAAAGATGGCTCAAATAATTAAACACAGAAGAGGTTCGATTGGATCGGTAAAAGGAACAACCACGAGAAATGGTGAACTTTTAATCGCGTCGGGATCTGTCTCAGACTTAGCGGGACCATTCGTATTCATCGGTTCACCATCATCAACTGATGAAGGTGTGGCGGGTGCTTTCAAATCGGTCTCTAAGATTTATTCAGGAACTAGTGCACCCACAATTGCTGCGGGGTCGTATGGTTCTATATTAGATGGAACCCCATTCTACGCCTCTGGAAATGAGTCATTATATATCCTTAATAACGACGGGATTGGTAATGAGAGAATGGACCTTACAGGTAACATTGAGGGGAATACAATTTCCAATGTAATCATAACCGCGTTAACTGGATCAAACGCAAACATCACGTCATTTACTGGATCAAATGCGAATGTTACCAATATTACAGGTGGAACTGTTACCGTAACAGGTAATGAGACCATTGGTGGTACTTTAGGTGTGACAGGAAATACCAGAGTTGGTGGTGATATTACGGTAGTTGGTAGTGCAAATGTATCGACCAATGTTGTTGTAACGGGTAATATTACAGGTTCTAACCTACAATTAAGTGGTGATGCGAATATCGCCGGTAACATTAACTTAGGTGGTAATATCTCAGTTGGTGATGCAACCACGGACTTCATTAAGTTTGGTGCTGATGTTTCATCTTCAATCATACCTGACGTTAACAATGCGTTTGACTTAGGTTCAGGAGCGCAGGCGTGGAATGATTTACATGTTAGTGGTACTGCATACGTTCAAAATGTGTTGGCGGGTGATACCGTATCAACAACTATGACTGTCCTCGATAGTTTCACCGCAAATGGTACAATTATTTTGGGTGACGAACCAACTGACAGTGTTATAATTAATTCGGGTGACATCTTAGTAAATTCTTTACGTACAGGTGAGACAACCAAATTTGTCGGTGTAGATTTAGAGAATAAATTAATCACTGATGACTTAGATTCGAGAGCGTTGGGTAATACCTTGGTAGATAACAACGGTACACTTTTAGTTGCTAATAGAATCTTATTCGCATTGGACGGGGACTCCATCCAAGATGATGCGAATCTTACATATGACAAAACGAATAACATTATCTCTGTCGGTTCAACAACTGTCGGTGATGATGTATCTGTTGCGAATAACGTAACAGTTGTGGGTAACTCCGAATTAAAAGGTACGGTAGGTATCAACTCAAGTTTAGATGTTACGGGTTCAGTGCAATTGAAATCAACTTTGGATGTTGATTCTGACGCAACCTTAGCTTCGGTTATTGTTGAGGATTTACAAGTACAAAGAATACCATTCGTTGGTGATGGGTCTAGATTGGTTGATGATGCTAACTTCACATGGGACGGATCGGCATTAAATGTTACTGGAGACATAGTAACCACAGGTGGTCAAACTATAACAGGTACATTAAATGTTCAAACCGATTTAAATGTTAGTAAAGATGTTAACATCGATGGTGGGTTGGTCGTGACAGGTTCCACTAGTTTAGGTGGTGACTTGTTTGTTTCAGGAAACTTACAAATTTTAGGTTCTGCAACCAATGTTGTGTTACAATCTCAAACAGTTGAAATTGATGACAATATCATCAGATTGAACGCATACTCTCCATTCGAAAGATATGCAGGTTTTGAAGTGATCGATTCGGGTTCTTCAGGTGTATCGGCGTCGTTAGTATGGGACTCACAAAATGATTATTGGATGTTTGTTTCAGCTTCAGGTGAATCAAGCAAACTAATTGGTACTACACCAAGTGCGTATGGTTCTGAAAATAGTTTACACACCAACATTATCCCTAAAGGAACTGGATTGAATAATATCGGTGACTCGTTAATCGGAGATAATGGTACAACTCTTACTTACAACACCAACAAATTCACGGTGGCATCTGCGGACGGAGCTACGTTGATTGCTGGTAACGTAACATTGAGTTCTACAGGTGGTGCGGATGCTGGTAATAACTCATCAGGTATTGTATTCAAAAATAGTTCTAATGTTTTAGGTTATGTTTCTAAAACAGAAACCGTAGAAGTGTTAGATGGTATTTTGGGTTACAAATCGAGTGATGGTTCTTTAGCGTTCTCTACCGTTATTGACGGTGGACAGTACTAAGAATAAAATATACAAAATAATATTAAAAAATCCCTTGAGAAATCGAGGGATTTTTTTTATATATGAAATACTGGAGTATTTATAGTAAGACCTATATAGGTCAAATAATATCGTGGTATATACCATTTTTGTAATAGAGACCCATATATATGGCACAGACCGTAAAACTGCGTAGGAGCGCCTTACCCGGAAGAGTTCCAAACAACGCACAACTCGAGTTAGGCGAGTTATCAATGAATACAACGGATGGAAAGATTTTCCTTGCGAAATCAGGATCTAATGGACCGTCAGTTGAAGAAGTAATCATTACTAACACACAAAATACAGGTTCAATAGAACTTGTTGGATCAATCTCGTCATCCTTTTTTACAGGATCATTTATTGGTGACGGATCGAGATTAACAAATATCCAAGCATCAGGAGTTACAGGACTTAGTTTAGATCGTATCGCTAATACAACGGCGACCGCGTCTATATCCCCATCGGGATTCAGTGTCAATGTAAACACTTCAATTACGGGTTCTCTTACGGCCACTAGCATTACGGGTAGTGGTTTAGGTTTAACGGATGTACCATTCCACATTACGGGTTCGGACGGTACTTCAACATCCGACAAACAATTTACAAAATTATTATTTGACGATTCAACGGGTATTAAATTAACCGAAACAGTTGACGGCGTTGCTCGAGTTTATTTAGAGGGGGTTGCGGCTGAAGGTTCGGGTGATGGAAGAACTTCTAAATTAGAAGTAACTGAAGCATCATCTATTTGGGTATTGACTCACGGTTTAAATGAGAGATATCCGGCTATTACTGTATTCGATTCTAATGGGGATGTCATAATTCCACAAAGAATTGAAACAATTAGTGTAAATCAATTAAAAGTATATTTTAATAACCCTCAAACAGGGGTTGTTACCGCTACATTAGGTGGTGGACTCCCAATAATCTCAGCAAGTTACGATGGGAGAGTTTTATCGGTTAATGATGGTGTAGCTACATGGAAAGATGGTATCGTTTCTAGTTCATTACAATTCGATTCGACCACCGATCCTTTTACGGGGTCGTTCTATGGTACGTTTAGGGGTGATATCCAAGGGACTGCGAACATAACGGGAGATTTTATACCCGTATTAACTGACACATATAATTTAGGATCGGTAGACAAGCAGTGGAAAGATTTATTCTTATCCTCAGGTTCACTCTACATTGATGGCACAAAAGTAATTTCATCAAACACTGCCGAATTAATCATTTCAACTGACTTAGGACAAAGTCTTAAATTTTTAGAGACGGGTGCTGACGACATCACACTTCAAACTGAGAATGGTAACATTGAACTTAAAGGTACTGTTGAGATATTATCAGGTAAAAAAATATTAGACAGTGCTGGTGCCATTATTCAATTTGGTGATAGTCTTGGTGTTACGGGTTCCATTGAAGTTTCGGGTACTGTTGACGGTATTGATCTTCAACAATTCTCATCTTCAGTTTCTAACCTAAACATAAATAACGATCGTAGATTAGGTTTATTAGAAACTGCGAGTGGGTCAATTAGAAATGATTTTAACACCTATACATCATCTAATAACACAACTAACACCACCCAAAACAATAGAATTGGGTCTTTAGAGGTTGAGAGTGGGTCGATTAGGTCTGAATTCAACGATTTTACATCATCTCTCGATACCGCATTGGAATTTACGGGTTCAGATGTCACCATTAAAGGTAATCTTTTGGTGAAAGGTACTGAATCGAGAATCAATTCAACAACCATTGATGTTAATGACAATATCATTTCATTAAATGGTTCGGGAGCTGTTTTCGGTGGACTTGAGGTACGTGATGTTACCGCACCCGGTGTAGTCTCAGGATCACTTTTATGGGATTCAAATGGTAACTACTGGATCGGTGGACAAAAAGGCGTGGAAGTAAGATTTTTAAATACGGATGATTTAACCACATTAAATGTAACATTAGGTACATTACAAACTGAAAGTGGTTCTATTAGAGGGGACTTTAATTCATATACACAATCAAATAACTCAACCAATAGTGATCAAAACAGACGATTAGATGGTTTAGATATTTTTAGTGGATCAGCAAAACTTAGATTAAATAGTATTGAGACATTAACATCGTCTTTGGCTTCGATTAGTTCAGTTACCGATGTTAGGGATGACTTTAATACCTACACATCATCTAATGACGCGACTAACAACACACAAAATGGTAAGTTAGGGTTATTAGAGACGGCAAGCGGGTCAATTAGGAGAGACTTTAACGATTATACATCATCGAATAACTCTTTAAACAATACTCAAAACGGTAGACTTAGTTCTTTAGAGAATGCGTCGGGAAGTGTTAGAAATGAACTAAACAATTACACATCATCTAACAATACCACCAATACCAATCAAAATAATAGGTTATCCACGTTAGAAACCGAAAGTGGATCTATTAGAGGTACGTTTAATAATTACACATCATCTAATGACGCAACTAACAATACACAAAACAATCGTTTAGGTACGTTAGAGACGACATTAAACACCGTTACATCGAGTGTAACATCTATAAATGACTTCACGTCAAGTGCCGATGGTAGATTAGATTCAATTGAAATCACCACAGGTAGTTTAGATGGTAGGGTTGGTACTATTGAGGGGGTTTTACTACGTTTAGATGATACTTACGCAACTGATTCGGATGTAACAACACTCCGTGGTTATGTGAACAATTACACATCGTCAACAAACAATAAATTATCATCAATCGAGTCAACAACATCATCGTTCGACGGTAGATTAGATTCAATTGAAATCACCACAGGTAGTTTAGATGGTAGATTAGATTCATTAGAAACTAAGTCGGGTAGTGTTGATGATAGATTACGTACCATTGAAACAACAACATCATCGTTCGACGGAAGAATACGTTCGATAGAAATTACCACAGGTAGTTTAGATGGTAGGTTAGATTCTATTGAATCTGCGACAGGTTCATACCTAACCGCACACCCCGTTGTATCTGCATCCACATCTTCCAATAATAGTGGAAGAACATACATCCAAGACATTTTATTAGACACTTTTGGTCACATCACTGGTTTAACTACCGCAACTGAAACAGTTGTTAATACTGATACAAATCATTACACAACAGGTGTGACATGGAATGGTACCACGGCAACCCTTAGATTCAATAGAAATGATGGGGGTAGTTACGATGTACAAATGTTGGAGACATTATCCGATGTTACGGTTACGGGTGGTACATACAATAGTACAACACAAACACTTTCATTAACTAAAAATGATGGTAGTAGAATCGACGTTAGTGGGTTCGCAATAGATACCGATATCAATTACTACGTGACTGGTGCAACATTTAACACCACGAGTGGTATAATCACTTTAACGAAGAATGACGGGAACACTGTTACTGTTGATATCGACGGTAAATACTCTGAATTAGGGCATACACATACTTTTGCGTCGTTAACATCTAAACCAACAACCTTAGTGGGTTATGGAATTACAGATGCAGCAACATCGGCACAAGGAACCAAAGCCGATACCGCATTTGGTTGGGGAGACCATTCAACAAGGGGTTATCTAACGGTACATCCATCCGTAAGTGCTGCCACATCATCAAACAATAGTGGGAGGACTTACATACAAGATATTTTATTAGACTCATTCGGACATATCACGGGAATTACTACGGGTACCGAGACTGTTGTGGATACCAATAATTACACTACAGGGGTAACTTTTAATACGGCTGATGGTGTCCTTACATTCACAAGAAATGGTTCCGAAACATACACCGTTGATTTAGATGGTAGATATTCTCTAACATCACATACACACGATGATAGATATTATACTGAAACTGAAATTGAGAGGTTCTTAGATGGAACAACACCAATAAATGGTTACAATAAAGATAATTGGGACGCCGCATTTGGTTGGGGAGATCATTCTACGAGAGGTTATTTGACATCATATATCGATACGAACAATTTCACCACAGGGGCAACCTTTAACACAACGAGTGGTATTATTACTTTCACACGTAATAATGGTGACACATTTACTGTTGATATCGACGGTAAATACTCTGAATTAGGTCACAACCACGATGACCGTTACTATACTGAGAGTGAATCAGATTCCCGTTTTGTGAATAGTACGGGAGACTCCATGAGTGGTGACTTGACACTTAGTTATGGTTATCCACGAATAAACCTTTATGACACAAACAATGATTCTGATTACAGTATCATTAATAATGATGGTAGTTTTAGTATATATGATGTAACCAACAATTCCCATAGATTCAGTATTGCCTCAAATGGTAATGCTACGTTAGTTGGGTCATTAAGCGTGTCAGGTGGTAACTCATCACAATGGAATACGGCATATGGTTGGGGTGATCATGGAACAAGAGGTTACTTAACCGCCCACCCATCAGTAAGTGCGGCATCTTCATCTAACAATAGTGGAAGAACATACATTCAAGATATCTTACTTGATTCGTTTGGACATATAACAGGAATTACAACGGGTACTGAGACTGTAGTTAATACAGACACTAATTACTATACCACGGGGACAACATGGAATGGAACTACCGCAACATTAACTTTCACGAGAAATGATGGTGGTACATATAGTATTCAAATGTTGGAGACATTATCGGATATTACCGTAACTGGTGGTACATATGATAGTGGTACACAAACATTACGTTTAACTAAATCTGATGGTACTAGTGTTAATGTTTCAGGATTTGCGATCGACACTGATGTTAACTGGTACACCACAGGTGCAACCTTTAACTCAACTAATGGTATTATCACCGGAACAAGAAATGACGGAGGAACGTGGAGTGTTGATATTGACGGAAAATATTTGGACGCCACTTCTGAGGCAATACACCAAAAAATTTATAATGTCGGTGGGGATGCGGACACGTACACTCGTTTTGGGATATATAGAAACTACGCGGTTAATGGTCCAATTGCGGGTCATAACACGATTTTAAATATAACCCAGTATGATGGTAATTACGGATTCCAACTTGGTGCCGACACAACATCTAGTGCTGATGGTTTATACTATAGATCAAAAGATGCAACATACGGTACGTGGAAACAAGTGGCTTCAAGATCTTGGGTAAGTGATCAGAATTATCTAACACAACACCCAACCATATCAGCTGCGGGTTCTTCTAACAATAGTGGACGTACCTATATACAAGATATTTTATTAGATTCATTTGGTCACATTACGGGTATAACAACTGCGACTGAAACAGTTGTTAATACCGATACCAACTACTATACTACGGGTGCAACATTCAACACGGGTAATGGTATAATCACCGGTACGAGAAATGATGGTGGAACGTGGACCGTGGATATTGATGGTAGGTTCTTAACCTCATATACTGAAACTGATACACTATCGAGTGTTACATCTAGGGGTTCGAGTACGAGCACGGCAGTGACATTCAATAATACGGTAACCATTAGTGGGAATACATGGAATAACGCCACAGGTGGTAACCTCATTGTTCAAAATGGAGGTACCGTTGGGTCATCAATAACCTTAAGACCGACAAGTAGTGTCTCATATTCTGCGGGTTATAGTTTATATGTGGGGGCGGCATCTGCTGCGATCGGTGACGGTTCGATAGGTTTTTGGAATCACACAACTAGTAGTTCCACATTCTACATTACACAAGCGGGTAATGCAACCCTTTCGGGTATTTTATATGCCAATGGTGGTAATTCAACTAATTGGAACACCGCATACGGATGGGGTGACCACGCAACGAGGGGTTATTTAACTTCTCACCCAACAATTGCAGGAGTTAGTTCAAATAACTCAGGTAGAACATACATACAAGATATTCTAACAGATAGTAACGGACACATTACGGGAATCACCACGGCAACTGAAACAGTTGTTAACACAGATACCAACTACTATTTGAGTTCGGCGTCATTCAATACGGGTGATGGGGTATTAACTTTAAATAGAAGTGGGTTAACCTCGGTAACGGTGGATTTGGATGGAAGATATCTAACATCCTATACCGAAAGTGATACTTTATCAAGTGTCGTATCGAGAGGGAATTCAACATCCTCTAACATTAGAGTTAAAAGACCAACCAATAAAGTGGATAATAACGGCAACCCAATTGAGTTTGGGGGTCGTGTGGAATTCAACAATGATTTCGTATCGGGTGAATCTGGATACATGGCTTTCCGTTACCCAACATATAATAACTTCTTAATTGCTGGTGACTATGATGGTAATATAGGTGGTGCAATTCCAAACATTCAGTTTGGTAAACAGTCCACCGTATACATCCACATGAATTCAAGTAATGGTTATACGGGATATAACACAACTACCCCACAAAAACGATTGGATGTTTACCATGGGTCAACTCGTGGTATTTTTGCTTCGTTTGGTAGTACGTTCTCACCTAACGAGTTTGGTGGTATACACTTTGGATACTCAGAATCGGGATTGGGTAATGACTCCTATAAAAAATCCGCGTTGGTGTTCGAGAGAACGGATAATCACGGTCAGGGTGGTAACGCCTCAGGTAGAATTCATTTCTTACTTAACAATAGGGGGAATGTATCCGCAGATTCTTTAACTGAATCTGTAATGGTTATCGATACGGATGCAAGTGCAACCCAAGGATCGGCACGTGTTACCATTGGAAAAACGGGGACATCGGGTGAGTTAGTGGTTAATGGGACGATTACCGCGACAGGTGGTAATTCAACTAATTGGAATACCGCATACGGATGGGGTAACCACGCAACTCAAGGATACCTAAAAACATATACAGATACAAATTACTATACCACCGGTTCCACATTTAATAGTGGTACGGGTATTTTAACTTTTACTCGAAATGATGGTGGGAATTACACCGTTAATATCGCGGCAACACTTACTGATGTGACCGTAACAGGTGGTACCTACAACAGTAGTACTCAAACCCTTAGATTAACTAAGAGTAACGGAACAACGGTAGACGTAAGTGGTTTCGCCATTGATACAGACGTTAACTGGTACACAAATAGTGCGACATTCAACACGGGTGATGGTGTAATCACCGGTACGAGAAATGATGGTGGTACTTGGACAGTTGATATTGATGGTAGATATGCATATGCATCACACAATCAAGGTGCGTCTACAATCACATCAGGTCAATTCGGTTCAGGTCATTATATTTTCCCTTACGCTTCGGGAGTAACGGGGTCAACTGCACCGGGGTATACCCAAGGGAATATTGAGATTTATACTGACGGAAATAACGTACCAGCAATTGGATTCCATAGAGGTGGATATTCGGCAACATCGTTATATGAATATGACGGTCAGTTGTATGTTAACGCATGGACTACACGAGCACAAACCGGTCTCTTATTATCATCCGGTAATATTGGTTCATACGCCGCATCGACATCACAAGGATCTAAGGCGGATACCGCATACGGTTGGGGTAACCACGCATCTGCGGGGTACCTAACAACATATACCGACACGAATAGTTACACAAATAGTGCGACATTCAACACGGGAAATGGTATTATAAGTTTCTCAGGTCCCGGTGTATCATATTCTGTGGATATTGATGGTAGATTTTTAACGTCATATACTGAGACTGACCCTATATACACTTCAGAACGTGATTCGTTGAGATTTAACAAAATGGTTCAATCAACATTATTGTTTAGTACTTTAGAGGATTACAACAAACCTAGTGGGTATTCTACGATGATACAACCATCGAGTTACAGAAACCCACTCCCAAGTCATGGTTATTATCACATTTTAGGTAGACGAGACGGTGGTGGTGGATATGGTGCTTTATTACAATCATATAATGGTAATGAACTTTTTCATGGGAATACAACCAGTAACACTGTCGACATTAGTTGGTATAAAATATGGACGGGAGCTAACTTCAGTCAAACGGAAATAAATAATTGGGGGACAGCATATGGATGGGGTAACCACGCATCTGCGGGGTATATAACGGGTTACACTGAGGTAGATACCCTACAGAGTGTTATGTCGAGAGGGGCATCCACATCATCTAGACTCGTCTCAACACTCAATGTTGCGACGGGTATTGCAAACAATTCATTTAACACTTCACAGACATTATTAGGTAATATTCATATCGCAAATGGTGGTGGTGCTAGTGGTAATAATTACCAAGGGGCTATAACATTCCAAGGGGATAGTGCTAACGCCGCACAGGCCGGTATATACGTTTCTAACAATAGTAGTTCAGGAACGGCTATGGGATTTGCAACCACTGACAGTTACGGTGCGGGTCCTAAATTATTTATGACCGCAAGTAATTCGGGGGTGGTTAACTTCCCTAGAGCGGTACCAACATATGCGGGAACATCTTTAGTTTATAACAGCGGTACCTGGGGTATTAATATTACAGGAAATGCTGCAACCGCCACTAACTTAGGTGCGGATTATACGGCTGATGATTGGTTTAGAGCTACGGGTGATAATAATCCTGTTAAGTTATATGGTAACACTTATCAGATGACCTTTAGAACGGATGGAGTTACCGAAGCCTATTCAGGTATTGGTGGATATCCATTTGTTTGGACTTACAACGGAAGTTCTTCTGGTAATAGATTAATGTTATTGGATACGGGGGGTGCGTTATGGACCTCTAGATATGGTTTCCTACAGGACGCATTCTTAGGTATTTCAAATAAAGCCGCGGACGCTAACCTATTTGATGGGATTGATTCGGGTTACTATGTTAAATCAGGTGCGGGAGCTTCCGTAACGGGTTGGTTGATTGATGGGTTCAGGAATGGTAGTGGTACTTCACCTAGAATTTATATGTCTAATAGTTCGGGGTATGGAATGCATATCAACACCTATAACACTAGTGCAAGTGTATACGCTTTAGAAATCCACAATAACGCAATGACAACATTCATGGTCTACAATGACGGTGATGTTATTGTTGGTAAGGATTTGGAAGTTACTGGTGATTTAAAAATGCAAGGGACGGATTCGTATATTTGGACACCGAACACCGCAACAGGATTTACAGGATTTTGGGATCAATATAACTCAAGA
>Ga0070743_10000445_pt1 | contig 16418 bp, 15 predicted proteins | sample ColrivemetaGS697_FD_70187 | JGI IMG/M metagenome (GOLD analysis project Ga0070743, IMG submission 70187) | Estuarine microbial communities from the Columbia River estuary, USA - metaG S.697 | ecosystem: Environmental > Aquatic > Marine > Intertidal zone > Estuary | place: USA: Columbia River... | reverse complement strand
GCTGACACTGTCCCAGAAGGTCAAGATATTTTATTTATTATAAAATTCAACTCAACTAATTCTTATATTAGTATCAATGGAAATATAGAAGCTCAAGGAAATATCGGCACAAACTCCTTTTCTTCATTAAATATTGGCGGCAATGAATCCGAGTCAAGCAACATGAAAGGTTATATCGCTGAATTAATTCTCTCAAGAGGAGACTTTAAAGCTGCGGAAACAGAGGGTTACCTTGCCCATAAATGGGGGTTAACTGCAAATTTACCCAATAATCATATATACAAATATAAGAGGCCATAAATTAAGTGTAACAGTATAAAGAGATGAAAAATATCAAGAAAGTTAGCAAGTTACCATTAGTAGTAGAGCCTAATACAATTTATTATAGTAGATTAACTCGTGAAATTATTTTAACTACTAGCAGAGGAAAGGAAAAATTTCAAGCATTATACTTACCAAAAGATGTTGATGCATTTAGTGTTGCTAAATATTATCCTTTGTATGCTACGGAAGCTCTAGCTAAAGCTAACTCTCCAACAGGTAGTGTTGTTGCTTATGGAGAATCTGAATTAGGGCCAGCCCCAGAAGGAATAACTTATCCAGTTTACATGCCAGCAGGATTATCTGTTAAATATTTAGGGGATTATATTGATCCCGCTGGCGATGACGATGGAGATGGAGTTCTTAATTTTAGAGACCCTGATTTTGTTGGTCTTGACGCATTGATCGATGCAGGATATAAAGGGGTTGATCCATACACTACCCCGAGTAATGTTACTTTAAATGTAAAAGATTATTTAGATAATCCAGATTCTGGAACCTATAATGATACTGAGTCTGAAATCGTAGTTTCTGTAGCTGTGCGTGGCCTTATGATTGGTCCAAATGGAGAAAAGAAATTCTTTTTTGGTCCAGGCGCGGCTATTATACCTCCAGGTTATGTACTTTTTCAAGATGAAGGTGCAACAGGCAGTCCTTTACCTGCTCCAGTTCCTGCATACACAGGAGACCCATTTCTTACACAAGGTTTAACACCTTCTTCACTTTCTTCTGCCGATTATAATGGGACTGATCCATTTACTACTTCTAATAATGTAGATGTAAACATTAAAGATTATCTTTCCAATCCAAGTGGCGGCTCTTTAAATGATACTGGCTCTGAAGTTGTTGTTTCGGTTCAAAATTCAGGTATCATTGTTGGGCCAAACGGAGAAATAAAAGTTTTCTTGGGTGCGGGTGCTGCTGTAGTACCAGACGGTTGGGTTCTTTTTGAAGATATTGGATCAACCGATTCTCCTTTACCTCAACCTTCTCCTGCATATACAGGAGACCCATTTTCTACTACTGGTGGAGATGTTAATATAACTGATTATATATCTAATCCTGACGCGGGCTCTTTTAACGGCACAGGAGGACCAATAGAAATCCATAGCCTACAATCAGGTGTTATTGTCTGCGACGATGGTTCAGTTACATTAGTTCCTCCGGGAATTATCACACTAAATGATTCCTGTACATTCTTTAAGGACACAGGTAATACTGGATATCCTTTGCCAGACTTAACTCCAGCGTACACAGCTGACCCGATCACAGTAAATAGTCAAGATATTAATGTAAAAGACTATCTAGATGATCCAAATTCTGGCTATAAAAATACTACGGGTTCACCACTAGATATTAAGATCAACACAAAATCTATTGTTATAAAGCCAGATGGCACGGTTGTGACTTACAATCCTCCAGCAGTTATTACTTTAGGAGTAGATGATATTTTAATTAGTGATAAAGAAGATAAACTATCTAAAGTTAGTGTTAAAGTTAATATAGAAGACTATCTTGACCAACCAAGTTCTGGTTCAGTCAACACTACTGGCACAGACATCACAATAAACACAACAAGACCAGGTATTCTGGTTGGGCCTAATGGTGAAATTAAATACTTTTTGCCGGGCGACATTACTGTACCAAAAGGCTGGGTAATATTTGAAGAGCTTTCAGGGAAAACCACACCTTTACCTTGGTCTGGTTACACAGGAGAAGATCCGTTTACGACTAGTCAGGGTGTCGATGTTAACATTAAAGACCATTTAGAGAATCCCGATGGGGGCTCAATTAATAATACAAGTCAAGACATTGAAATTGATGTTACTGAAAAGTGCATACTTGTCTTGCCTGACGGTACAGTAACGGAAGTTGGTCCCGGAGTTATAACCATGACACCAGGCTCTGTTCTTTTTTCTGAAGAGTCTAAGTTGGTTAAAAAGGCAGTTTCAGCAGGTCTTATAGATCCTCCGCTTCCTCCTTCTGCTACATCTGCTACCTCCAAACAATGGTTTGAGACTTCAAATGGAGACTTGATTTTGCGCACGGCGGTTTACGATTCGAGTGATCCTGCGGTAAGATTATGGGAAGGTAATGCTGAGGGCGATTATATTCCTCTTGACGTGCCCGTGAGTTCTACCACTGACGATGCTCAGTATTTTGAAATCACTACTGATAGTGATGTTACTCCAAGATCTTCGAATACAACTCTTTCCGAAAGTCCTGCAGAAGTGACAGCGAGCAATGGTACCCAACAAAGTGCACCAGCTTCTCCTGCTAAAGGAACAGCGTATTATGTTTATGGCGATGATGGAGTAAATGGAGAAGGCTATTACTACCCTGTTTATTTAGCAGATACAGGTTTATCTACAAATCATACTCATAGTATAGGCAGTGTAACTTACTATATGGAAGATTCAGATTCTAACCATGCCGAATCTTCAATGCCTGCAAATAACACCTTATCAATTGCCCCAAATACTTCGCTTCCAGTTCCTCCTAAATTTAATGTGGGTGATACAACAACATATTACGGAGTAACTGTGTACATTACAGAAGCGATCAATAGTGAAGATAAATATGGCATATCTTATAGTTCAGCAACTTCACCTACTAATAGTTATATATCGGAATCACTGCTTTCAACTGATATTAACGGCAACCCTATCACTGGAAGTTGGACACCTTTGTATTCTGTGGGAGATACTGCAACCTTAAATGGTAATTCAGTCACAATTAGCAGTGTGAACACAAACTATTTGTATGATGTGGCAGATTCTTCAGGAAATACCATTTCAGGCGTTCATGAAACATTACTTTCGTAAAAAAGATAAAAATTTGTGTATACTTTATAAAGAGGAAAAAATATGGCAACTAAAAACTTAATACCAAGATCAGACGGAGAAGGAGGAATCGGAAAACCAGGCGTTGCTTGGGGATCTGGAGTATTCAAGACTGGATCATTCCAAGAGCTTACCGTACAAGGAAATGCTGTTTCAACAGGCAGCTTTACAGAATTAAATGACTTAAGCTCAAATGTTACTTGGGTCAACGTACCTGATGCTAACATTACAGAGAGTTCCGTAGTACAACACTCTGGAGCTCTTTCGGTTCAATCATCTCAGATATTCGACTTATCTTCTCAGGGATTTTTAACACTTCAGGATTCGGGTTCTCTTGCTATCGGTGCCGACCAAATTGATTTTAATAGTAGCTTAATACCAGATACTAATGCTGCTTATGATTTAGGATCTGCTGAGAAAAAAATTAGGCATTTATATTTAAGTGATAATTCCTTAAAACTTGGAGATGTAAGCATCTCTATAGATGCACAAGGAGATGTATCTATTCCTGCTGGAATTAAAGTAGGATCTGCCTCAATAAAACCAGACCCCAACAATCCTGAAGTTGTATCTTTTGATAAAGTACCTAAAGTTTTAGATAGCGAAGGAAACCCTGTTACAATCTTAACCGCCGACAAACTAGGGCTTGGCACCTCTGCTGTTTTAAGTGGGACATCTCAAGATATTCAATTTAAATTACTGACTGACGAAAATCGATTCGTGGTCGGAACGACTGGTGAAGGCGGCTTAGCTTCTGGCTGGTATAGATTCAATGATTTTAATGTAAAAGGTTCAACTGATATTGGGGCCCATGCTTTAAATCCAGTTGATACAAGAATTTATTCCGACAGTGATTCTTTTGTTTATATGACAAGAGATGCATACGGCAATAGAGTGGCACATTTAGTGGGCGGCGACGAAGATGTTTCTCCTGCAAATAACATTGCACTAGGTCTAGCTGTTAAAATCGATGATACTGATACACCTCAAGATATAGAATTTACACATACTGACGGCGAACAATATTCCTTAATAAATGGTGATAGTGATAGTAAAGGTACAAATGGTATACCAGTTAGACAAGGTTTTCAGGGTGCATCAATTGGTGCTGTGCCGCAACCATTATTAATTGACGGAGGTTACTTCTAATGGCAATAGTTTACATACAACCAGGAACAGGAACAGGGTCGGGGACTTTAGAGGACCCCTACTATTTCGACGAATTATCTGCCGCACATACCTTGGCGGGCGAACAAGGTAAGGTTATTTTTCTTGACGGGGAGTATATTCTTGTTGACAATAACACTACATTCAAGGGATCAACTTATGAAGCAAAAAACCGAGGAAAAGCTATCATAAAAAGTTCTTCCATCAGTTATCTAAAATATATATATGTAGGCGATACTAGTGATAATTATGCAGTCTCAAAATTTAAAGGTCTTTCTTTTGAAGATGTGGGCAGTCCAGCTTGGAACAACCGTGCGGTTAATATTGGTTCCGCAGTTGACCAATACCATGAATTTGAGAGTTGCACATTCAAACTGTATGTTTCTGATTATGGTTTTTTAGGACCAGGAACCGGGAGTGATGCTCCGGCATTCTCAGCAAAATTTACAGGTTGTATTTTTGATTTAATAAGGTATGGAGAGGGTGCAAGTGATGGAACTGCTCCATATTTTTATTCGGCTTCGGCTTTGCCCAATGGCTTTGAACTTAAAAATTGTGTTTTAAAATTTTCAAGCGAGACAGATTCTTCTCTTACCATCGTGTTTAACGATAACTCAGGAAATCAAGAAGCTCACATTCAAGATACAATTATTTTTGCTGACCCAGGAGAAAGAGTTAATCTTGGAACCGTACCCGGTATCTTTACTGAAAAAAATGTTGTTTATAATAATATTTCAGGTGCTTCTACAGATCCAGCTAAAAATGTTTTTGTAGACCTAGATCCTAAATTCATTGATGCTACGAATAACGATTACAGACTGCGCCCAAATTCGCCTTTAATAGGCGGCATTAAAATACCTGATGCAATCACAGGAGTATTTCTACAGCCTGGCACCGGAACAGGTGCTGGAACATTTGACGATCCTTATTTCGTCGATCAATTGAATGAGGCTGAAACTGCTGTTGGTGAAGGAGGGGTATTGTATTTAACTGATGGCAGCTATGACATAGGGGATAGTACTTTCTTAGAGGTTGTTGAGAAATTAAATATAGAAGGCTTAAACCGCAACAAAGTAACTATTACAGATATTAACGTTACTCACACAAATATGTTAACTGATACCGGTACTCTGATTAATCCTGTACCAAATATACGGCGAATCAGTTTTAAAAATATTAATTTCGATTTCAATATGGCTACAGCGGGTAGTTCTCTTAGAGGATTGCAATCGGTCAAGAGAGTGTTACTGATGGATTTTGAAAGCTGTATCTTTTCACAGCGGGCTGTCTTTAACCTTGCGGAAGATGGCGAAAGTACATTTAAAGGCTGCATCTTTACTGCTGGTGCGACTTTTGAGCAAGTACAACACTCAAAAGATCTCAGTAATGCAACACTTGAATCTTGCACATTTTATTACCCTGAATCTTTTGCAAACCTGCCTTGGTATAATATATTAATCTCCTACTCAATCAATGGCAGCGTTCCTCCGAAATTTAAAAACTGTATTTTTTATTCGGAGTCTTTGATACCTGAATATACCTGGACTGGGTCAACCTATAATTCAACTGGCAAATTTCTTGACAATTCCGATGATAATAGTAACTGGGCTTATAATTTTGAAAACTATCAACATCCAAATAGCAAGATTATCGGCGACACAAATCCTTTGTTTATAGATCCCGCTAATAACGACTTTAGATTGCGTCCACATTCTCCTCTAATAGGCGGATCCTCTGGCGGATCTTCTGAAGAAAAATGGATACAACATGCCACAACTAATAACAAAACATATGCATTTTTTGATCCCGCCGCAACAGGCACGGGAGACGGTTCATCTTTAGCTAATGCATGCACCGATATTTATGAAGCTGCAGGGGCAGTTGATTTCGGCGGCTATATTTTCGTCGCCGATATGGATTATACTTTTCCCGCCGGTATTACTCTTACAAAGCCAGTCAAAATTCAAGCATTAAATCCTGGTAAAGCGATATGGAGAACCCTTAATGCTAATTCTACATTTTACATATACCCTACTGGCTACCAATTTGCGATCAATGTTTCTTCTGCTACTGATTCAGATACTTTTTCTGGAACAAAGTCAGGTTCCTACACTAGAGATATAGACGGCTATTATACAGGCATAAGCTTTGCGACTAATAGCTCAGTGACAGGTGATGAAGTTTATACTATTACAAATCATAGTTTTGATGGAACAAATCATACTTTTACTCTTGATAGAGCTATTAGTGGTACACTATCTGGTAATATTTCTTTTTATGAAGAAATTTCTAGCAATGAAGATACTGCTATAAGAGATATGGTTTTGGTTGATTTCAATACCCCCGTTAGCGCTAACGGAAATGGTGTTGCAATGCAGATTTATTCTAAAAACAGTACTACCGCAGCCTCAACCGCTTGTGGTTCTATGATTTTTGAAAGAAATTCGATTCTGCAAACATACAATATAACTGGCAATAATAAAACAGGGTTTTATATAAGAAATGATTATTATGCTGTTGTTCCTACTCGCTATATATTTATAGGTAATACTATCTCTTTAAAAAATTATCCTGGATTTGGCAATCGAGTTTATCCACATAATCTTGGACCTTCATATCTTAGTGTCAGTGATGCAGAAAAGAGATTTTGTAGCAACAATTCATATTATTTTTATAGCAATCTAGACAGTAATCCAGATTTTGGTGGTAGTTGGGCCGTGGGTTCAAATAGTGTTTGGGTTATAGAAAGTGAATATGGCTATACAAGCAGCTCGCATAATGGTGACACGCTTTCAGAAGGCAACTATGCTTATGGAGTAAATAATGCTAATTTATCTGCCAATCCTTTCGTTAATGCGATTGATGGAGATTTTAGACTTAGACCAAATTCTGAGTTAATAGGCAAAACTTAATAATTTTCTTCTTGACAGTTTTTTGTTTTCTTGCTATTTTATATAGCATGAACTTATTATACAAGACCCGAACATATTTAGTCGGGCATATGCAATACCTTAGTGGGCGTGACTGGCGAAAAGAAGTTACCGATAAACTTGAACCGCTTGAAGTAACCTGCTTTAATCCATACGAAAAACCATTTATGAAAGATGTTGAAGAAGATGAAGCTTCACGTCAAGAAATGGAAACATGGATGAAAACAAAACAATATAATCGTGTTACCGAAAAAATGAAAACAGTGCGCTCTTACGATTTGAATCTCGTTGATCGCAGTGATTTTATTGTAGCTCATTTAGTTCCTGATGTTGCAAGTTGGGGAAGTGCTGAAGAAATCGTCACGGCTGTACGCATGAAAAAACCTATTTTTATTAGTATGGAAGGCGGCAAATCAAAAACACCTCTTTGGATGCTAGGAATGTTGCCCCACAAATTTATTTATAATAACCTTGACGAAGTTATAGAAATGTTGTATGCTATAGATAATGGCAGTAAACCAATTGATTCAGATAGATGGAGACTCTTAAGAAAGGAATATAGATAATGGAAATGACTTTATTTTTAATTTGTGTGTTCGGATATATACTTTGCAAAAAAGGTGGAGACTTAAGAAAGTTTTAATTTAAATTTTAATAACTAACATTAACATATAATATTATGTCAGATAAAAAAGAAAATACAGAGTGGAATGATCGTGAGATCGGAGCATTATGGGTAAACGTAAAGCAAGGTAGCAATGACAGATACCTCACAGGACAAGTTAACGGAGAAAAAGTTATCATGTTCAAGAACAAGTACAAGGATGATAATCCTAAAGCTCCCGACTTTCGTCTCTACAAGCAAAAAGATCAAGAAGGCGCTCCTAAGTCCGCTCAAAAACAAGAAGAACCTGAAGTAGATCTTATCTAATGAACAATAAGTACGGATTAGTTTGTGTTTCTAAAATCTTACAGGAAGAAGATAAATCAAATTCTTTCGTAGGTATCACTAGAAAAGCTTATGCTGAACTTGCGTCAGAAAAAGGCGACCAAGAAGCAAAAAAAAAGCTAAAGGATGAAATCCTTCATAATCTAAACTTAACCGTAAAGATTATAGACTTTTGCCGTGCTAACAATATTGATCATTATAGATTAAACACTTCTATTTTTGGTATCATAGCAGATCCTTCGTTTGATTTATCTGTTAATGATTTACCTCAACACGAAGATGTTCTTGATGCAATTAAAGAGATAGGAAGAACTTCTATCACAAAAGGAGTTTCTTTGTCTATTCAGCCTGATAAATTTTGCAAGCTCATTGACGATGATGATGGAGTTGTAGAAAAATCAATTAAAGAGTTAAACTTTTATTCTTGGTTTCTCGATGAGATCGGAGCGCAGGAGAATATTTCTGCACCGATTCATTTGCATTTAAATTCTCAGCCTGAAAAACAAGATCATGATTCTTACTGTGATTTTGCCGATAGGTTTTATGAAAACTTTAAAGAACTTGATTCAGGAGCACAGCGACGTTTAGTTTTAAAGAATGCTGATCACGGTGTTTGGAGTGCATTTAATTTATTTAAATACTTGCATGTCTATTGTTTTGAAGAATATGATTTCGGATTTCCTTTGGCATACAATAATTTATTTGATGTCTTGAACCCATCTAAAATAGACAACTCAGTTGTTGATCAGCAGATAAATGTAGGAGCATTTCACGAAACATGGGGCGGTGTTGTTCCTGTTTTTACTTGGACTGAATCTAAAAATGCAGATCAACCAAGGGCATTTGCCCCTGAGCTTTCTGCTCATATTCCTGACTTTGGTTATCAGATCAAATGGGAAGTGGATGTCACTGATAAAGACATAGCTATACTAAAATTATTCTCTGAAGAAGGTCCAAGCAGAATTTCTGAAGAGGCTCTTCGTAAGATTACTCGTGGAAGATATCAAAAAGTAACCAATAACTATAATGCATTATATGAAGCGGCGAGACAAGTCAACATTGTTGCTCAAAACAATGACGATGAAATAGTTGGTGGACAATAAGTGTAATATATTTTGGTTTTTTGGTATAAATTATAGTTCTTTAACATTTTATGGGCGTGTACTGGATTCGATTTAAATTGGATTAGTATACTGCAAGTAGGAGTTGCATCTGGCTCCTTTAAAAGGTGCAAAAGTTTACATGGCAATAAAGCACGTGTTAAGACCTTTGGTTTTCGCAAGACTGCCAAGGTCGCAATGGCAGCATAAAGTCTGTCACCTCGTAACTTTTGACGCAGATAAAAAGATTACGGGGTCATCAATCTGCAAAACAGATAAAATTTTTCTTGTATTACAAACTGTCAATAATTAAAATAAGAAGTTGGATGTTAATATCATAACTTTAAAAAAAATTAACTAAACTTGTAGGTGTATATTCTTGAAGGTTTAAAGACGGGAGTTCGACTCTCCCCACGTCCACCATTTTACTATGAATACAAACGAATTAAACAGAAGAGAATTTATTGCTAGAGCCGCAAAATCTTATTTGGGGGTAGGACTAATGCCTCTGGTTGGGTCTTACATTCACGATAACGCATATGCCCTTACTCCAGGCGCTCGCCCTGCAAAAGCACGGCATGTCATTTACTTGAATATGGCTGGAGCAATGTCGCATCTAGACACTCTTGATCCTAAGCCTCAAAGCCCCGATGTTCAAGGTCCGGTTAAAGCTATACAAACAAGTGTTGATGATCTATTTCTTTCTGAAAACCTAACTACAGTTGCTAGGCATATGCATAATGCCGCCATTGTTCGTTCGGTAACCAGCAATCAAGGTGCACATGAACAGGCTAGCTATCTTATGCACACAAGCTATCAAAAACGCGGCACAATCGTGCATCCTACTTTTGGTAGTTGGGTTTCAAAACTTTCTGGTTCAATTAATAGAACTATCCCTGCAAATGTTAAGATAGGCGGGGGAGGAGGCGGAGCTGGCTTCCTAGAATCTCGCTACGGAGCCTTACCGCTTAGAAATCCTAAAGCAGGATTAGCTAACAGTTCAATGGCTGACTATTTAGACAGCACACAATTTAATGATAGAATAAAAGCTGCAGAACAATTAAATGCAGTATTTAGTGAGCAATATAATCAAAAACAAATTCGCGCTTATACTGATTTATATAAAGATGCAGTTAAATTAATGCAGAGTGAGGATTTAAAAGCATTTGATATTTCTGCTGAGCCAGAAGCTATGACTGAATTATACGGAGAAAGTAACTTTGGTCAGGGATGCTTGCTTGCAAGAAGATTAATTGAGAACAAAGTTCGCTATGTTGAAGTAACTCGTGGGGGTTGGGACACACATGATAACAATTTTGATCGCGTGGCCGCTAATTGTGCGGATATTGATAAAGCATTAGGTGCATTACTTTTTGATTTAGAAATTCGTGGATTACTTGATGAAACTTTAGTTGTTCTTACGTCTGAATTTGGGCGTACTCCTAAAATTAATCCAAGAGATGGTAGAGATCATTGGCCAAAAGCTTTCTCTGCTTTCTTTGCTGGTGGAGCAGTAAAAGGCGGCACAATATATGGTCAGAGCGATGATAAGGGTATGGAAGTTGAGGAAAACCCTGTGAAACCTGAGGATTTAAATGCGACAATAGCTTATGCATTAGGGTTATCTATTAATGACATTCATTACTCTCCTTCTGGAAGACCTTTTCAAATTGCACATAAAGGCCAACCAATTCTAGATATACTATCATAAAAAACCCCCTATTTCTAGGGGGCTTTACTTTTGGAGAGTTAGCTTTCGCTAACGGTATTAAATAATTAATTATTCAGGACGCTTACCTAAAGGTTTTCCGTCTTGACCAATTTCACCAGCTCTAATTTTAGTTGCCGATACCTCTTGAAGCTCTTTACTTAACTCAAGTTGCTCAATATTGTAACCTACTCCTCTTCCATAAAACACATCTGTAATATTAGGAAGCTCAACTACTTTTATTTTATTCCCAAATTCAGAACATGCTGCATGTATTTCTGCTTTTACTTTTTCAAAATCATAAGGGTTCTTTTCGTCTATACCAGCAACATCTCTTAATGCTATACAGCATTGCCCTGTTCTTTTGATTGATTCCGCTACTAAAGTTTTGTGTCCAATATGAAAAGGTTGATATCTACCTATGAGTAGTGCGGTTGGTGCTTGATTATCCCATGCTTCTGTCTCGTTTAATTTATCTATAACTTTATTTGCCCAATCGTCTGCAGTTCCATCAGTCAATCTAATATCGTAGTTCAATGGACGTTCAAACATTTTATTAGTATCCTCATACCTACCTTCCATGATTCTATCAACCCATACTATGAAGTCGGCCCCAAATGCTTGTCTTGTTTCTTGTGTCGGGCAAACAAAGTCGGCGATTACATATCCACCACCTAATTTAGCCCAATCGCAAAGCTTCCCCATCCTTGTGGCATGCTTCATTCTATCTTCTGAGGAAAATCCTAGCTCAGAATATATATCTTGCCTGACGGCATCTGCATTAAACCATGCGGCACTTAACTTGCTAACCAGTATTTCGGCAAGTGTTGTTTTGCCGGAGCCAGGTAGGCCCATAATTAAAATTTTTCTCTTCGTCATGTTTTATATTACATCTAAATTATAAAACTTAGAAAAAAAAACTTGACTTTAAAATCAATCTCTAGTATACTCTGTATATTCAATTATGAAAATTATTCGAAAAAATGTTATTAAAGACTCAGATGCTGTTTATGTTATAACTCGTAACGGTAGAAGAGTTGAAGATACTAATTATAAAGCAAAGCATGAAGCTGAATATCGAGCTAATTCGCTCCATGAAATGGTCAAAAAATACGACCACACATCTGTTGGAAAAATTGATATTATTTATACATCAAAGCCCTATAAAATTTATTAATGATAGTAAAATTTAAAAAATTAGTGCCGCATGCTCAGCCCCCTTCTCAGGCCAATTCTGGTGACGCTGGCTACGATCTAACGGCTACAGCAGTAAACTATCCTACTGTAAGCGAAGGTGTATTTACTGAGATTTGCACAGGATTGTCCTTAGAGATACCAAAAGGTTATGTAGGTCTTGTTTTTCCCAGGTCTAGTATCAGTAAGACTAAGCATTTTTTAAGAAATTCTGTTGGCGTTATTGATAGTGGGTATCGCGGGGAAGTAAAACTTAGATTTTCCACAGACGAATCTAATACATCTTATAAAATAGGTGACAGGGTTGGTCAAATTTTATTTATTAAATTACCTAAAATAGAATTAATAGAATCCGATTCTTTATCTGATTCGCAAAGAAGCAAAGGAGGCTTTGGTAGCAGTGGCTCTTAATTACAGCATGATAAATTATTACTTAAATAAGTTTTGTCCTTATTTAATTATCTTTTTCTTATTATTTTATAATTCTGGACTAGACTTATGGAAAGGTGGCGTCATCTTTCTAGCCTGTTGTTTTGCCGATAAGTTTTCTTTTCGCGCAGGGTATAGTCTAGCGTATTGTCAAGCTAAAGGTATAGATTTAAGTAAAGATGCTGAATAATTTATTAACTAAGATGCAATCGTTCTCTCGTAGGCTTAAAAGAGCTTTGTCAGGGCAAAGATACTACCTTGTTTATCGTTGTGCTGATGGAAAAACCAAAACATATCTGATAGGAGATATTGATTTATATAAATCTTTTGGTAATAAAAATGAAAGCAGGGACAACGCTGGATTCAGAGCTTATTGTTTTGCTAGAAAGCAAATCAGATCTTTTAGGCATGACAGAATAGTTTCCCTTACAAAGAAGTAGTTTTGGATGCTTTTTTTAGTATTTGTTTTATTGTAGGTATATTTATATATCTATATGTTCAATATTTGAATACCTCAAAAGAAGATAATTCATCGGAAATTGATACAATTTTAGAGCGAGAAAAAGATAAAGAAATATTTTACACTCAACAAATCAATAAATTAGGTGATGAAATAAATTTATTGAAAAACAAAACAGCTGAACTTAATATCTTAAATACTAATCTTGAAAAATCATATAGTGAATTAGAAACAGACTATATAAAGAATAAAAACGACTTAGAAAATCAAATTTTTGAAATTTCTGAACAAAAAAAGAAATTAACATCCCAAAAGAAAAGTAGTGAAGTACGACTTGGACATATTGCCGAAACTCTGGCGCCCTTTCTCGATCAATTTGAATTTGATCCTGAAACTTGTGTCTTTCTAGGAAAACCTATTGATTATATATCTTTTGGAGACGATGAAATCACACTTATTGAAGTTAAAAGTGGCAAAAGCCAGCTTAATTCTAGGCAACGCCACATTAGAGATCAAGTAAAAGCTAAACTTGTATCTTGGAAAGAAGTAAGAATTAAATAATTTTTATTAACATAAACATAGTTATGAATACTACTAAAATCATTGTGACTGCCCTTCTAGGGTTTTTTATTAACGCCGCTTCTGCTCAGCAGAATTCAGCTAACATCGGATATACTTCTGATTATTTCTATAGAGGTGCTGCAGTTGCTGAAGAATCAGTTCAAAGTTCGATTGGTGCAAGCTACGAACTTTCTTCTGTTACTCTGTCTGCAGGGGCATTCACTAATCAGGCTGTAGAAAACGGATCAGATGTTTATATTCTTACTGCAGGAGCTTCAACAAGCTTTGCGGATGATTTAGTCTCTCTTTATGGTGGACTTAATCATTTTGAAGACGTAGACGGAGCTTCTTTATTTGAGTTTGCTCTTTCTGCAGGTTTGAGCACTCCTCTTTCTCCAACTGTGAATCTTTATCGTTCATTTGATGACGATTTATTTACTTGGGAAGTTGGCGTTAGCCATAAGTTTGACCTTGAAGTTGTCGGTCTTTGTCTTCATGCCCTGTATGGTGAATCTGAATTGACTGAAGCACTTGAGTCAGACTATTTCACTGCGGGAGCTAACCTGTCTAAAGGTATCAGTGATAATGCCGAAGTTGTTTTGTCTGCTGATTATGTTGATTCTGATGTTGCTGAAGACGAGTGGGTTTTTGGTGGCGCAGTTTCAATCAAGTTCTAATTTAACCCTAATATAAAACATGAAAAATACTATTGATCTAATCAAGTCCTTCGCAGGAGGTATTACTAGCGTATTGCTTTCCATTATTGGATTGCTTGTTGTTGCCCAAGTCGTATTCGGTGCAGGTGCGCCTATCGATATCATCAGCAATCTTCAGCAAGTCGTAACTGGCTTTGTTGGTGAAGGAGCAAGTCTTGCAGGAATCATTACATTACTTCTTCTTGTTGCTCTTTTCCAAAAAGGAAATTGCTGCGACTCTGGTAAAAAGTAATTTTTATCCTTGACTTATTAGAGGGAGGCGGCTATAATAGTCGTCTCCCTCTTTTATTATATATCTAAATATGAATTACAAAGTTTTATCTCTTTTCTCTAATGTAGGTTTTGGTGAATTTTATTTGAACGACCTACCGCTTGATGTAGTTGTTGCAAATGAACTAGAGCAAGACCGTGCAAATTTCTATAATGTCCTGCATCCATCCACAAAGATGATTAACGGCGACATTACAGATAGCTCGATTAGATCTGAGATAATTTCTGAATGCAAGAAACGCGGCCCAATTGACATTGTGATGGCTACACCTCCATGCCAAGGTATGAGTCTAGCAAATGCAACAAAAAGCCCTGACGATGAGAGAAACGCCTTAATAATTCATGCTATGGATTTATTTAAAGAGGTCGGGGCCAAGTACATGCTAATAGAAAATGTGCCTAATATGCCAAATACATATATTTCGCACAAAGATTACGATGAACCTGTAAAAATTTTAGATTTTATTAATGATTCTATTCCTGAGGGCACGTATTGTGTTTCAAAAGTTTTGAATGGTAAAAATTTCGGGACTGCACAAGAAAGAAAGAGGTCTATTACTTTAATTTCAACAGAATACAAGTGGGATCATCCTGAACCTGATGAAAATATTTTGTGTTTAGACGATGTCATTCGTGACGAAGTCAAATTTCCTAGTTTAGACGAAGACTCTTCAGATATTCCTTGGCATTTCTTATCCAAACAAAATCCTCGACATATTGATTGGATGAAATATACACCTTCAGGTAAGAGTGCTTATTTTAATGAGAAAGATCACTACCCTTGTCATGAAGAAGAAAACAAGAAAGGAAGTGGGACTACAATAACTGAATATGTTAAAAAAACGAATGGAGAAAATGGTTGGCACACTAATCCTCCTGTTTTAATTGATGAACACGGAGTCGCTACTGACGCACCTTTTACAGAAGAGACTATAGACGGCAAAGAACTTTTAGTAATTGAGATACCCGAAGGATATAAACTGAAAAGAGAAATTTATGGATTCACTACCGCTTATAAAAGAATGGATTGGTATAAGCCTTCTACAACAGTTACAATGACTAATGGCTCCATCTCAAGCCAAAACAATGTTCATCCAGGCGAGGAAAATGGTGATGGAACTTATTCTGATGCAAGAGTATTCTCTATTAGAGAACTACTTTCAGTTTGCGGTTTGCCGATTGATTTACTTGATGAATTTTGTGAAAAAAAGAAAACCAATGAGCAATATAAATATTGCTCAGGTAATTGGGGATACCAATATCACCCTACCTTCATCAGAAAAGTTCTTGGTGAAATGTTTTTACCTAAAATGGCTTTAGAAATTATGAAAACCTTACCTTTATTCCAAGAAAATAAAATTATGCCTGAATTAAAAGAAGAAACGCTTAAAGATTTTGCACCTGCAAACTCGGAAATTATTATGAAACCAGAAGCTCCTAGTTTTAGAACTTTTGAAAAAATTCGCGAGCAATTTAAAGTTTGCAAGCAAGAAAATATCTCGCTAAGATCTGAAAATGAAGAGCTTAAACTAAAATTAAAGGGTTATGAAATGTTGGATACTGCAATCGAAGATTTTCATAAAAATGATATTTAATGATTGAAGATTTTCTACACAATGTAAAGCATCTAAAGCACTCTAATGAGAGAGACGGGGAATCTTACTACCATGTTTACTTATGCGACAGTCAAGAAGAGCACATTGAAACAATAAGAAGATGTTTAAATAAACAAAAAAATCTTTTTATTCCAACTCTTAAAAAGGCTGAGGG
>Ga0070743_10000433_pt1 | contig 16640 bp, 9 predicted proteins | sample ColrivemetaGS697_FD_70187 | JGI IMG/M metagenome (GOLD analysis project Ga0070743, IMG submission 70187) | Estuarine microbial communities from the Columbia River estuary, USA - metaG S.697 | ecosystem: Environmental > Aquatic > Marine > Intertidal zone > Estuary | place: USA: Columbia River... | reverse complement strand
TTTTATAAACTCATATACATTTTACAGCAAAGATCACGTGAAATATGGTCTTCAGGATTACATTACAAGGCGTTCTAATTCTGCTAATACACAGCTTAAAACACTTGGGTCAGTTGGGTCTCTACCTTTTTGGCATTCGGTAAGTACAGATTATACAACGGATTCTATTTCAGTTACGCTCAATACGAAAGGTGATTCAAAAGTAGACTACGTGTTGTTAACGTACAATTGGGGAAGTCAATCTGCGATTTGGACAGATACCTTAAGACACATAGGTGCTACGGATGATTATACTGCTAAGATTGCTTGGAATCCCTCTGTGCTCGCGGTTGCTTATTCATTTACAATAGTTACAGAAGACAATACGCAAATTTCATATCCTGTATGTGATATGTTCAGCAGCACGAAAAGTAGAACAGATATTAAGTTATACCTGAATGAACTCATGGCAGATAATGCTACAATTTATTATGATGAAAACGGGATGTACGAAGATTGGATTGAGCTATTTTATGACGGAGAAACCACACTTAACTTAGGAGAGTTTTATATTACCGATGATATTACCAATCCACAAAAATATAGATTGCCTAGCGTAACTATTTCTCCAAAAAGCTTTCCGATAGTTTGGGCAGATAATGTGGGAGAGGGAATGCATGCCTCCTTCAAACTAGGCAAAGCGGGAGAAACGTGTGCGATTTTTGACAAGAATGGAGCGCTTATAGACCAAATGACCTTTGGTTTGCAAACAAAAGATGTTTCCTATGGCAGGCAAAATGATGGCGAAACACCTTGGGTAACTTTTTTAAAACCTACGCCTGGTGCGAGTAATAATGCGAACGCTTGGATAGAAGAGGCAGGGATGCAACTAGGTCTTTATCCTAATCCTACCTCGGGAATAGTTTACTTAAACCGTGTGCCCGCAGAATCTACCTTTAAGGTAATGAGCATGAATGGTACTAGTTTAAGGGAAGGGACAGTAAATTTTGAGCTTGATTTGCGTGATTTACAGAATGGAATGTATCTTATCCAAGTAAACACAGGTCAAGCTGTATTTACAGAAAAGCTTATTCTGTTAAAATAAGACTAAGGCATAGGTAATTCACATGGGTCGCACACCACGTGAATGTTCTGAACCACTTTAGATGTCTTTTTATCTATCGAAAAAGACACATTAGGTGTACGATTATGTTTTAACTGACACTCTAATTTGACCATAGCTTCCTTCGTAAATGGTAAGTTTTGTGGCGGTTGCATAAGAGGTGCAATAAATATATAGTATTTACCATCGGCTAGTCCCGTAACATTGCACTTACCCTCTATAGCATTTAGTGTTATCGCATCGTCTGCTCGAGTTTCCGATTTATGCAGATAAATAAGGCCATTATATGGTTTTGCTGCGCGCAATTCAGCAACGATTTCAGCAGTAGGGTAGGCGCCACCACAATAGTCGCGGGTGACGGTTAGGTTGAGTTTTATAGAGCGATTTTCTATCTTTTTAGTTTTACAACCTAAAAGGGTAGAACAGACTATAAGGATAAGTAAAATATTATTTTTCACAGGGCAATAATAATTGAAAAGGAGCAGAGACCGGGTACTTCTTTAAGCAAAAAAAAAGAGGTGCACAAACGTGCACCTCTTTAAAATAGACTTTTGTCTTTTCTTATTTTTTAGTAAATGAAACTGATTTAGTTTCTGCAGCTGCGTCTACAACAAATACGATGTCATAAGTACCATCTGCTTTTACTTGCATGTTACCACCTGCATCTTGAATGTCACCAGCTGCTGGTCCACCAATGATGTTACCATCGTAACCTAAGTTAATGTCATCCCAAGTACCTTCAGTTCTGATTTTGAAACCTCCAGTAGCTACAAGAGCTACATTGCTGAAAGTCCAAGTGTAAACGTCACCAGCTTTTGCAGGAGTAGACGCATAATCGTCTTTATCCCAAGCATTTCCTGGTACGCCATCGCCGATAAGACCTACAGAAACTGCAGAGTAATCTCTTGCTGGAACGTCTCCAGTTCTAGTAATCATTGCTTTGTGACCTTCGCCAGCTGTCCAAGTGATAGAAAGGTCATAGATACCGCTTTTATCAGTAGCCATGTTGTTTCCACCTGGTACAAGCATGTCAGGAGTACCACCAAAGTTAGTGTTAAATTTAACGCCTTTAGCACCGTTACCTAAGTCTTCAGTTGAATCTAACTCAACTTTCCAACCTCCAGAATATCTAAATTTCCACTCACCAGCAGACAATTGAATACCTTTAGCAGAGAAAGTCATAGAAGAAGTACTGAATGCAGAAGCTTCTAGTTTAGTGTCACCAGACCATCCTGAAGGAGTAGCTTGGCCAATGATTCCCCACTCAACAGGAACGATAGCTCCTTTACCAGTTTTAGTGTCAATTACTACGTGATAAAGTCCATCACTAGGTACAGTAAATTTAGTAGCTGTAACTGCGATAGCACCTCTTTGAATAGCTACTTGTGGCTCTTCGTTTCCGCCTGTAGCAGAAGCCCAATCAGCACCTGGTCCCCAAGTAGTTCTCTCAGCACCCGCAACTTGTACGATGTTAAAACCTTCGCTACCACCTTTTACAGCAACGTAAAGTTCTAGTAATGTAGCTCTGTCTTCTTGAAGTACTTCGTTTTTAGCTGTTTGTAACGTAGCTTTTACATCGAAATCAGTGTAAGCAGTAGCTCCACCTTGTACATAAAATCCATCCTCTACTAATGCTGGAGTAATTGGGTCCTCTTCTTTGTCCTTACACGAGTTAAGTGTAACGACACCAAAAAATGCGGCAAGTATTGCCACTGTTTTAATTGATTTTAGTAATAAATCTTTCATTGTTTTGTTTGATTGTTGTTAATTTATAAAAAAAGTTAATTATAAGCCTAGGTTAGGGTTGGCATCTATCGCCCACTGTGGTATTGGAAATATAGTTCGTTCAGATCCACTTGCTGGTTTTTCCCACCAAGCATTTCCAAATTTACCAAATCGTATTAAATCTTGACGTCTGTGCCCTTCACAAAATAACTCACGTCCTCGTTCAGCTAAAATCTCATCTAATCCAAAGCCAGAAGTAGGGCCAGCATTTGCACGATCACGTATCATTTGTACCCATGCGTCTCCAGATCCAGCCCCTCCATTACGCACAGCACACTCCGCTTTCATTAGCAAAACATCTGCATAACGGAAAAGAGGAAAATCGTTATTTAGATTTTCCAAAGCACCTTCTTCAATTTCATATTTTTTAACACGAGCACCGCTCATTCTTATTTCTGCCGAGGTGTTTCCAGAACCCAAAACAAGGGCAGGAATATTAGGTGTAAGTACTAGGTCTTCTCCTGCAGTTTCGTCAAATAACTTAACATTGTTTTTATCGTACTGCTGACCTACCATAAACCATTCTTCTTTACGCTTGTCGCCTGTAGCATAACTGTTGTAGTGACTTTCTAACGCCGCAAATCCATTCCAAGGGCCTACTTTCATGCCAAATGTTTTGTCACTTAGGTAATGCAGGGTACGCATATGAATTCTAAATCCTTGTGCGTCAAATTGATCAAATAAGATTGTAAATATGTTTTCAGGAACGTTAACGTTATTAGCGGCAAATGGAGCCGTTACTGTATTGTCAAGTGAATAAACGCCAAGTTGAATAACACTGTCACACATCGCCTCTGCCTGAGCGTAAGCAGCGGTGCCAGTATATACTTCTGCATTTAAGTATATTTTAGCAAGTAGGGTATAACCCATGCCTTTATTGACAGCAAATTTATTGGTGTTGATAGGAAGTAGAGGTACTGATGTTTTTAAGTCGTTTACCAAAAAATCATACACTTCTTTTCTTGTGGCTTTAAAAGGGAATTCTGGTGCACTTGTAAATGAAGTAATTAAAGGTACATCTCCATAATTATCCATGAGCATATATAAGAATAGGGCGCGTAATGTTTTAAGCTTGGCTATGCTAAGATCAATTTCAGGGTCACCAGCGTTTGGTAAAAGGCCATCTATTAATTTATTAGACTCTCTTACTCCGTCATAGAGATGGCTCCACATGGAGTTCACTGCATCCACGTCATTAGTCCACTGATGTTGGTGTAAGACTCTCCATTTTCCTCCGTCATTCCAGTCGTTACCACGAATAGGAAATGCAATTTCGTCAGAAGGAACTTCTTGTGCCCAAAACCACCAGCCATTATCATCTATAAGATCTCTTAGTTCCGCGTAAACAACTCCGGGATCAGGTTTGTTGACAGCTGAAGCGTCATATATTTTATCATCAAACTTGGTGCACGCTGCGATCGTAAGAACGGCGCCTCCTAGTAATATTGATTTTAAATGCTTTTTCATGATTGTAATGTTTTAAAAAGTAGTGTTAATTCCGATGCTAATACTTCTGGTTCTTGGGTAAACATCGTATTGATCTCTACCAAATTCAGTTCCACTAAAATTAAGCTCTGGGTCTAGACCAGAATACTTAGTCCACATCCAAACGTTGTTACCTGTTAGATAAACGCGTAGGTTTTTAATTTTGCTTTCTGGGCTAAAAGGAATGTTATATCCAAAGGATAGGTTATCTAGTTTTACAAAATCACCATCTTCTAAGTAGTAAGTACTGATGGTAGGGTCGCTTGTAATCGTTGCACTTTCTCCTACGATAGCAGAAGCCAGTACGTTTTGATTTGGAGCGTCGGCAGGATTACTAAACACCATTTTAGTTACGTTAAAAATCTGATGACCAAAAATACCACGTAAACTAAAACTAGCATCAAAGTTTTTATAAATCTGAAAGTAATTTGACCAACCAATGATAATATCTGGTTGTGCACTTCCTACAAATTGTCTTTTTGCTTTTGTTACATCTCGCGTTACACCTCCTGCTTCTGTTTCAAATAAGAACTTACCGTCACTGGTTAAGCCTTTATATACGGGTAAAAAGAATGACCCTATTTCATAACCTGGAAGAATTACTTGTGTATAGTTGTCGCCACCGACTAAGCCTCTACCAGATACATATAGTTTTTTGATACCCAGACTATTCGCTTCGAGGTTACCAAGAGTTATGGTTTCTTGTTTGTTTTTAGATGCGACGAAAGTTGTTTTCCATTGGAAATTTTTCTGATCAAGTACAATACCATTCAAGGTTAACTCTATCCCGTTATTTTTTATCTCGCCCGCATTTTCATATTTCTTTGGAGCAATATTAGGTGGCACAGGCACAGATACTTCCATTACAAGCCCGTTAGTGTTCTTACTGTACAATTCCACAGAACCGGTGATTCTGTTTTTAAAGAAACCAAAATCCAAACCTAAGTTAAGTTCTCTTACTTCTTCCCAGGCTAAATCTGGATTAGGAATGTTACCTCTGTTATTGTTCCAAATAATAATCTCTTGACCTGTTTCAGAATCAATGCCTTTGCTGGTTGGCTCATAGCGCACACGGTCGATGTTGTTGGGTATGTCTGCATTACCTGTAAGACCGTAACCTACTCGCAATCTTAGGTCAGACACATCATTCCAATTTTTAGCAAAATTTTCTTTCTTGATATTCCATGCAGATGAAAGTGCCCAAAAAGTACCCCATTCTACATCGTCACCATATTTACTCGACTTATCTCTTCTAAGCGAAGCAGTCATGTAATACTTTTTATTAAAGTCATAAATTGCTCTTGAAAATACAGAAGCTAATCCTTCAGGTGTACTACGGTACGATGAAGCGTAACCCCATTCTAGCTCACTGTAAGCTTTTAAGTTATCGGCTCCAACACCTTCATAAAACGGGTCAATATTTCTAGCTTCTGTTCTAAAACCATCGTAAGAAACAGATTGCCAACTGTGGCCTCCTAATACGTTTAAACTATGCTTTTCATTGAAAGTGTTGTTGTAGGACAATATTTCAGATATGTAATTATATGATTTGTTGTTGTACGATCTACTTGCCAAACCATTGGTAGTATTACTAAATGCGCTAGCTGGTTCTGCATACCAAGACTGGTCGTCATCACGACCTAAAGCTCCGGTTACTCTCGCTTCTAGGTTTTTGGTAATGGCATAAGCTGCATCAACGTTGGTTAAATATCTTTTGGCATCACGGGTATTAGTAAACTGGTCTAAAATCGCGACTGGATTGTTGTATTGGAAATTTCTATCGGTTTCAAAGAAACTTCCGTCTGCATTGGTAATAGGATCAGTAGGCGCTCTTCTCATGGCCTGGTAAATCACATTCTTAGGATCACTTCCTCCATCATACTTTACGTAGTTATTGGTTTCTAGCGTGGCACTAAGTCTGGCAGAGATGGTAAGCTTGTCATCTAGCGCCTTCTGAGAAATGTTAAATCTAGCAATATTTCTAGTTTTATCAGTTCCCTTCAATACTCCTGTTAATTTGTTGGTAGACAAAGAAAGACGATAGTTTGTATTCTCATCGCTTTTGCTCACAGCTACGGTATGTTGTTGAGATATGCCTGTTCTGTATATGGCATCCATCCAATCGGTGTTGGCTCCATTATCTTGGAAGTTTGCATTGTTTGTTTTGATGGCATAATCTCGAAGCTCGTCTCCACTTAAGAAGTCAAGTCTGTTAGCTACTTTATCAAAAGCAACAAAATTGTTGTATTCTATATTAATTCTGTCTGAAACAGCACCTCCCATAGACCCACCTTTTGTGGTTATGATGATGACACCATTACTACCTTGTGTACCATATAGCGATGTAGATGCCGCATCTTTCAATACGTTAAAAGTAGCAATATCGTCTGGGTTGATAGTAGTAGGATCTATACCAATTACGCCGTCCACCACATACAAAGGTCCTGTGCCGCCTGTAATACTAGCACTACCTCGTATGTTTACGCTAAAACCAGCATTAGGGTCACCACCTTGTTTTGATACGTTAACTCCCGCAGCCTTACCTTGTAGTCCTTGAATAGGATCAGTAATTCTTCCTTTATTTAGTTCATCAGCGGAAACTTGCGTTACGGCCCCTGTTTTGTCACTTTTCTTTTGAGTACCATAAGCAATTACAATTACTTCGTCTAAATCATCTTGTGACTTTAGCAAAATAGTAAATTGAGTTTGGTTTCCTATTTCAATAGTTTGTTGGGTATATCCAATAAAACTCACTTTGAAAGATTTTACATTAGCCGGAAGGTCAAATGAGAACTTACCCGTACCATCTGTAATAGCACCGCCTTTCGATCCTATTAACTGAATGTAAGCACCTACCAAAGGTTCTTTGGTCTCATTGTCTGCAACTGTACCCGTAATTTTAGTTTGCCCAATCGCTGCACTTGAAAATAGAACAGCAGAAATAAGGAGAATGACAACTTTGCTTTTTAATATGTTCATATATTATTTAACTATATACTTAGTGTAATATTTACGCTAAGTCTTAACGTGGTACAAATATATAAATTCAACTAATTAATGCAATTAAATTTGAAATGCCGTTTTTTATGATAAAATAATTTTGTGTTATAACGTTGGTAATGAATGATTAAAGGTTGTTTTTATATGAATTTTAGCTGATAAATTTTGATGTATTACATGTATGAATCGAACTTTCAACAAGAGGCATAATTCACTGTATTTTTCCACATGTTATTTTTTTAAGTTCTATGTTAATGTATTTATAAGCGATTGATTATGAATATATCATGGCAGATTTTTACTTCTAAAAATAATTTTATTGTAACGACTTAGTGTCATTTTTACACTACTGATTCGTTTCGTAAAATTCTTTTCTGCAACTTTGACCAATGTTTAAAGTGTTAAGTAGATTTTTACTGCTATCATTAGTCCTTATTCTAAGTTTTTTAGATCTAAAAGCGCAAGTCGTAACTGTTTCTCCGTCCTTTCCAACAGAAAGTAGTGCAATCGTAATAACCTTTGATGCAAAAGAAGGTAATGGGGGTATGTCAGGATTTGCAGGAGTTGTGTATGCACATACCGGTGTAATTACCAATAATAGCACTTCTAATACCGATTGGAAATATACCAAAGGAACTTGGGGTACGGCTAATGCACCCGTTTTAACTGGTATTGGAAATGATAAGTATACATTGAGTATTTCAGATATACGAGCATACTATGGCGTGCCGTCTGGAGAATCCATAGAAAAAATAGCCATCTTGTTTAGAAATGAAGCTGGCAACATATCTGGACGCAATGCCGATGGTTCTGATATTTTTATTCAGCTGTATTCAGGAGGGTTGTACGCAACTATTGCCTCGCCTAGTCAAAATAAAATATACAGTATAGGTGAATCAATAACGATAAACGGTGGCTCATCCATGAGTGCTACGTTAGCCGTTAATATTAATGGGACTGATGTAGCTTCCAATGTGGGGACATCTATTTCATACACCTACACAGCCACAACACCAGGCGATTATCAAGTGATTTTAGCTGCTGACGCTGCTGGAACTCTTGCTTACGACACGGTCAATTATGTGATTAATCCCAGTTTAGTTATTGAAGCATTGCCGACAGGTGCCAAGTTGGGCATAAACAGAACGACGTCAACCAGTCTAACTCTTGCTTTGTTTGCTCCCTACAAAAAGTATGTTTACGTGATTGGCGATTTTAACAACTGGACGGTAAGTACAGACTACTTTATGAAACGTGCCAGCGATGGAGCTACTTGGTGGATAGAAATACCAAACCTTCAAGCGAATGAGCGTTATGCTTTTCAGTACTTGGTAGATGGCGAAATTATTATTGCCGATCCCTACAGTGAGTTGGTTTTAGATCCCAATAATGATCAGTACATCGCAGCAGAAACCTATCCTAATCCGCATCCATATCCACAAGGCAAAACCTCGGGGATAGCATCATTGATCGAAATGACCAAAACTCCCTACACTTGGGAAGTGAGCGATTTTATTGCTCCCGAAGAAAATAAGTTAATTGTGTACGAAATGCTCGTTAGAGACTTCGTGGCGAAGCATAATTACAAGACCTTATTGGACACTTTAGATTACTTGGTTAATCTTGGGATAAATGCAATAGAGTTAATGCCTATCAATGAATTTGAAGGTAACGAGAGCTGGGGCTACAACCCTTCGTATCACATGGCTTTGGACAAATATTATGGGACACCTGCTTCACTTAAAGCTTTTGTAGACGCCTGCCATAAACGAGGGATAGCGGTGATTGTAGACGTGGTATATAATCATGCTTTCAGTCAAAATCCTTTGTGTCAATTGTATTGGGATGCTACTACCTTTAAGCCAACAGGTCAAAATCCATTTGTCAATACAGATGCCAAACATGATTTTAACGTCGGTTATGACTTAAACCATGAGAGTGCGGCGCTAAGAGCTTATCTCAAACAAATTATGGAATATTGGCTAACTGAATTCAAGCTAGATGGATTTAGATTTGATTTGTCTAAGGGATTTACCCAAAAAAACACATTGGGTAATGTAGGAGCATGGGGTGCTTATGATATAGACCGGGTAAATAACCTGAAACGAATTTACAATGAAGTAAAATCCGTAAATCCCAATGCCTACGTAATTCTTGAGCATTTTGCAGATAATAGTGAAGAAAAGGATTTAGCTAATTATGGTTGTATGTTTTGGGGCAATATGAATCACGAGGCAACAGAAGCAAGTATGGGCTATACCTCTAATTTTACGAACGCTTATCACCAATCACGGGGATGGAATAACCCTAAACTTCTGGCGTATGCAGAAAGTCATGACGAAGAACGTATGCTTTACAAAAACCTGCAATATGGAAATTCAAGTGGAAGTTATTCTGTGAAAGACATCAATACAGCCTTAGATCGAAGTGAGCTTACTTGGGTAGTTTTTAGTGCTATACCTGGGCCTAAATTAATGTGGCAATTTCAAGAATTAGGCTATGACTACGCAATTGACTTTAACGGAAGAGTAGGAAATAAGCCTATTAAATGGGATTATAATACTGCTGGAAACAGAAAGGATATTTACCGTGTAATGTCAGAAATGAACCAACTTAAACTCACTTATAAAGCCTTTGAAGGAAATGACGTAAAGCTAGATTTAGGAGGAACAGGCAAACGAGTACATTTATCGGATGCAAGTCAAAATTTTGTGGTGATGGGTAATTTTGATGTTACAACAGCAGATCTGATTGGCGATTTTCAGCACACGGGAATGTGGTACGAGTATTTTAGTGGAGATAGTATTAATGTAACCGATATCAAAATGAGTATTAATTGCGCTCCAGGTGCCTATAAAGTCTATACCGACAAAAGTATCAGAACATCGCAACGCATAGGAAGTATCTCTCAAGTGTCTCGTCAGATGCTTATTTATCCTAATCCTTCACAAAACGAACTACGTGTAGTCCTAGAAAAAGCACAGGCGACAAACTATTCACTCGTTGATGCCCATGGCAAGTCTTTGAAGGCTGACGTATTGCAGGGCAATCAATCATCGTTTTCAATCGATATTAGCCATTTACCAAGCGGTGTCTATTTCTTACAAGTAAATACCAACTGCGGAATGCTTATTCGCAAAATAGTGAAGTAGTAACACAGCTTATTATACAGTTTGAATTTGATAAACGACTAACTACCTTTGCAGGCTAATAGTTAACATGGCAATAAAAATAAAAACGAAAGAGCAGATTGAAGGTATTAGAAAGAGTTCCATACTCGCGGCCAACGTGCTTAAGTACTTAGAGCAATTTGTAGTGGCAGGTAATACCACCAAATTCATAAATGATAAAGCATTAGAATACATCACCGATCATGGAGCTAAGTCTGCAACCTTAGGCTATAAATCTCACGGCTCACCTGCATTTAGTGGAGCTATTTGCGCAAGTCCTAACGAAGTGATTTGTCATGGTGTGCCTAACGACTATGTGCTGAAAGAAGGAGATATTTTGAATATTGATGTAACTACTATCTTAAACGGCTATTTTGGAGATACGTGTAGAATGTATGCGGTAGGTAAAATTGCGGATAATGCACAGAATCTGATTGACGTAACCAGAGAGTGTCTTGCCATTGGCGTAAAACAATGTCGACCTGGGAATAGATTTGGTAACATAGGCTATGAGATCCAACGTTATGCAGAAAGCAAAGGATTTGGGGTGGTATGGCAATTTTGTGGGCATGGCGTGGGACTTCAATTTCATGAAGAGCCTGAAGTGAGTCATGTGGGAGAAAAGAATACCGGAAAGAAAATGAAGCCAGGAATGGTATTTACCATAGAGCCAATGATTAACGAAGGAGTGCCCGAATGTATCGTAGACAAAGGTGACGGATGGACAGCACGCACACGTGATCGTAAACTATCGGCTCAGTTTGAACACACTATCGTAATTACCGAAAACGGATGCGAGTGTTTAACCGATGTATTTGGAGAATACTAAGTGCACAATAGGATAATAATCGTTTCCGATTTAGGTTCCTGAAATACGAATACCTTTGAACATCCAACATGAATGCTTTCCTCATCGAACGACTTGCTATACAGCTCCGAGCTAAACTAGTAGGTAAGCCACTTTCAGAACTCTTTACCACGTCTCAGTTTGACGTATACTTAATTTTTGATGAGGAGGGTGTTAAAGTAAGTTTTTTTCAAGGACAAGCTTATTTTCAAACACCGGATTTAGAAAAGCTTCAAAAGAAAAATAGGCTTCCAGTATTTCGAAGTTTGAAAGGGGTGAAAGTAAGTGAAATACTCACTTTCCCGTATGATAGACGGTTTGATATTGTATTTGAAGACCAACAGGTTTTGGCCTTTTATCTGTTCGGGAAGTTTGCGCAACTAACACATTACCAGTCTAATAGTTGGCAAGAAGCATTTCCCGTAAAAACCAGTAAAGTAGAAACGTATGAAATAAATACGTGGCAGTTGGAAGACAAAAAAGTAAGTGATTTGCGGTTTCTAAACGAGAATGAGCGACTACAACTTACCCATTTATCGTTTGACGAAATGACTAGTACGGAGAGAGTAATTGCACTCGATAAACTCAAGCAGCAAGTTTTAAAGCAACCGCTATTTTTAAACAAAGGCGTAAAGAAATACACGTTAGATTATGAGGCAGGAGCAGAGCCTATTGCCCAGTTCGAGGAGATTACGCAAGCCTTAGATCAACATGCACGTTTATTTATATCACATCAGGTATACGCCCAAACCAAGGGTTCTCACCTTGGACAACTGCACAAAGAACTCTCTATGCTGGAAAAGAAGGTGAAGTCTGCTCAAAAACGCTTGGAAGAGCTCAATAGAGCTAGTTCCTACAAAGAAAAAGCTGATTTGCTCATGGCAAATTTATGGCAAATCAACAAAGGAGCATCAGAGGTTAAACTACTCAATTTTGAGGGTACACATGAGGTGATTATAAAACTGCAAAATACCCTACGCCCACAAGCAAACGCCGAGCGTTACTATACCAAGGGTAAAAACGAAAGTAAACAGAGGGATTTTGCGTTAAAACATCTTACAGAAGTAGAACATAATTTTCTTGCAAAAGCAAAGGAAATTGAAAGCTTTGAAAGCGTAGATAGTCTGAAAGAAATTCGAAAGACAGCGGATCTTAAATTAACGCAAAAAGAAAAACGCGTACCTTATAAAACCATGCATATAGATGGCTTTGAGATTAGAATAGGGAAGGGGGCTAGAGAGAATGATGACTTACTACGTTACCACACTTCCAACTCGGATACGTGGCTGCATGCCAAGGACGTGAGTGGTAGCCATGTCATTATACGCAATCCCAATAATACGCGCATATTACCTTCCACTATAGAGAAAGTAGCCAGTGTCGCAGCATTTTACAGTAAAGCAAAAAGTGAGTCACTCGCAGCCGTGATGTATACGTCACGTAAATACATACGTAAGCCCAAAGGTGCAACGCCAGGCTTGGTAAAAGTAGATAAGGAAGAGGTTATTCTCGTAGAACCTAAACTTGACTTTTAAGCGATAGATTAGCTATCCATTGCCGGGAATATAAGTGAGTATTCAAGGTATTACCTACACTAGATTTAGTCTGTGCAGGTTTAAAAGGTAAATTTGCACCTCATTTAGAAAAAATCATTTATGAAAAAATACCTAAATCTATTCGATTTCAGACAAAAAGTAAATTATGCCACCGAAGTGCTGTCGGGACTTACCGTAGCATTGGCTTTAGTTCCTGAAGCGGTAGCATTTGCTTTTTTGGCTGGTTTATCGCCGCTTACAGGGCTTTATGCAGCATTTAGCATCGGATTGATTACGAGTATATTCGGTGGTAGACCGGGCATGATTTCGGGAGCCACGGGGGCTATTGCCATCGTTTTTATAGGATTAATACAGGAGTTAAAGCTTGCAGATCCAAGTATAAACACAGACACGATTACACAGTACATTTTTGTTACCGTAGTGCTTGCCGGTATAATCCAAATGCTAGCTGGTTTTTTTAAGTTGGGTAAGTTTATTCGTTTAGTGCCTCAATCGGTCATGTATGGATTTGTAAATGGATTAGCTATCGTTATTTTTATGGCTCAGTTTAGTTCGTTTAAGACAGAGGGAGAATGGATGAGCGGTTCTTCGTTGTATATCATGTTAGGATTAGTGTTGTTAACCATGCTTATTATTTTTGGATTACCTAAAATAACCAAGGCTATTCCTTCTTCTTTAGCGGCTATTCTTGTTGTTTTTGGCTTGGTAAAATTCTTTGATTTACAAACTACTTCCGTGGGTGATTTGGCAAGTATAAAAGGAGGTTTTCCCCCATTTAATATTCCCAGCTTACCGATGGACTTTAAAACCTGGATTATTATCATTCCATACGCCTTTATTGTCGCTGCCGTTGGATTGGTAGAGAGCTTACTTACGCTTAATTTAATCGATGAGATCACTGAAACCCGTGGAAATGGGAACAAAGAATCTGTAGCGCAAGGTATGGCAAACATCGTAACCGGTTTTTTTGGAGGTATGGGAGGCTGCGCAATGATTGGCCAAAGTTTAATTAATATTAGCAACGGAGCAAGAGCAAGACTTTCGGGCATAATAGCCTCGGTTATGTTATTGGTTTTTATCATGTTTGGCAGTAGTTTGATCGGGCAAGTACCATTGGCTGCACTTACAGGATTAATGATTATGGTGGCTATTGGTACGTTTGAATGGGTGAGTGTACGTGCATTAAATAAGATGCCCAAGCATGATATATTTGTCATGATTGTGGTGATTCTGGTTACCGTTTTCATGCACAACTTAGCTTTAGCTGTTTTTGTAGGGGTTATTATGTCTGCGTTGGTGTTTGCCTGGGAAAGTGCCAAAAGAATACGAGCGCGCAAGTTTGTGGATGCAGAAGGGGTGAAGCACTACGAAATTTTCGGTCCTTTGTTTTTTGGTTCTACCACACTTTTTAGTCAGAAATTTGATGTTGCCAATGATCCAGAAAAGGTGGTAATCAATTTTAAAGAGAGTAAAATAGCGGATATGAGTGCAATAGATGCGGTAAACAAAATGACAGAACGCTATGCAAAAGTGGGTAAGACGGTTCACTTACGTTATTTAAGTGCCGACTGCAGAGTATTATTAGCCAATGCAGATAAGCTAATAGACGTAAATATTATGGAAGATCCGACCTATAAGGTAGCCGTGGATGGGTAAGAGGGTTCACTGAATATTTTTAAAGATTAACTACGCTACTCATAAATATTTTTTTATTATTGCACCCGCTTTATCGCAGTGATGTAAAAGGTACATGTAGGCTAATGTTTATGTGTTTACATTACTTAAACGATAGCGTACAAAGTACTTCAGCGTACTTGTTTTAGTTAAATGGCGAGATAGCTCAGATGGTTAGAGCACAGGATTCATAACCCTGAGGTCGGCAGTTCGATTCTGCTTCTCGCTACCAGAGCGGAATAGTTGAATTTAGGTTCACTATTCCGCTTTTTTGTTTGACCGTAATCCCCCGTTATATCTTGGATATACTCGATAAACACATTTTTATTTTGGGTTCGATAAAGCATATTTTTAACATCCACGAATATTCCCTTCGGGTAGAGTGATTTTATCATTATTTTCTTTCCGAGCAAATCTTGCTTATTCCACATTACCAATAGGTTACTTAAATTTTCTACCGCGTTTACTACTAATTTTTCAAGGTTCGATAATTGAAAGACACCTTTTGCCATTTCTTCCTGTAATGGTCTTAAGTTTTGCTGGATTTCTGATAGTACACGCGTATATATTTCCTCTGATATTTTTCCTAGAGCGTAGTTAGTTTCTACAGTCTTAATTTGATCCTTATACTCTTTTACTTGTGCAGTAATAGTTTGTTGATCCTTATGATGATTCTCCTTTTCCATATCTAGGGTTAGTAGGAAGTTCTTTGTAATTGGGATAATAAACCTAGGTTCTAATTGTAAATCTGTTAAGGTACTGACCCAATCTTGATGTACTTTAGTTGCACTAATATTTTGTTTACAACCGTGGGTGTTACACTTGTAATACCATAGTTTTTTGGCTCTGACTAAGTATGCAGTCAAATTAGCTTCACATTTAGCACATTTGAGATGACCCTTAAGGGGAACCTCAGGTATATTAGTTTTATTGACCTTTTTTCTATCTGTAAATCTTGCATTTAAAAGATCATTTAGGGCTAAAAACTCCTTTTGGGTAATAATTCCCTGATGGTTGCCAACCACAACCTCTCCGTTTAAAGCGGTGTGTGACATATATCCGCAGTAAAATACATTTCTAGCAATGATAGAAAGTTGTTTGTTGGTCACCTCAAATCCGCGTGATTTAAACCAATAACTAAGTTCCTTGAAGCTAATGTCTGTTTTTAACTTTTTGCGCAGTCCGCGAGCTAGTAAAAGCCCTTTATCATTAATAACAATCTGCCTTTTTCCATTGATTTTTACCGAATCATATCCCAATGGCGGTTTCGTCGGCCAATCTCCATTGGTAAGCATTTGCCGAATACCCGCCATACACTTTTCTCTTCGCTGCTGATTATCATACTGCGCAAAAATAAACTGTATGTTCTGCTGTAATTCACCAGCTGAGGTGCTAGCATCCACAGGTTGTGTGACTGAGACTACCTGTACATTGTTAGATTTTAATTGATCTGTGATGTATACGGCATTGGCGCCAGATCTAGAAAATCGGTCAAAGGAATACACCAGAATTAATCCAATCTTATTTTTCTTGACGTAGTCCATCATCTCCTTAAACTCAATCCGCTCGTCTGTTTTAGCAGATTCATAAGTTCCTCCGAAACTTTTCACTATCTCGATACCCGTCTTTTGTGCATACATAAGTATCTGGTTTGCTTGGGTAGTTAAACTTTGGTTATTATCGGCTTGCTCCTTGGTGGAGACTCTAGTATAGGCAACTGCTGTTTTGGATTGAAATAGGGAAGTGGTCTTTCCTTTTCCAAATGCATTTAGTTTATCGCTCATATCTGTACTATTTTTTTGTTTTATGTTTATTGGGTTTCTAATTACTGCTTATGTATGGTGTGAAGGAGGTCTGTCATGACTTGAATAAATTGTAATGCCTCCTCAAGTTCAGCTTGAGTAAGCTCTTCAAATCCTTGATACGTGCTAAGCTCCTCCAGGGTAATTCCTTGAGATGATTTCTTTTGCATAATCTAATGAGATTGTGCCGCAGAGCAGTTCTTCTGTTCCTCGTTAGCC